>Ga0123341_1005045_pt1 | contig 11697 bp, 12 predicted proteins | sample Turbeapinknodule_FD_89959 | JGI IMG/M metagenome (GOLD analysis project Ga0123341, IMG submission 89959) | Root nodule microbial communities of legume samples collected from Mexico - Turtle bean Mexico pink nodule | ecosystem: Host-associated > Plants > Roots > Nodule | place: Mexico: Nepantla... | reverse complement strand
TCGAGCCGACAGAGGCATTGCCCGGATTTGAGGGAGTGACGATATTCTCGGCGCCGCTGTCGGTTAAAGAGGTTGTAGCTTACCAGAACTCTCTGAGAGGAAGTTATTTTCTCGACGTGAACAACCTGCCCTGCAACAGCGGCCAGTATATTTCCGGCGAGATAAGAACTCCCTGTGGTACGGCTGGTCCTGGCAATCCGCCGCCGAACGTAATATCCCTCGCTCAGGATGGGATCAGCACCAATATCGATCGCTAGGGGCGCAATAATGCGAGCGAACGATGGTTGCAGGGTTGTGTGCGTCAAGTTCTGCAAAATTGGGCGGCCATATGGCTGGTCATGCGGCTTGACGGATTGCGAGCTTCTTGTGCTCGCGTAGGTCATCCATATTGATATAGCGATTGGCCTCCACCCAGTTTTCGTGGGTTTCGACGGCGAGCGCGCGCACGAGGCGTAGGCAGCTCTGGGTGTTGGGAAAGATGCGCACGACATAGGTTCTGCGGCGGATCTCCTCGTTGAGGCGCTCGAGCATGTTGGTGCTTTTAAGGTGCTTGTGATGCTGGCGTGGCAGTCGGAAGAAGGTCAGCGTCTGCTCAATGGTTTCCTCCACCCAGGAGGTCAGCCGCGGATAGCGGGCCGAGCATTTGCCGAGCCAGGCGGCGAGATCGGCCTTCGCCTCGCCGAGGGCGCGGCGATCATAGAGCCATCTCAGTTCCTGCAGGCAATCATCACCATGCTTGCGCGGCAGGTGATCGAGGGCGTTTCTGAGGAAATGCACGTAACAGCGCGCTGCCAGGCGGCTTCCGGGATTACCTCGCCAATTGCCGCGACGAGACCAGCATGATCGTCGGAGACCACCAGCTCGACACCCTTCAAGCCGCGCCGCCCTTTCAGTCTGACGAGAAAGTCCTTCCACGCCGAGCGGCTTTCCCGGCTGGCTATCTCCACAGACAGGATCTGCCGTCGTCCGTCCCAGTCGATGCCGACGGAGATCAGCACCGCCTGGCTCATCACCACACCGGCCTCGCGCACCTTCTCATAACGCGCATCGAGGATCAGGTAGGCAAACGGCTCTTGCAGCGGGCGCTCGGCAAAGGCCTTCAGGCTCTCGTCCAGCCGCTTATTGATCGCCGAGATCGATGATGCCGACAAGGCATGGCCGCAGAGCTCCTCGGTGATCGGATCCCAATAGGCCCCTTGAAGCCTGGTCGCAGCTTCGGCCGGCTTGCGCGCGCCGGCCATGCGATGATCCAGGCGGCCGATCCGGCGCGGGCGCGGGATATTTCGACAGGGGGATGGGTCTACCAATCGCGCGGCGATCGACTAGTGCATCAAGGAGATGTTCCAGACCAGGAAGGAACAGCGTTGCACCCTCGCTCTGCCCGTGGTCGAGATTGGTTCGGGGCGGTAGTCGCCACCACTCTGCAGCTCATTGCCATCGGAGGGGCGTCCACCCCCAAAGCTGAGCAGAAATCCTCGCGTTGTATAGAGGTTGTTCCAGATATCCCTTCATATCGAAACCAAATCGATTAACCCGGTTTTCTCCCCTATCAAACGATAATGCCGCCCAGATTCTACCAGGACAGGTACTCGTAAAGGATGGAAAGCCGTCGGCCAATGGCTCTTCCGATCTCTGGAAGTGACAAGGAACCTCCCAAAATGGGCGTCAAAATACGATGTCATTCCGTGGCAGAGGCCAGAGCTGTGGGCTATGAGTTGGTGTTCTACCGGCTCCAAGGCGTTCGGATCTAGATACTCATAGTTCCTGAAAAGAACAGTTGGGGAGAGACATACCGGATCGTGCAGCTTCTGGCTAACAGAGAAGTATGAACGCTCGGCAAACAGATTGAAACCCGAAAGATCAAACCCGCATTGATTAAACACGGAATTCTTCTCATAGGCTTGTAAGTCAGTGCAAAGGAAACCGAATTGCTGAACCCGATCCGGCATTACAACTGTACTAGGATTGGCGATTTGGCGGATATCTTCCGCGACCGCCTCGTATCCTTCACCAACTACTCCAGCGTCTAACGTTTCTGTGAAAATGATGTCAGGTCCCGAAGGAAGGTCGCCGTCCAGAATTGCTTGCCTTGAAGATTTTGCAATCACTGCGATGCGATCCTGCAAGTTGTTGGTCCGGACAATTTCACGCGCAACGTCAGCAATTCGCTCATCCATCTCGCATGTGAACACTTTTCGAGCCCCATATTTAGCGAAGAGCATCGCTGGAAGGCCCGCGCCAGTTCCGATTTCAACAACAGTCTTCCCTACGACATTACACGATGCGATCGCCGCCTCTATTGCTGCATTTCGTGCGGAGTCGCGCATCATGGTGAAGTGCCAGGTGGGAATTTTAGAATCTGCTTTAGCGGGTGGTTTGATTTCATTCATTTGGGTACCCCGGAAGCTGACGTTAGTGAATCATCGCGGACGATCGAGAACGGGCACCGTGGCGCAATCAGTGCGAGACAAGGTTTTCAGCGTCGCGCGCATGGTAGAATCTCCCTGCTAGTGCAAGCCTCTAGTAAGAGCGAATGAAAGATTCCACTCTGGACGAGAGGCGGCAAAAATCGTGCCAAGCACGCAGAAAGGCTGAGAGAAGATTTCGGCATATTATTTAACTGCCTGCATGAAGAGCGCATAAGGAACACTGTCTCTTTTTTGGGAGTGGGTCGGGTACCCTTACACACTGTCGGGTTTGTCGAATCCCCGACACGGTTATATTAGGCCTTGTTGTAGGGCTTGCCGCTCGTGGTCGCCTCAAGCGGTCGCCTAAATTTAGCTCGAAATCGCCCGCGACTCGAAGGCGATACAGGATTGCCTGAATGCGCCTCGCGCTCCGCTTGTGGCCGAGGGCTGCGCGCGAATAGTCGGAGCAACGCGTGCGGATATCGAGCTGCAGATGCGCAGGGGATCGACGATAGTTGGCCGATCGGGAAATTGCTCGGCGGCCCGCCGGCATAGGCGAGCGGTACGTCTTGTAGATTGCTTTCTCACCGGCTCTCGGCCGATCCTTTCATGTCAGCCCTTAAGATACGCGACAGAGCGGGACCCTTGTTCAGAAATGATTTTCCTTTTGGCACGGCCATTGCTTCGCTATCCGCAACCGCGTCACAAACCAGGGGGAAGGCCTTTGCCTCTCGCGAAACTCAACTCGAATTACTCCGTCGTCAGACTGCCCGTCAGCCAACTCCGACCAACCGAGAAGATCAACATTGATCGTGCTCACACGCTGGCCAAGATGATCGCCGAAAACGGACGGTGGACCCGGCCAATCCTAGTTGAACAGCACCATTCGGTGATCATGGACGGCCATCATCGCCATTTCTGTGCCGGGGCGCTCGGTCTCTCGTCTGTTCCATGCGTCTTGCTCTCCTATGATGATCCGAGTTTGCATGTGACCTACTGGTCCGAACCCGGGCCCGTTGATGTGGACCGTATCATCCAGGCCGGCCTTTCCGGTGACCTGATGAGCTTCAAGACGACCCGGCACACGTTGCAGGTCGCGCTGCCAACCTGCTCCATAGCTCTCGATGATTTGAGATGAGCGGCCCATCGATGCAAGTAGCTCTCTGCCGAGCTGCAAATCCTGCCGTCGGGTAGTCGCTCGTTTTTTCAGACACTGTCGGACAGCGCCTGTAAGTGATCAAGCCGGGAGTTGGAGACGGTCGGTAGGCTGCCGTGGTGCCCAATGAAATTTCCTTCTCACCTTCTGAGACCTGGTTTAGCGCCGTCTTACCTGCTCCGGCGATCTGATGGCGCCGCTTGGCAAAGTCATTCACCGACGCAAAGAGGAACCGCCCAATGATCGTCAATAGCATTCTTGAGACTATCGGACGCACGCCCTTGCTGCACCTGCCTTTACGGGGTGGTGAGGTCGATCTCTATCTTAAGCTGGAGATGTTTAACCCTACTGGCTCGATGAAGGACCGGATGGCGTTAAGCATGGTCAACAGCCTCCCTCTCACTCCTAATGAGATAGCTGCCGTTATTGTCGAATCCTCGTCAGGGAACACGGCCAGTGCGTTGGCCATGATCTCCGCCGTGCGTAGCTTCGAATTCACAGCCTTGATGGACTCCCATGCAAGCCTCGATAAGATCCTTACTGTTCGCGCATTCGGAAGCGACGTCAGGGTTGTAGGCAATTCCGATGGTGCTCTAGCCACAGACGAGCGCGATGAAGAAGCCAAGCGGATCGCCTCCGAAGACGGTGCGCACTGGACCGAACAGCACAACAATCCAGCCAATGCCGATGGCTACATAGGGCTGGCAGCTGAATTGCTAGAAGATCTCGGCCCGACAATTACACATTTTGTGTCAGCCATAGGTACCGGTGGGTCGCTTTGCGGGACTGCACGTCAACTGAGGTCGCATATTCCCAGGCTCCAAGTGATTGGCGTCGAACCCGCGGGAAGTGTGATCTTCGGAGGTCCGGGGGGCTGCTACCACCAATCGGGTACTGGCACTCCAGAAGGTGCCAATGTAGGTGTGGTGATTGATTACGACGTGATAGATGGGGGTCGGAAAGTGAGCGACGACAAAGCCTTTTCGATGTGCCACTACTTAGCACGTCACCACGGCTTGTTGATCGGCGGCTCGTCCGGCGGGGCGATCTACGAGGCGGTCAGCATGGCCCAAGAAGTGCCGGTTGGATCGCGCATAGTCACCCTAGCCTGCGATAGCGGCACCAAGTACCTAGATACAATCTTCAATCGGGACTGGCTGTCGGCTCACGATATCAACATAATTGACGTTGAGGCGAAATTCGCCGATCTATTTCACGACTGACCCCCCGCACCGCAGCTGACCGCCGACAATGGCACCAAACCGTTATACTGCAAATCTGCTTATCCGTCTCGCAGCGGCCTTTATGACAGCTGCAGCTTCCTCGCCGTCAATGTCCTTCGAAAAATATGGAGAGAATGCAAGGCTGATTGCAGTGGGCGCACCAGCTCTGGGCTGCGTGATCAGTGCGCCAACAGAAATAATCCCATCGACATTTTCGTTTTGCACGACCGCATAGCCTCGCTCCCTGGTCTTGTGAAGGTCCTCAAGAAGGAGCATCGGATCGGTAATCGTTTTGCTGGCGATCGCTGGAAGTGGCCCTGGCCCCAGAATATCCAGGACTTGTTCATCTGAAAGAGACGAAAGAATACATTTCCCGATGGCCGTGGAATGCAGGGGAATGACCTCTCCTGCTTCCGCGCGGACGGTGACTGGAGCGTCCCCCGAGATGCACATCAGGTAAATTGCGCGACGACCCTGCAAGGCAGCCATGTAGGAATCGACGCGCAACTTCCTTGTGACGTCTTCGAGTTCCTTGCGCGCTTCGAGCAGCAGGGCGTCTCGCGCCATCAGAGACGCACCAAAGATCAAGGTTTGGTAGCCGATCGTATACCGTTTCGTGTCGGGATCCCGCTGTAGATAGTGCCGCTCTGTCAGGGTGTTCACCAGCCTCTGAACGATGGCGGGACTTAGATCGAGAACGCGAGCGAGTTCTCGCGTTCCGATCGGCTTTTCTGCCTGATTTACAGCTTCCAGAAGTTCCAACCCTCGCTCGAGGGATTGGCTCTTCGAACCGTGATTGGCGCTCGATTTTCGCTCGCGCATGATGATGTCCGGCATGAATATATCCTGTTTACGTCGGCTAACAGAGTTTCCGCGCGGCGTTCGTCAGTAGGTCATAGCCGGTATCAGTGACGATCACCGTGTCTTCGACCATCATTCCTCCCCACCCGATCTCGTAATACGGGGTTTCCACGCAGAGCACCATTCCACTTTCAAGAGGAGTCTCGCTGTTCGGTCCAATGACCGGGAACTCATGTGGCTCTAACCCGATGCCATGCCCGCAGTGATTGCGCTGATAGCCAGACAGCACTCCGGATCGCACTTCCTTCATCGCCGCCTCGAAGACTGCGCAAGCAGAAATTCCCGGACGGATGAGTTCTAGTTCGCGCGTTTCTCCGCGCAGCAGAGCGTCGTAACGGTCACGTGCAAGTGCCCCAGGATTTCCGACAGCGTAAGTGCGAGCCATGTCGGAGTAATATCCATTCACTGTTGCGCCGATATCCAGTCGTACGAGATCTCCTTCCTGCAAGAGCCGATTTCGCGCGTAGGCATCAACACGACTGGAACGTTCACCGGACGTCACAACGACGAAACGGCAAATACCGCCGCCCAGCGTGATTATCTGCGTGATCTCAGCGGCGATTTCCAACTCGTTGGCACCCGGCTGGATCAGACCAGCAGCGCGTTCCACAGCCTTGTCAGTCAGGTGAGATACATATCGCAGCAGATCAAGCTCACCTGGAAGCTTGACCGCCCGAGAGCGGGAAAATGCATCAGCCGCAGACACGAGGGTCACTCCAGGTATCGGCTCGATTGTGCGCCGCAAGTCGCTCTGACTTAAATCGAACCCGATACGTCTGGACCGGTTTGTCAGCACCGTTGTCGCAGCCTTGAGGGCTTCAGACACAGTCCGGTTTGCCGCTGGCATGTCACGACAAGATGGCAGATTGCCGGAATTACATACGAAGAAGGTCCCATAACGCCAGATCGCCTCCGGATCGCTCAGCACCTCAAGAGCGGCCGCCGCATCGCTAGCACCCGTAACAAGTGCAATTCTCTCCCGCGTTGCGATCAATACCTGTGGGTATGGTCCCCCGTCGTGAAGAATGGAGCGGTAACCAGATAAGTAGCCAATATGAACCGGATCGTCGGTCACCACCGCATCAAGATCCGGGTTCTGGGCGAAGAAGCGATCCCGACACTGCTTACCGAGCTCGGATGGGTCAAGGAGAGATGTCGACATAGAACCCCGCATTACGTTCCGATATTTATATGACTGTCTCAATTTTGCGGCCCGTCGTGAGAATTGTCAATGCGTCCATTGATCGGTCAAACAGCATCCTGTCGCCTTCATGACAAATCTATGTCGGGTTCTTGACACGGCGAGTTGTTTCGTTTTTAATTACAGTGTTCCGGTTTTAGGAACACAGCAGAGACGAATGGGAGGAGTTGAAATGAATAGACGTTACCTGCTTACGGTTTGCGCTTTAGCGCTCTCAATGGGGCTGGCCGGAGGGGCTGCAGCCCAGGACGCGCCCCGCGAAGTCTCGATCGGAGTAGTGACCGACGCGCCGCCGTTCTCGTACGTCGAGGATGGAAAAGTTACCGGCGTCAGCAACGAGATTCTGCAGCGCGTTGCGGAACTGGAAAATCTGAAACTGGATTATCAGCCGATGAAGTTTCCGGCACTCATCCCGGCCTTGCAGGCTGGGCAGATCGACATGGCTGTAAGCGCCATCTTCGTAACGGAGGCACGCAAGAAGGCCATCGACTTTTCCAGTCCGTATTACACACAAGGCGCGGTTCTGGTTGCGCCAATAAACAGCGATATCAATACAGTCGCTGATCTGAAAGGAAAGACGATCGCGGCAGAGCTGGGTTCTGCGGCTCTTGATGTCGCCAACAGACATGCCGAGGAATGGGGCATCACCGTTCGGGTGATTCATGACGTCGCGACGATGCAACTCGCCATGAACAATGGTGACGTCGACGCAATGATCTACGATTCCGGTTTCACGGCCTACCAGCTTCGCCGAGAAGGAGACAATCCCACAATCAAGGTCATCGGCGATGTTGTCGAGCCTACGGGTATTGCTTTCGGCCTTCCCAAGGGAAGCGATCTGGTCGCTGTCATCAACGCCGGAATGGCGAAGATTGAGGCCAATGGCGAGATGGCCAAGATCCGGCAGAAGTACAAGATCGATTAAGAGGAAAGCGCGCACCCATGTCTGATCAGTCGTGGCTGGACTACATTCCATTGCTCCTGGAGGGCGCCGCTCTCACCATCATCGTGACCTTCATCTCGATGATCGGTGGCACGTCAATTGGAATTATTCTAGCGATTATGAAGATCTCATCTTCCAAACTGCTTCAGGGGTGCGCGAACACCTATGGCGGTTTGGTGCGCGGCTTGCCGCTTCTTGTGCAGATCCTGCTGGTTTACTTCGCTCTCCCGGCCCTCACCGGCGTGCGTATGCCAGCCGTGGTCGCGGGTACCGCCGCCATAACGCTTTTCACCGGTGCGTTCATGGCCGAGATCATTCGCTCGGGTATTCAATCGGTAGATCGCGGGCAGATGGAGGCGGGCCGCTCCATTGGCTTTGGCCATTGGCAGACCATGCGGCTTGTAATCTGGCCGCAGGCGTTTTGGGTCATGCTGCCCAATATGGTCAACCAGTTCAGCATCACGCTGAAGGATACCTCGCTCCTTTCCGTTATCGGCGTCGTGGAGCTTACGATGGCGGGAGAGAGGATCTACACGATGAACTTCGACACCATCCGCGTACTTGCGATGGTCGGCGTCATCTATCTGATCATCTATCTTTTTGCAGAGCGCGTTGCCGCGTGGCTCGAGCGGAGGGTCTCGGCATGATTTCGGCAAAAGACGTTCATAAATCCTTCGGTTCATTGGAAGTGCTCAAGGGGGTGGACCTGACTGTTTCCCCTGGAGAGGTAGTCTGTCTGATCGGCGCATCGGGTTCCGGCAAAACCACATTCCTAAGATGCTTCAATGGCCTCGAAATGGCCGACAAGGGCGAGATCATCATCGGTGATACGCCCCTATTGGCGCCCGCGACAGATATCAACAAAGTGCGCCAGCGGATTGGAATGGTTTTCCAACAGTTCAATCTGTTTAACCACCTCTCTGCTCTGGACAACATAACCTTGGGTCCTATCCGCTTGAGAAGGCTTAGCAAAGCGCAGGCCGAGACTGAGGCCCGGGATCTGCTAGCTCTTGTAGGGCTTGCTGACCGTGCTGAGGCGATGCCGCGCATGCTGTCTGGTGGCCAAAAGCAACGCGTGGCGATTGCAAGGGCGCTCGCGATGAAGCCAGAAGCGATGTTGTTTGACGAGCCAACCTCCGCGCTTGATCCTGAAATGGTGCGCGAGGTCCTTGACGTTATTCGCAACGTCGCCCGCGGCGGCATGACGATGGTCATCGTCACCCACGAAATGGGCTTTGCGCGTGAGATTGCCGATCGCGTCGCCTTTATGCATGCCGGGACGATCCACGAAATCGGTCCTCCGGACCAAGTCTTTGGTGCTCCGCGCGAAAGGCGGACGCAAGAATTTCTGTCGAAGATTTTGTAGGGGGCATCAGATGCACAAGAACACCCAACTGGATGATACGCTTTGCGTTATTCCGCCAGAAACACCGCTCGAGGGGTTCGCTAGCCTCGCCGTTCCTGTCTACCGCGCATCGACAATTGTGTTCCCAGATGCTGCTACCTACCGAAGCCGGGCTGGTCGAGCCCCGGATGGCTATACCTACGGGCTATCTGGTACTCCGACTGCGAGGGCTCTGGAGCGGCAGTTGGCCTCCCTCCACAATGCGGAAAGGGCAATTGTTGTGCCGTCCGGCCAGGCAGCCATTTCGATTGCGATGCTGACCATCCTGAAGGAAGGTGACCATTTGTTGGTCGCGGACAACGTCTATCCTCCCGTGAAGGAGTTCGCTCAAGATATTCTCAGGAAACTAGGTATCGACACGGAGTACTTCGATCCGACCGAATTGTCTGACCTAGCGGGTAAATTTCGCGAGGGGCGCACCAGGTTGGTTTGGGTCGAGTCGCCCGGTTCGACCACCATGGAAATTTGCGATGTCCCAAGCATCGCTCGCTTATGCAAGGCCTCTGGCGCCCTGCTTGGGTGTGATAACACCTGGGCGACGGGGCTCTTATGCAAACCGCTGGACCTGGGGGTCGACATCGTTGCCGAAGCGTTGACCAAATATGTCGGCGGTCATTCAGATATTCTGTTGGGAGCAATCGTCATCCGTGACATGAACCTCTACGGAACGGTGCGTAATACACTGGGTTGCCTCGGTGTGGGCGTTTCACCGGATGAGTGCTCGCTCGCTCTGCGAGGCTTGCAGACATTGGGTTTGCGGTTGCGGCATGTGGGGACGGTTTCGGAAGAGTTTGCCGATCGCCTGTCTGGCAATGGCAGTTATACGGTGCTGCATCCCTCTTTCCCAACCTCGCCAGGGCACGACTTGTGGCGACGTGACTTTAAGGGGAGTTCGGGGGTCTTTAGTCTTCGGCTGGAGGGAGTACCAGCAGAAGCCATTGACCGAGCGCTGGACAAATTGCAGACGTTCGCAATTGGCGCTTCATGGGGCGGAACGAGGAGCATCATCGTACCGCTAGTTATCGCTGCCGATCGCCACGTCATGCGTTCGACTGAAACAACGACGCATCTTCGCATTAGTATTGGCTTGGAAAACGAAGACCACCTCTGGACGGATCTGCAGCAGATGCTTCGCTCACTGCAACTGCAATAGCTGATTGGCTTACGAGGCTATCTGCGCTCTCGCCTAAGCTAAACCCCTGCCTAAGGGAGAGCGGACGGCCAGCAAACACCTGTTATCTCGCCGCCTGTCTTTTGATTGGCGAATGCTGACTCCACGATAAGGAGCGACCGACCTATGCCCGAGAAACTGAATACCGTTCCGTTTGTGAGCGTCGACCACATGATGAAGCTGGTGCTGGCGACCGGCGTCGAACGCTTTCTCATCGAGCTTGCCGCCTACATCGAGGAAGACTTCCGCCGGTGGGAATCCTTCGACAAGACACCGCGGGTCGCCTCCCATAGCGCCGAAGGCGTCATCGAATTGATGCCGACCAGCGACGGTGAGACCTACGGCTTCAAATACGTCAACGGTCATCCGAAGAACACCCGCTCCGGCCGCCAGACCGTCACGGCATTCGGGGTGCTTGCTGACGTCGGCAACGGCTATCCGATGCTGCTGACCGAGATGACGATCCTGACTGCACTCAGGACCGCTGCGATGTCGGCCGTCGCCGCCAAGTACCTGGCACCGAAAGGCGCGCGCACCATGGCGATGATTGGCAACGGCGCCCAATCGGAATTCCAGGCAATCGCCTTCAAGGCCATCCTCGGCGTCGATAAGCTCCGTCTCTATGACATCGATCCGTCCGCGACAGCCCGCTGCCAGAAGAACCTCGCCGGCATGGGCTTCGAGATCCAAGCCTGCGCCTCCTCGCAGGAAGCGGTCGAAGGGGCCGAGATCGTCACCACCGTCACGGCCGACAAGCAGAATGCGACGATCCTCACCGACAACATGGTCGGCCCCGGCATTCACATCAACGCCGTCGGCGGCGATTGCCCGGGCAAGACCGAGCTTCACGGCGACATCCTGTTGCGCTCCGACATCTTCGTCGAATACCCACCGCAGACGCGCATAGAAGGCGAGATCCAGCAACTCGATCCGGACCACCCGGTCATTGAGCTCTGGCAGGTGATCGCCGGGAAATCGCCGGGCCGTTCGGGCGAGCGCGAGATCACGCTGTTCGACTCCGTCGGTTTCGCCATCGAGGATTTCTCGGCGCTGCGTTATGTCCGCGACCGTCTCAAGGAGACCGGCCTTTATGAGGAGCTCGATCTGCTCGCCGATCCGGACGAGCCGCGCGATCTCTTCGGCATGATCCTGCGCGCGGCGAAAGCGGCTCCCGCACCTCAGAAGATCGGAGCGCTCTGATGAGCAGACAGTCCGTACAGGCCCCCAAGGGCATCGTGATGATCCGGCCGCATCATTTTACGCCAAATCCGATGACCGCAGCCGACAACGCGTTTCAGTCCAATGACGGGAAGCGTGCCGCCGCGGCGG
>Ga0123341_1005044_pt1 | contig 11698 bp, 12 predicted proteins | sample Turbeapinknodule_FD_89959 | JGI IMG/M metagenome (GOLD analysis project Ga0123341, IMG submission 89959) | Root nodule microbial communities of legume samples collected from Mexico - Turtle bean Mexico pink nodule | ecosystem: Host-associated > Plants > Roots > Nodule | place: Mexico: Nepantla... | reverse complement strand
TATTCATCTTTGGGATCTTTGGTTCACCTTGCAATGAAGGTTGAATCCCAACTTGCAAAGAAAAATGCTTTCAAAAACTCTCCCAATGATGGCTACTACAACAACTCTTGGAAAAATAAAAAAGCTTTTTCAAAACTTCCTTCTAAAGATTCTTCTTTTAAACCTAAGGAATATAAGCCTTCTACTTCTACTCATAAATCACCAATCAAACCGTCTAGTAAGAAATGTTTTAAATGTTTGGGATATGGTCACATAACTTCTAATTGCCCTTCTAAAAGGAATATGTTTGTGCTTAATGGGGTAGTAGTTAGTGAGCATGATTCTGATTCATCTAGGCATTCTTCACCTTCTAGGCCATCAAGTGAGCATGAGAGCGAAAGTCCACTTGAAGGGGATTTGTTGGTAGTGAGACGTCTTCTTGGTCAAGTTTTACAACCCTTTGATGAAAGTCAAACAGAAAATATTTTTCATACAAGATGTCTCATTAAAAACAACATTTGTTCTTTGATAGTGGATGGGGGTAGTTGTGCCAATGTAGTTAGTACAAGAGTGGTAGATAAGCTTGGATTGTCTACTATCTCTCATGCAAAGCCCTACAAATTACAATGGTTAAGTGAGGTAGGCTAGATCATTGTTAACAAACAAGTCCTCATAAATTTCTCTATTGGTAAATACAAAGATGAGGTCTTGTGTGATGTTGTTCCAATGGAAGCTTCACATGTTCTTTTGGGTAGGCCATGGAAATTTGATAGAAAAGTTTTATATGATGGCTTTACCAATAAACTTTCTTTTGACTTCCATGGACACAAGGTCATATGAAAATCTCTCTCTCCAAGAGAAGTCCATGAGGACCAAATTCATATGAAGAAAAAGAGGGAGAGTGAAAATACAAAAAGTTCTAAGAAGGCCCTTCTTATTTCTAGCCATGCGGTCAACAAGGTAATAGTTTCTCACAATCCTATATTTTTAGCTATTCCTAGACCTCTTGAGTTAGAAAAGGTTGAGGATAGTCCAAATTGTTTGGATAATTTGGTAAAGGAATTTCATGATGTGTTTCAAGATTCTCTTAAAGGACTTTCACCTTTAAGAGGGATTGAACACCAAATTGATTTAATTCTGGGAGCTTCTTTACCAAATCGTCCTGCATATAGGACCAACCCAAGTGAAACTAAAGAGATTCGCCAACAAGTTGAGGAGTTAATTGCCAAAGGGTGGGTTCAAGATAGTATGAGCCCATGTGCCATGCCTATCATACTTGTCCCTAAAAAGGATGGGTCATGGAGGATGTGTTCAAATTGTAGGGCCATAAACAACATTACAATCAAATATAGGCATCCCATCCCTAGGCTAGATGATTTGTTTGATGAATTGCATGGATCACAAATTTTTACCAAAATTGATCTTAAAAGTGGGTATAATCAAATTTGTATTAAACCGGGAGATGAATGGAAAACTGCTTTTAAGACCAACTTTGGCTTGTATGAGTGGTTAGTTATGCCATTTGGTTTGACTAATGCACCAAGTACATTCATGTGTCACATGCATCATGTCTTAAGACCATTCATTGGCAAGTTTGTGATAGTTTATTTTGATGATATTTGTACCGACCCGTCCTCGAGCGTTGCCCAAAGTCAACACTTGGTGGGACCCATCAAGGGCACAGGGGGATGAGAAGGGAGACGGTCAGGCCCCAGGCGCTGACCGGCCTCGGGCGTTGAGTAGGCTCGAACCAGGAAGCGCCTACAGATAGGTGGGACCACCCCCCCGATGCCCACGGGTAAGAGTGATCATGGAGGGGGCGGCAGGGTAGGAGGCGCCACGGTAGGAGGCGACATGGTAAGGGCGTGGAGGCCTCGGGCCTCGGTACCTCAGAAGAGTAATAAGAGAAGAGTTAGGTGGCTTCAAAGCCATATTCCCAATACCAGTAGGGAGAGACCCAACTCGCGAAGTACCTATGCATGAGGCATGGAGACGCGGCACTACGCGCCACCTTTGGAGAACTACTGGGACAGATACTACCCGGGAGAAGGCCACGTTCCAGGGGGTAATCTACATGCATGGTACGTGAGAAGGGCAGAGATACTCCTAGGGCGAGTGACTAGAGGCTGGGACGCATGAGTTGACACCCAGGTAGTCATCCCCCGTGCCAGATGCACTTCGTACACGCTGGGATTTCCCTAATTTAGGCGACACCGCTGTAAGGCTTTCCGCGCTAAGTTATGCTTAAGTCATAAGGAGAGACATGGCAGAAGCACTAAAACCCAACGTATATAAGCTTTTCTGAAAGGCTTAGAGAGGTACATTTTACAGATTTTAAGTCATTTACGCTTACACATTGTACGAATGAGTGACTTGGGAACGAAGAAGAAGGAGTCCTTGATACGCAGCTCTTAGCTACGCACGAAGATCGATCTGGTCAACCGGCAGGAACATTTGGCGCCCACCGTGGGGCTGATCTAAAACATCAGTCCCACCGTAAGTAGTTGGAAGTTCAGCAGCGAGGTTCATGGAGGTTTTTCAAGAATCTTGCAAGATTTACCGATAATCTTTGAGTTTCGTTTAGTTCAACCGATTATTTTCGGTTTCGCTCAGTTCTACCGATTGCCTTCCAGTTTTGCTCAGTTTCTATCGATCGTTTTCGGTTTCGCTCAGTTTTACCGAAGGATTTTCCAAGGTTCACAGTAACAGTTTGAAGCTCTCCAAGAAATCGCAAAGAATGAGGACAACGAGGCAAAGTTCAACAACGCGCGCAGAAAGTGACGACATGACCTTGCAGCAGGTCATGGAGATGATGCAAGGCCTTCAAGAGGCGATGCCGGCATTAAAGGCGGAGCAAGAGCGTATACAGGTGGATCTTGTGGCGTCGCAAGCGAGGAATGAAGAGTTATGTCGCGGGAATGAGGAGTTGCGCCGCGGGTTGCGCAACCACCCTGGGAGTCGTGAAATAGAGGACCGCGAGTGTTTCACGCCACCTAGGGAGTTCTCTATGCCATTCTCGCAATCTATCATGGAGGTGGTGATCCCGCACACGTTCGTAGGTCCTAAGGTGACGTTCACGGGAATGGAAGATCCCGAGGCACACCTCACTGTGTTTCATACGCAGATGATGCTGGTTGGCGGTTCTGACGCCGTGAGGTGCAAGCTCTTCATGAGCACGTTGACAGGGATGGCAATGGATTGGTTCATTAGCCTTCCAGATGGTCATGTGACCTCCTTCGCGCAGCTTTCACAGCTGTTCAGGGAGCAGTACATCGCGAACCAGGCTCCCCCACTGGTGTCGTATGATCTCTTTGATATGAAGCAGTATCAGGGGGAGACGTTGAAAGAGTATATCAACCGCTTCGGGGCGCAGGTGGTGAAGGTTGGCACCACAGAAGAATCGATGATTGTGTATGCATTCAGGAAGGGGATTTGCCCTGGACCTTTCTGTGAATCGATCATCAGGAACCGCCCCCTGAACCTTTGCAGAGATAAGGTTTCGCGCGGTGGAGCACATCGCCACAGAAGGTGAGGTGTGCGAGAAACGTGCGAGTGTTGCACCTGCACGCCCAAGAGCGCAGTCGCGTGCACAGCCCGCCAGGGTGAATGAGGTTGCGACTGGGAGGAGAGGTCAAGAAAGGAAGCACCCCTACGAGGCGAGGAAGCCCCAGGCGAGGGGGCGTACAGAGGGGAACAGGCCGGTTAGGCACAACTTCGTGGTGGAGCTTAAGGACCTCATTGTCGTGCCTAACATCGCTGACAGGCTGAGGGTCCCCGCGAAGATAGATAAAGTGCTAGGACCGCACAAGGATGCATGGTGTGAGTTCCACCAGGCGTTCGGGCATCATATCACCAACTGCTTGGCCCTGGGCCATCAGTTGGACGAGCTAGTGAAGAGTGGGTTTCTGAAGGATTATCTGGCTGGGTCATCTGCGGCCGCGGCCTTGGTGGTACCAGAAGAGGATCAAGCCTATGAGATGCCAATCCATGGGGAGGTACACACCATATCTGGTGGTTTTTCGGGAGGAGGTTGCACTGCCTCTCAGTGCAAGAGGTACGTGCGATCAGTGATCTCACGTCATCTGGATGCCTTGGCATGGTCTGCCTCGGACAAGCCCGACATCGACCTGGATTTTTTATGCCACCATCTCACCATCGACTCCAAGGTTCGCCTTGTATGGCAGAGGAGGAGGAAGTTCAATGAGGAGAGGCGCCTCGTCGTACAACAAGAGACTAAGAAGCTGCTGAGCGCCGGCCACATCAGAGAGATCCAATACCTTGGGTGGCTGGCCAACGTGGTGCTAGTAAAGAAGGCAAACGGGAAGTGGAGGATGTGTGTGGACTTCACTGACCTAAATAGGCGTGCCCCAAAGATTCGTATCTCCTGCGCAGCATCGACGCGTTGGTGGACAGCGCCTCGGGCTGCAAAATGCTGAGCTTTTTGGATGCGTTCTCGGGGTACAATCAGATCAAGATTCATCCCCGCGACGAGTGCAAAGCGGCGTTCATGACTGAAACGTGTTGTTACTGCTACAAGGTCATGTCGTCCGGGTTGAAGAATGCAGGAGCCACCTACCAAAGATTGATGGACAGGATCCTTGCGCCTATGTTAGGTAGGAATGTCCAAGCGTACGTAGATGACATGGTGGTGACCTCCCAAGAGAGAGGACGACACACAATTGACCTGGAAGAGCTGTTCGCCACAATAGCCAAGTACCGCGTCAAGCTGAACCCAGAGAAGTGCGTCTTTGGGGTCGAGGCGGGTAAGTTTTTGGGTTTTTTGCTCACCAAGCGGGGAATTGAAGCGAACCCCGACAAGTGTGCGACGATTCTGGCAAAGAGGAGTCCCGCCTCGGTGAAGGAGGTGCAACAGTTGACAGGGCGGATGGCCGCTCTGTTCAGATTCGTATCAGCTGGGGGAGACAAGGGGCATCCTTATTTCCAGTGCTTAAAGAGGAATAGTAGGTTCGTATGGACCGAGGAGTGCGAGGCGGCATTCCTCAAGCTCAAGGAGTATCTGGCGGCTCCTCCCATGCTCTGTAAGCCACAGACAGGCGTGCCCCTTCGGCTGTACTTCGCGGTGACCGAATGGGCGATCAGTGATGTGTTGGTCCAGGAGCAGGACCAGACTCATAAGCCTATATATTTCGTAAGTAAGGTCTTGCAGGGGCCGGAGGCGAGGTATCAATCGTTAGAGAAGGCGGCTCTGGCAGTGGTGTTCTCGGCCAGGAGGCTCCGTCACTACTTCCAAAGCTTTACTTTGGTAGTAATGACGGACCTCCCCATCCAGAAGGTGTTGCAGAAGCCAGATGTCGCAGGGAGGATGGTCCGCTGGGCGGTGGAGCTGTCTGAGTTTGATATCCAGTACGAGTCCAGGGGGTCCATTCAAAGGACAAGTATACGCGGACTTCTTGGCGGAGCTCTCGCCAGGAAGCACACAGCAAGAGGCAGAGGTGGGCTCCCAGTGGGTGCTCTCGGTGGATGGATCTTCCAATCAGCAAGGGAGTGGAGCCAGTGTGGTCCTAGAGAGGCCAAACGGTTTGCTGATTGAGTAGGCCCTGAAGTTTGCGTTCAAAGCAAGCAATAACCAAGCAGAATACGAGGCCCTCATAACTGGGATGCTCTTAGCCAAGGAGATGGGTTCGCGGAGCCTGCTAGCAAAGAGTGACTCACAACTGGTCACGAGGCAAGTGATTGGGAAGTACCAAGCCAATAACCCACAAATGGCGGCATATTTGAGATATGTCCAAGTGTTGAAAGGGGCGTTCGTGGCGTTCGAGTTGGTCCACGTCCCAAGAGAGCAGAATGCCCGAGCTGACCTGCTCGCCAAGCTGGCCAGCTCAGGCAAGGGGGGAAGGTAGAGGACAGTCATCCAAGAAACCCTCAAGACGCCGCAAACGTTTGTGGCGGATAACAGGGTGGACGTCCTCCAGATCAGTGCGTTCAAAGGAAGGTCGAGGAGTCATCGGTCCTTGATTCAGGACACAGCAAGGGTCCCCAACATAAGTGTTTATCCGGCCTCGCCAGAAGAGGAGGACCCCATGCAAGTGTGCGTCCTGGAAGAAGGGGACACGTAGATGACGCCCTATAGGCGCTACATCGCGGATGGGATCCTCCCAGCAGAGCCAGAAGAAGGTAAGAAGATAAAGAGAAGTTTCGCGAGGTACACTCTCGTGGACGGAGCACTGTTCAGACACGGGTTCACGCACCCGATTTTGACATGCGTGAGTGGAGATGAGTGCACAAGGATAATGTCTGAACTCCATGAAGGGATTTGTGGAAGCCACGTTGGAGGAAGGTCTTTGGCATCCAAGGTGGTCCGTGCAGGCTTCTACTGGCCGACGGTGAGGGAGGATTGTGTAAGGTACGCCCAGCGATGCAAGCAGTGCCAACTGCACGCCGACTGGCACAAGGTGCCTCTAGAAGAGTTGAGGTCGATTTACAGCCCATGGCCTTTCCACACGTGGGTAATTGACATTCTGGGACCCTTCCCGTTAGCAATAAGGCAGATGAAGTACTTGATAGTTGTCATCGAGTACTTCACGAAATGGATAGAAGCAGAGCCGGTGGCGTAGATCACCGCACACAAGGTACAACACTTCGTTTGGAAGAATATTGTGTGTCGCTTCGGGGTACCGAGGCGTCTTGTCTCAGATAATGGTGCTCAGTTCGCCAGCCTGCAGCTGGGCAAGCTATGCTCAGAGGTAGGCATCAAGCAAGTGTTCGCATCTGTCGAACACCCCCAGACGAACGGACAGGTGGAGTCCGCCAACAGAATTTTGTTGAAGGGATTGAAGAGGAGGCTCGAAAAAGCCAAGGGAGCTTGGGCGGAGGAGGTGCCGAGGATAGTATGGGCTTATCACACCACACCCCAGACTTCCACCATGGAGACGGCGTTCAGCCTTGTATACGGATCAGACGTGATGATCCCGGTGGAGATCCACGAGAGCTCACCGCGTTTCCAGAGCTTTGTGGCTGAGGAGTCCAATGAGGAGAGGATGGTGAACTTAGACCTGTTGGACGAAGCCAGAGAAGAGGCAAGAATCAAGGCTGAGGCCGTGAAGAGAAGGGTAGAGCATTAGTACAAATCCAAGGTGAACCCGCAGCAGTTCTAGGTAGCTGACTTGGTCATGCAGAAGGCTCATCCATATGAGTTGGAAAACAAGTTGTCTCCCAAGTGGACCGGGCCCTTTAGGGTAACCGAGGCTAGGGGGAACGGTTCGTATAAGCCTGAGACTCTGGAGGGAGGCCCCATCCCACGCACTTGGAACGCGACAAACTTGAAGTTTTACTTTAGTTAAAGACTTTATGTAGTATACAGTTTAAGGGGACACTCTTTTTCCCTCTCGGGGTTTTTTAATGAGGTCACCCAAGTAAAAATCAATTTAAGCATACATTGTCTTGAGTTTTCCTTTCTTACAATGTAAAGAAACGCTAAAAAGAAATGGTGTGATTCAGTAAGAAACGAACCCACCACTATGGTGTTTAGATACCTCAGCAGGAGGGACGCGGATATCTCCTCTGGGCATGGACACCAAGCGCGCAAACTGCCTCAGACACCCCAAAGGAAGTGGTAGGGGCGCACTCTTCGGGCGTGGGCGTCGAGCGCGAAAGGTAAGTATAAATTAGTTAAACCCGAGCGTCTTGTCCCTGGGCAGGGGTTAACGGATTCCTTCGGGACGCCCCCTCCCCAGGTAAGAACGACTAGCCCCGGTTGCCTGATGTTTAGACACCTCGCAAGGAAGTGGCAGGGGGCGCCTCCTTCGAGTGTGGGCATCAGGCAGAGAGGAAGTTCGGAGCAGTGGAGAGTCAGCTGACTTGGTGCAGATACATACCAGATAGGAGAAGCGCCATCCTTCGGGAAACCTTCTCCTTGGGCATAAACACCAAGTCCCTGGTCACCTTGGTGTTTAGACACACCGGGGACGAAACGGCACTATTTCTAGCAGGCCTCTCCTCGGGCGTGGGCACCAAGTACACTGACCACCTTGGTGTTTTAAACACACCGAGGACGAAACGGCGTTGTTTCCTAGCAGGCCTCTCCTCGGGCGATGGCCCGAGTGCGAAGAGATAAGGACTAGTTGCCTTGGTGTTTAGACACACCGGGGACGATACGGTGTTGCTTTTAGCATACCTCTCCCCGGGCATGGGCACCAAGCACAACTTTGTCCCAAGTGTCTAGACACACTGAGGCGAAATGACCTTGCGTTCAGCAGGTCTCTCCTCGAGTGTGGGCACCCAGTACGAGTAAGCAGGCTTCGGCCAAGATAAGCCCTCCTTCGCCTTTGAGCGATGTTTGAGGCCAGGGGAGATAAGTCCTCATTCACCTTTGAGCGATGTCGAGGCCAGGGAAGATAAGTCCTCCTTCGCCCTTGAGCGATACCGATGCCGGGGAAGATGAGTCCTCCTTCATCTTTAAGTGATGACGAGGCCAGTAACACCTTCGGGAGTAGGCGCCTCAGGGCCACGAAGGTTAAGCAAAGATCAAGCTAAGAAATTTGTATGAGTCAAGAAGATTAAGAACAAGCAAAGTGCATGCACGTCTAACTTCGTAAGAAAGATAAGAACGAGAGGTGCGTGCTACCTATTGTTCGAGAAGTAAACAAGTTGAGCAGAAGAAATCGAAGGTAAACAAGCAGAGACATCTTGAAGCAGTAAATAAAGGATGAAGGTCATCCAGAATGTGCAAAGTTAATAACAGGGTTTTAGGATTACAATAAAAGGAAAATCAGTTATCGTCAGAAAATTCCAAGGGCACAATCTTGCCCTCGACGACTTCGTTGGTGGGGGCGTAGTTGGAAACGTCCACCTCAGGGTGTTCACAAACTACCTAAGATAAAGCTTCCTCAAACCCCGCAGCAAAGGCATTCGCACCGTCGTCGAGGAGCTTCTTCTCGACCTTCTGATAGTGTTCAACTTGGGAAGCTAGCTCCTTCTGCACGCCCGCCAAGGCTTCAGTTTTTTCTGTTAATTGCTTGGTGAGATCAGCCTTCATCAGGTCAAAAGCCTTGTTCTTAGCGGCAAGTTCAGCCTCAACCTTGCCCAGGTTTACCTCTTGGGAAGTACAGCACTTCTCAAGGTTGGTAGTGTGGGTTTTGGATGCCTCAGCGGCAGCTGTCAGCTCGACTATTTGTTCGTGAAGGGGCACTAACTTGGCCACAAGTTCAGTGTATTTTTGGCCCGCTGCATGAAGTTTTTTGTTAGCCTCCTCTTCAGCTTTCAGTGCCACTTTCAGAGCCTCCTTGATGGCGGCTTCTTGATTGAACCAGCGGTGAGCCTGGTCGTTAGTTTGTTCTCTCAACAGAGTTAACTCCTTGGCCTTGGCTTCAGCTTCCTGTCGCCAAGAGCTGGCGAAAGTGACGTATTCCCCAAGAGAACGAAAGGTATTCGCCTCCATGGTCTCGAGAGATGGCTCTTTCGGGAGTGTCTACTGGAGGCCCTTCAGCATGTATTGAATGACTCGAGGAAGCTATGGAGCTGGTGCAGGGGTAGGCTCGGGGTTAGTTTCAACCCCTTCTCCCAGTGCCATATAGTTGGGAGGTGTGAGGGCACTGGGAGGGTCATCCCTTGGAGGTTCAGCATCTTTGTTGGAGGTGGAGTGAGATGTAGCCACTGTGGTAGTCCTCCTCCTCTTAAAGACTGGGCCCTCAGCGGTATCCTCCTCGTCGCTGGAGGGAACAACCACCACCTCTTTTCCTTTGTCAAGGGGGGCTGGTGGAGATAAAGTTTCAACCATGGCCAAGGGGATGGCCTCAATTGGAAGCGTGGAGGTGGGTGTAGGAATGGTCTGAGGTGAAGGGGGGCCTTGGGCGGTTTGAGCAGGTGTAGGTGTTGGCAAGCTTAGAGCGAGGGTGGTTGGAGAGGTGGCAGCCAAAGCCTCAGGTGCTGGGGGTGTAGAGGCACCAGCCCCACCAGAATTGGCCTTGCCACGGGCACCCAAGACCTTGGCGAATCTTTTTCGTTTCTCCCTTCCCAACAACATGTCTGCACCAGAAAGAAACAGTTATGGGACAAGCATGTTATGAAAGCAGTAAGAATAGTTTGAAAGATATGCAAGAGGAAGCAGCACAAACAGAGAATAGAAGATTGAAGTTAGTAAAGAAGGGGACACTCTCATACCAATGTATTTGGTCAGTTCAGCAGGGTTGTATTCGTGCTTGATCAGTTCAGCAGTGTTGAATACTACCCCTAGGCTAGTCAAGACTTGGCATATCTCGCGATCAGCCGAATTCAGCTCGTCCAGAGTCTTGGGCTTCGTCAGTTTGGGTTCCTTCACCCAGTACAGGGGAAATCCGTCGAGGGAAGTGGGATCAGCTTGGAGCTGCATACCCTGAAGAATTTCCCTCGAAAGCCTTTGTAAGACTGTTGGAAGAGGGTTAAGATTATCCTCCCGGTAATTCCGCTGAAGCTAACCCGCAAATTCTTCCCAGGGCTCTTAGCCTCGAAAAAGTGGAGGAAGACGTCCACTGGGGGATAGCATCCAAAGTAACTAAAGAGGATCCCAAAGGCTTTGATGAAAGCCCAGTTGTTGGGGTGTAGCTGGGCTGGAGCCACGTTCACCTCAGTTAGAAGCTCCCTTTCGAAGCTTGTGAAAGGGAGGCGCATTACTATACGTTGGAAACGGTTTGGTAAAAGAAGAAGAAGGGCTCTCCATCGTTCGAGCGATCATCTACGCATACAGGTTCGCCCGCGGTGCTGGGACGAACGGAAATATAAGCATCGTGCCTCCTCCCAAAGGCACTACCCTTGCACCCCGGTTCGCTATTCAGGTGGTCCCTCCAATCAGAAATGGAGGTTAGGGTTGATGTTTCTGCGAGCAATTCGTCAGAAGCCCAAGGGTAAAGTTGTTTGTAGTTAACACTGGGGGAGGAGGGTTAGTAGTAGTTTTTGTACGCGCCATGACACAGCAAAGGAAGCTGAGAAGAGGAAGAACAAAGGTTTAGCAAACAGGGGTTATGGCGTCAAAAGGTGAAAGAAAACCCAGAAAAAAAACCTACCCACGAGAGAAGTTCAGAAAACAGGGGAACGAGGAAATGAGAAGGGAAGAGTAAAATGCGAAAATGTAAATAGTCCCAGGCAGTAATATCAGTATAAAAAGTCAAGAGAAAGAGCCATCGATGAAGAAAAACCATACCTTTGGATGATCGAAGTAATGAAGGTTTGGGGTCTGAGGAGAGAGATCAGAGAAACTTTCGAGAGGAAGACGAAAGAGTGAATGAGAGTTCAAGTGATGGAACAATGACTGAAGCGCGTTTTCGAAACATACAACGTAAACTTGAGAAGCGCAAAAGACGTTAAGTCGTGACCGTGTGATTGGGCCACATGTCGGAAGATTACCGCGTGACTCAAGGTATCACGTCATAGCGTAGGAACGTCCCATCACTAGAATGCTACGTAGGACGGTAGGACGCCTTAGTCTTTTCACTGAAAATGGTGTTTTCAGCTCAAGACTGGGGGGCTTGTGTACCGACACGTCCTCGGGTGTTGACCAAAGTCAACACTTGGTGGGACCCATCAAAGGCACAGAGGGATGAGAAGGGAGACGGTCAGGCCCTGGGCGTTGACCGGCCTCGGGTGTGAGTAGGCTCGAACCAGGATGATGTGATTCCACTAGCCACATAGAACAAGATTCTTGACATTCTTAGGAATCACCTTGAGCTGGAAAATATAGAGGCACTTTTCTTAGAGTTGGATCATTGTTCTAAGACAAGAACTCACC
>Ga0123341_1005042_pt1 | contig 11699 bp, 10 predicted proteins | sample Turbeapinknodule_FD_89959 | JGI IMG/M metagenome (GOLD analysis project Ga0123341, IMG submission 89959) | Root nodule microbial communities of legume samples collected from Mexico - Turtle bean Mexico pink nodule | ecosystem: Host-associated > Plants > Roots > Nodule | place: Mexico: Nepantla... | reverse complement strand
TGCAAATAATTCAAATGATTTCAATTTCTTAAAATTGTTGAAACTGTTGATCCAAACACATGGTAAAGAAAAAGTATATTTGGATAAATTGTAGTTCTTTTTTAAATTGGTTTATTTGGGGAAATTTTTCTTTATTTCATGGAATCCTTTTGTATTTATAGGAATTCACAATTGAAAGGGTCAATTCATGTAGGTCTTTTGGTTATACAAAAACATTCCCGGATATGTTTTATTTGCAGAGAATGTACATTCTCTTATCTACACAACAAGCCAAGGAGTAGGCAAGTTATAATTTTATAAGAACCAGAAAAGTTACTATGTAACCATTATAACTCCCGTTCTTCTATTTTTTTTAATTAATTTTAAATTAAAAAAGTATACCCAAAAATTAAAAAAAAAAACATCAAACATATTTTTATACATAACTAATAATAAGTTTTCAATTATAATATTCCTGAATATCATTTTCTCAGGAATACAAAATCATAAAATACTCGTGCAAGGGCTATATTACACAATTAAAAAAAAAACTATTTTACTCTGAAAATAAAAACGGCTAGTGAGACGATTAGCCAGTATCTTCTTTTAATTCTCTTGGTAGAGGCAGAGACATTACGTCAGTTTCTCGAGTAACACCACGTGGTCGAACCTTCAGAATGTCTGCTTCAAATGTCAGCAAAAGGTACAAACATTGGATGTCATGTACATCATAGTCTCCACATGCTGTATATCGTTTCTAGATATTTGTTTGCCAATTAGCTTCATTCAATGACAATGGCAGCATTTAGGACAAAATCATAATTTTGTTTTTTCAAAACTGCGTGCTATGACTTGGTATATAAATTGTGTAATGATCGCCAAGGTATATCAATCATGCAAGAAACTTTCATCTGTGAAATCAAGTTCCAATCTTCGGCATAAATGCTCGTGATTTGCAGAGATACTATTTAAAAGTAAAACTAAATGAAGAGGAGAAAGGCCTGATTAGCATCTATCTTCTGTAAAATGTCTATAAGCATCCGTTAAACTTTATGCCCCAGTCCAGATTTAGAATCAAATTTTGGCTCTGGTTTTGCATCTACTAATACCATGTAACTCTTTCTGCTAAGAACGTTTGCGTAAAGAATAAAGTTCTATGCTGAAAATGGGACTATGATACTAAATGATCAGTTACGACATCAATTCCTAAGGCTAGTCTATACAAATTTGACACTAAAACAAGTAAGTGTCCTTACAAGACTTGTTTATGAAGAATTATAAGATATAGCTAGACATAAAAGTTGAATAGGCAGTAACGTCAACCCAGTCTGGGAAAAGATCCTTCAATCTCTTCATTGGCTCAACCAACTTTTGGTCTAAAACTGCCACGTCCACTCTTAATGCTTCAGAGCTGTTAGCCTGGCATCATCAAACAAAATAGTAAGTTACACTGTTATAGTAAAGAGAAGTTAATACAGAATCGAATTTTACCTCTAACCAGAAGGTCCAATTTCCATCACTAGGTCCACTAAGACGACATATATATGATTGTGGACCACCACCGTAGGTTTCAGTTCCTGTGACAAAATGCAAGCTACATTAGGCAATGAAAAGATATTATCTACCCTCTTAGAATTTTGGGAGTGGACCTAACATAACTCCAAAAGCAAGTTTTGGGATAAGTGTTGCCCTCCACTCATACATTACTCTTATGGTCACATTATAATGGAAGATTTTCAACACCTCTCCTCACATCAAGAAGCAGACATTTCAAGTGTAAAGTTTGAAAATGATACCGGGTGTTTTGATAGCACCAACAATAATTTTGAGGTTTAGACCGACCTAACTAACTATAATTTTTAATACCTGGAAGCAGATTATCTGCAAATGACCAACTTGATAAAGGACCAGTGATGTTGAGAACCGCAACCCAGACCTCTTGCAAGGAGCTAAAAGACAAAAGTTATTAAAGAAAACAAAGACAAAAGTTATTAAAGAAAACAAAGACAAAAGTTAGGTATTTTAATATTTAATTTTTCTTGAACTGTTTTCAGTTCACACACCGTGGGGTAGAAAACCGATTTAAGATCTTTGAAAACAAAATGCAGCTAAAAACAGTTACACAAAATAAGTTATTTTTGTAGGCAAAAAGTTAACATAATGTCTTAAAAAAGAAATACTATATGGATTCAAATAACATAGTATATCACAGCATATTTCCCCATTAGTACATTCTCTAAGGAGACAAGCATCTGGTGAGAATAAACCAAGCTGAAAAAAAAATACAACTAGCATCATAATTTGTATCTCTGAAATAATTCTCGCCCATTGACTGTTATTGTATGCTACCAACATGGAAAAGGTTTTGAAGCAACTAAATCAAGATTTCTACGCAACCACAAAAAGAAAACATGAATCATATGGAACATAACTTGTATTTTTCAAGCAACATAATGTACTCACCCTAAAGAAAGCTCCAAGTGAACTCTTCTTGGTCCTTTTTCAGAATTTAATGATGGATTTTGAATAGACAATTCGGGAAAGTATTCATACTGTTTCAAAATATCATCCTTTTTTGCAGGGAACTTCAGACTGTTTGAGAAGAGAAAAGAAACTGGAAAAATTGACTGCAAAGAGAATGAGATCAAATAGCAGTGGCATATCATAACATATACAAATGTGTTCTTAAAAGTAAGCTAACTGCTAACATTAACTCAAGATTTAGCAACTGCTGAAGAATGTGATTCAACCTTGAATTTCATTAGTATATGTTATGAAAATCTTGTTTCACTCTTTCCCATTTTAATTGAGTGAGATGAAAAAGTGCCTCTGAGAAAGGATGCAAACAATAATATTGGCATCCAACTTACCATCCAGTCATTGCGTTTAGAGAATGATGCAGATTGAAATGAAAACTCTGAAGTAACATTCAACTCCTTTGCCACTTCAGGTGAGTGTTTGAAAAGGAAAAGTAAAGAATTGGAATCGGTTACAGAAAAATCATAAGTGGATTCCAGAATCTGACTTGAGCCTGCGCAACCACAGCAAAAAATGATAGAAATTAGATAAAAAAAAATAGAGAATAAAAGGATATTTGGAGTGCTACAATGGTAATAGAAAAGAACAGAAATAGAGGATCTTAAACACGTTATATACACAAGCTTTATTCATTACTTCAGAGGGTAATCATTTCTCGTAATCAATACCTGCAGTGTGGAAAGTATGCTGAAAAACAACCCTCTTAGGTGCAGACGTGGTGTAAGGAAAAAACTGAGATGATAAAGCTAAACCAAACACACTAAGATGAAGCAGAAATTGCAAGATGGATGACCTGGCTAACCAATGCCCACATATGGGCATTAGAGGGCCTGTGCACCAACCAGTCACAACTCCAATTAATGCAGCCACAATAATATCAGGAACATAGTACCCTGCATGCAATAAAGGTTTGGTCAGCCGCATGCATTTTGAGCACTGGGACTAAGCCTTAATATTATCAATGATGAGTTACAAAAAGGAAACCTCGGGCAAGATAGCCCATATACACACTTCATTTGATTTTAAACAAGCATACTTATAAATGTATTCAAATGCAGTAGCAAGCATAAAGCTTAGTGATTCCATCTCAATGGTCTATTTAATTAATGAGGTGCGTATATATAAACTAACCATATGGTAGAGGAAGAGAACCCATCATTCCCATCTTCTCTATCAGAAACTGGGCAAGGAAGCCACCAAAATAAACAGAATAAGCAAGGCATGGAACTAGAGGTAATATGTAAAACATTGTTGACCTGGAGAGAAAACAACAGTAAAAAACAAAAAAGGATTACTGAAATAACACATACCAAAAGAAATAATATTAGATGATATCATGCATATAACAACAGTGAAGATGCAAACAAATCTATTGCAATGTGAAGGGACTAAAATGACATTGGGGGCTGTAAGACCAAAGATGAAGCAAATCACATTTATCTGTCCAAAGTAGTACATGTGGTGGTTACAATTAAATAAGCATTCACAATCAACCTGAGTGACCGTTGTCCAAAGAATTTGACTGACAGGCAGAAGGATATCCACGCAGGAAGCATGGAAGCGCACACAAAAAAAGTCACAAAACCTCCACTCAGCCCAGCTACAAGATAAGCCTGTTTTTACTAAATGTTCTTAGCCATGCACAATATTCAAGAGAATACATTAAATCATGAGGAAAAAGAATCATATTGTCTGGCTATATATTAAGTCAGCACACCATAGTTAATATGGCGTAGAACCCAAATCCTCCCCAGAACCTTGCTTCATCAGATAGTGCCTGGCAATTTATGAGTCAAACAAAAAAGTTAGGCAGTTCAGACTTTCCACCAACAAGACAAATTGAAATCACTCTTGAAGAATATATTCAAATTCAGAACACCACACCAAATCATATTTATAAAGATCATGTATGAAGGTTGCAGAAGCCAAAGAGGATATGCTAATTCTATAGACACCATTGTAGGACGTTGGAAGCCTTTCTATCAGGCAATATATTTCATTTGATAATTGACAGAACCAAGAACAAAGTAGATGTTTGGCCAATTTTTCTTATCATCAAAGGAAAAAGAAAATTTAAAAAACAATGGTGTTTTTGTTACGGTAACAAGTTTGACAAAATAAAGTCAGATATTGATTAAAAAAATATCTATCACATAGTGACAAATTTATTAATTACCATTTTATAAAAAATAAACTATGAAGACACCGATCAGATTAGACTTGTTAAACCCATTTCAATATGCCACAATACCTCTTCCGACGTCTTGACAGTTGAAACGTCTTGGGAAAGCGGAAAGCCTCTCCAGATAGTTCTTGGAATTAAAAGCCCAGTAAGTGCAGAGGGTACAAACATCAGGAAAGCCAAGTATGGATGAGCAAACCTGGGTTTTATCAATTTTGTTAACACATGATTCCAGAAAATGCATTAAGATTTTAAATTATTACACCTAAGATACTTTAACGGCCACAATAAAGCCACTCCAAAATCTTCATATTTTACTTGACGATTATTAAATTGCAGCTCCATCATAATTTGTTCTCTCACTGTCTCATTAGGTTAATAAAAAAAATTCTGGCACTAACTGCAAGAAACCAAAAATTATACTAGAAAAAAATCTGTCACTAACTACAAGAAGCCAAAAGTTAACTTTAAATGAACATACCAATTCATTGTCTGAGAAGAGAACAGTAATCTCAGGATAGAAAACACAACAGGAACAACAACTGCCAATATAATACCAACTGTGTGGAAAAAAATACCTGCACATCCAACAAATTATAAAATGTTATTCAAAGTGTCAACAAATAATATTTAAATTCTTCTACAATAACTCAAGAAAAATAAATTTGTGGAACATTTAGGCAAAAATTTAAAGTGATTAACAAGGTGACCAATTAGAAATACTTATAAAAAAGTAAATGACAGTAGCCATGTAATAATTTACCTTTTATAAAATCATACAAGGCTGCGGACCAAGAATGTGATCTACCATGTGCAAAGGGAAAAACAAGAAAGAATAAGATAGGAATACTATGAAGAACTTTAGCCACCCTTCTGGAATAAAATATCTGAAAAATCCACAATTTAAATATAAGACAACAAAAGAGCAAAAAATGGCCGAATTCTGAAGATCATATAGCTCTGATTATCAAAAGGAGTATTGGATCATTAGCAAAAGCAGGATTCTACCAACTTCAGTGCATACCATAAACCATGAGAAATAATCAAAGAATACAGCCCGCTCATCATTGAATGTGCTAGCAGTAACTTCACTATAATTTGTCTGATAGGTGTTTTGTAGCTTGGAAGAATTAGTAAATGTCTTGATTATGCTAAACAAATTTTCTCCACGTGCTTGGATGCTTCCAGGCCTGAGAGAGAGTTATACTTATACATTTTTGCAAGAAAAAAATATAAAATTTCAATCAAATATCTTCTACTAAATCAAGTATGTAAGATACATACAACAGTCTCTCTACTGTATCAGAGGAGGTATGGTAAAAGTATCCACCAAGGAGAAAGATAATGTCAAGCCCAGGAATATTCCCATAGTCTTGGGAAAATATCCGGTAATCAGTATCTCCAGGAATAACAGGAAAAACATCCTGTATGTTGAAATGGAAAATTCAAGTTTGAATTAGTAAATGCAAAACAATGGACAACCAGCACGATAGAGTATTAAAGATATAGGGAGGCTAGAAGAGAAACAAAACCTCAGCTGCACTATTAGCCATAGGGTATATTGCTGCTTCTGCGTAGACATTAGAAGGCCAAGAACTTGGTCCAGATTGGCAAACTAAATCTGTTAATTTTAGCAACATTGTTCAGTGAAAATGTCATGTATAACACACATGATAAGTTGATGGAGAGAGACGCTGAAGATTAGCTTATTATCCTACTACTATTAATAATAATAGAAATTTTGCATGACATTTACCAGGCCCTCCAGTCCCGGATGCCTCCACATTTATAGAAGCTCCTATTGTATCATGCCACTTATGTGTCTTCATGAACCCATGTGCACCCTTAAGCATCAGAAGTAAACAACACAACCATTAGTTTCATTATCGTAAAATCCACTCATGAATAAAGCATTATTCTCTATAGAAAAACTTCCTACCAGCATAAAAAGTTCCTCAGCACCATTAAAAAGGAAAATAACCGGCCGGTAGGGAACCCAACCAGAGTCGACTATTAGTCTTGCAATTTCCAGCATAGATGCTGAAAAGGGGGGAAATAAGACAAACAATACGATTCAGAATGCTTAAGGTCAGGTATAGATTTCCCAAATATAATGTCTTCAATGATGACTTCAAATGTACCCACTACTCACCAACACACGAACCACAGTCACCAGCACCAGGGGAACCAAGGGGACTATCAAAATGTCCATTCACTAAAACTGATGGATCAGTCTCCTTGGAAACCACAGATGATATCCTGTAGTAAAAAAAAAAGCACTTAATATTCCTTAAACAAAGACAGATATCTTAACATTATAAAAAAACTGATACACTGATTTATTATTATGAAAGGGGTAAATGATACAAGATGAATGAGATTCTAGTAACAGAAGACTATATACAGAGCTCAGTTACAAGTTAGTTGTAATTGTGTAACAAAGCAGTTAACACTAACCAACAGTCTAGATACGCGGATTTTGATCACGATCACTTTCAAAAAGAAAACCCATAGGAATAAAAGGAGAAAGAAACAACAAACCGATGAAGGATACAGCTTTGATAATAGGTTTAATTTGTTGTTGCAACAACAAAAAAATTCTTTCATCAAGCTTTTTAGTGAATTGATGAGAAAAAGTGGCTGGAGCAGCCACTGGAATCGAAGAGGTCTGAGCAGCTGTCGGCAATGAAAGAGAAGCCGGAGCAGTCATCGGAATTGAAAAAAATCACCATCAAGATTTCTGGCAAAAGCCATGAAAAAGGATCAATGTGCTCATGATACTGTGATAGAAAACTGATATACTAACTTATTATGAAAAGGGTAAAAAATACAAGATGAATGTTAGACTCGGTTAACAGAAGAAAATATACATAGCTCAGATACAATTTAATTGTAACTGTCTAACATAACAGTTACACAAACCAATAGTCTAACAGAACAGTTACCCTAACCAACAGTCAAACAAAAACCACTACTACGACAGATTTAACAATTGTGTAATTGAAACAACTACACTAAGAGAGCCAATACATGTCAAACAGAGTGTTACACTCACATAACCTTCTTTGTTATATGATGTACATAAAATATGTGTAGTCACTTAAGGTACAATAATGATTCAATATAGTCTTGACTCTTGACACAACATGTTCAATAATTAATCATTATATCCATATCTCAGAGATCTATAAATTGAACATAATTATCTGCTAATACTGTCTGTAACCCTCCTTTCTTCAATGAACCTTCTTAATTTACATTAAAAGAGTCATATCAGTTCCTACCTTATGTTCAGTCCAACTCTACAGTTTAAGAAATGGTATATCACTTTTCAAGGTCACGTGTGTGCCCACCAGGAGAAGTATCATTTAGAAAACTAAAAAGTAAAGCAAACAGACAGAGAGATTGCATCAAAATGCCACTGTTTATTGCAAGAACGGTAAATCCAGATTACCACCACCACACCACATGTACTTCATTCAAATTTTTGCATTACATATACGAAGTTCTATCTATATCTTTCTCAATTTACCCTCTCAACATGTTTATCTTTGAAACTACTAGGTGTATGATTTTTTACTTCCTTAATTGTATGATTGTCACGATGTTGTTGTAATGTTACTAGCAGGTGACCCCATTGATAGAACCGACTCAGATTGTAGAAAGCAAGCTTGTCTAATACATTTTTTTTCATCCCTTTTCTCTATTGGCTCCCTATTATTTAATAGAAATGAACTGGGCCTAACTCGATGGCAAAAGCTAAGTCAGGGGGAGAAGATGCTCAAGCCTAATAAGGAGTATTCTTCCCATATTCCTAGCTAATGTAGGACATGGACGTGTTAACTCAAACCCATGGTTACGAATCCCACATAGCAGCGCGTAGTGGCTGGCTGACACTAAAAACACTGTAACAGTATAGCACATAGCAGGCAGGATGACTGCTGTTTTGAAATTTTGAAGTGCAATGCTATGGCAGTGTAAATAAAGGTCCTCTGTTATTGACAACTCTGCTCACACCTCTACAACTGGACATTTAGAACAGGAAATTTGCAAGACTGAACATCAGCAGGAAATCCAACATTAAGACTAGAGAGGCCTAATACCATAATAGAAATTACAGAGTATAGCTCAACCACATAGCATAACTCAAGGGTGAGGATTACCCAAGCCTTATAAGAAATATTATCCATATTCCTAATCAGTGTGAAACCTTAGGACTTCTAATTTTTAATTATAAGGTTTTTTTTTTCTACTAAAAAACGACATTATGGCAAAAGGATTATGTAAGGCCACATGAAATCCCACTTAAGAAACCAAACTCTATTTTAACAGTTTCAATGTTAACCAACATTCAGGGATGTAAGTTAAACAAAGGGACACTTTATGTAGTTCACCCTTTAAAATAACCCTTTCAACTCTGTGCCCATTAACCCTCAACTTTGATTCAGAAATAATGCCAGTTATAAAACAAGCAGTGCATGTGAGCTAAACACACTTCAAGAAGTATGATGTTCCTAATTATAACTTTCTTTGCAAGAAGTTCACATCATTGCAGGGAACTGAAAATAAGAGGAAGGTGAGAACCAAATGTAAGAAGGGAAACAGAATGATACGAATACATCTTTGAATTTTCTGGTGGAATATGTATAATTTCCTTTGAAAAAATTAAAACTGGTGTTGGAAAGACAGGGTAAGATTGCACTCAATTGTGGTACAAGTAAAAACCCTCAATCTCAACTGGCTCCTCATATAGAATGATTTGAACCCACCCCTATAATAGCAGCAATATCATAATTGTTTAATCAGCCACAACCAGAAAGAAAATGATTCAATAAACTGCCAATGGTGAATGAACTACTCTGCAATTGGCAAAGTAGAACTATTAGTTATCATGACTATGCTAAGTGGCCTTATACAATGATCAATAATCACTACTACGACAGTGTGTCCTAGTGATAGACTGATAATTTTGAGCCAGTTGAAAATCCATGCTCCTATGTCCTCGTACATTTTATTGGTGATTGGCAACAGTCGAAATAACATTGCTTTCATGTTACTAAATCTAGCTTGCCGTGGTATGTGAAACATTTGCTTATGAATTGCGAAACATCTTTCCTTATCCCTTTCCAATTAGGCTGCAATTCTTGCACGGTTCTGGCTACAGCAGCATGCCCTTATATTGTGGACATTTAATTGCATGCATTGATCTTGACATGGCATCCACAACTTTATTTTTTGTCTACTTTATACTCAACTCAGTAGTTAACTCCTATCAGTTGTATCATTTTGGCGATCAGTTTGGATAACAAAGTGGTGACTTATCAACTATAAGTTGAATTTAGACAGTGAGTTCCAGGTGGCGATATTTTCTTAAGTGGACAATGGAAAGACTAGTGGCGTCTTAAGGGAAGTTTACCCTTAAAACAAGGAAATTCAAATATGAAATGTTAAAACTGCTTGAACTTTGAAATGAAAGGGGTAATTATAGCGCAAGAATACCATTCTATATCCCAATACACATATCTGAATCCAATACAAATGACCATATTGAACTGCCAGTGTACCTCATAATAATATTAGTATGATTTCTGTATCCAAGAGCTATGTTGTGGCCCAAAAACAACATATTGAAGGAACCACTTACAGTAGTCTCCTCAATCTCAATTCTGCGAGTAAAATGTTGGAAACAAAATCAGAGTTCAAGAAATTGAAAGAAAGAAACATACATTAAAAGTGTATTAAATAAAACAAGTAAGTGGGCCAACAAGGGAAAAGAGAAAAAGAATTGTGTGACAAATAATAATAATAATAATAATAATAAAGTACTATTGCAACCTGACATTGGAGCTAGCTCGCTCCTTTAGTTCTTCCAACTGACCCTTAATATATTCTGCTGCCTTTTTTAAACCAGGACGCCCTTCCTGTTAATAAATGCACCAAAAGTCAACATTCATAAAACCATTTTAGATTCCTAAGAAAAATGTTCTCTTTTTTGTACAACAAGTTACAATTACGACGATAAATTTAATAGGTATCTACTGTGTGAAAAATTTCCCACTCTTAACCATTCAGAATTAAAAATCATGTTTATAATGAGTTTTAAAATATTTTAATACGTATCTTCACAAAATAAAAATATTGTCATATAAATTATATTATACAAGTTACTGTACGAGTAGCAGCCCTTCTTAATTCATAACAGCGATGAAAAAGCGATGGATTCCACTCATTGGAAAGCGATTGATATCTTGTCAGACAATAAAGATCCCTAATTGTAAACAATATCCTTAACACGAAATAACGCTGACAAAGTTTCAATTTCCAAATTAAAAAACAAAAAGGAATTAAATGTGGCTCACTTGACGACCGTCGATCTCTTGGGACAACATTCGAACATGTTGTATAGTTCTTCCTTCAGAGAATCGATCGAGCGGCGCGTCGTTCCCGAGAGGGTTCACGAACTTCATGTAGATGACGGAGTGGGTCAGCGCCGACACGAGTCCGTACATGACCGCCAGAAGGAGCAATAATTTGATAGCGGAGACATCCTCGGAAGATCCGAACGCCATGCGAGACAGCGTTACCTCGGAGGAACGAAAGAGGAGACGGAAGGTGGACAGTGTTTGCTTGTTTGTTTCTGTTCGAATGCGTTCAATTAAATTTAACTTAATTAATAATAGTGATTTATATAGAATGATCAAAACGATGAAATGGTTTTGGTTTGCTTCAGTATGCGCGTGACGTAAATCGCTGAAGGCTAAGACCAATAACAGTGAGAGAGAGGGAACTTCACAACAAAACTTGTTTCGTATTTAAGAATGGGTTCAAAGGTAGTTGTGACTGTCTTCACGCATCCAAATTCACTGTGTTAGTTTCGTTATGGGCTTGAAAATGATTGCATTGATGGGTTATGGGCCTACCCAGGATTTGCATGTTTGTGACGGTTGTGAAAATTATTACGCCACTAAAATACAATTTAAGTTTAGTTGGAGAATAAAAT
>Ga0123341_1005040_pt1 | contig 11702 bp, 10 predicted proteins | sample Turbeapinknodule_FD_89959 | JGI IMG/M metagenome (GOLD analysis project Ga0123341, IMG submission 89959) | Root nodule microbial communities of legume samples collected from Mexico - Turtle bean Mexico pink nodule | ecosystem: Host-associated > Plants > Roots > Nodule | place: Mexico: Nepantla... | reverse complement strand
TTCCCTTGTGACTAGGAAATTGGCGCCAAATTCAAATGCTTCTCATTTGAATTTCCCTCCACTTTCATTTGAATTTTCAGCCCTCTAAACACTATAAATAAGAGGGCTTGGCTCATGTAATGGGAAGATTAATCATATGAGTGAATTGCTGCCCAATTTGAACCAATTGCACTCTTGTCTCCTACTCTCCCTAGGATAGACGTTTGATTTTCATTCTTCACCCTCCAAGTGATTAGGCCTCACCTATCACTCACCATACATCTCATGCACCTTCAAGGATACCACACCTCTTAGGAGATCCTTGCACGCCTCTTTCATAAGCTTCTGCCACCATCCATTCAAGTTTCATCAACATGAAGGCACTTCTCCCATCACTTCTTTGATAAGTCAGGCATGTGGTCGACTTACACAAAATAAAAACACATTTAAGATATATATTTAAATTAAATAAAACCCATTTTTAAATAGAAAAGCTAATGAAAACATAACTTGATTTCTATTGTGGAAGTGTTAGAATGTTCTCTCATATTCCTTCATTGTGATCATGGCGTGTAGCATGCACTTCATCTACATCATTTTCATCATTCAAAGGAGGTATTTGTCTTGAGAATGAAGACTTGTCTACAGATTGGACCCTTGAGTCATCCTGTGAATGAACTTCATGTTCAATTCTCCCTTGTACGACAACTAACTACCTTTCATTAGATGGATCTTTCACATAAAAAACTTGTTTTACTTGGTAATCCATGATAAAAGGATCTTCCTTCCATGTTATCTTTGTAAGATCAACCAAAGTAAAACTCAAGTCATCAACATGAACTCTTGTGTTACAATCAACCCATTTCCTCTTAAATACAAGAACTCTAAATTTGACATAATCAACCTTCTAGATTTCTGCAATTACTCCAAAGAAACTTAGAGTAGCCACAGTATCATTATTATATTTTGAACTAGCAAAGTGCATAGACTCTGCCTTAAGGGTAACAACGTTATTCTGCATAGTAATTTTTTCATCTTCAGCCTTTGTATAAAAAGATATCATACCAATATCATACCCAGTCCATGTTATGACATCAAAGTTAGGTCATCATGCTAACCATTTTAATTCCTCAATATTACAATCTTCTTGAAATTTTTTATCTTTAAACCATTTCAAGAAGGTCTTGTTATGCTAAGTCAACAACCATTTCTCATTTGCACGAGGGTTCATTGATTTCAACAACATCTTGTGTGCATCTATGTAAGGAAGAACATCATTAGTGTAGTTCAAAATATACAAATGTGCTTGGAGAACTTCATGTTGGTCTTTTTAAACCCTCACACCTCGTGTTCCTTTACCTTCAGACATTGCTTCATGCCTGAACTTTGGAACTCCTATGGCTTCTACTTCTAACATATATGTTGACCAAACTCAATTACTTCCTCGACAATGTATCTCTCAACAATAGATGCTTCTGGACGGTATAGATTCTTCACATACCCTTTCAATATCTTCATACATCGCTCAACTGGGTACATCCAACGCAAAAAAGCAGGACCACATATTCTAATTTCCCTCACTAAATCAACAATTAGATGGACCATGATGTCAAAAAATGAAGGAGGAAAATACATCTTTAGTTGACACAAGATAATGATAGCTTCATTTTCTAATTCATCCAAACTATTAGGATCAATAACTTTTTTACAAATAGCATTGAAGAATATGCATAGGCGAGTGATCACTTGTCTAACATTTTTTGGTAAAATATCACGAATAACAACTAGGAGAAGGTTTTGCAAGAAAACATGATAATAACGAGATTTTAAGCCCATAAACTTCAAATCTTGCATTAACATAAGATTTTTAATATTTGAATAGTATTCTTGTGGTACTTTAACTCCTCATACACCCCCAAAAACTTAACTTTTCAAATTTTAACAAACTATGACATGCTCGAGGCAAATATGTTCATTTATCATGAGGTTGTGGTTGCAACTTCAAGCGAACACTCGTCTCAACTAAATCTTTACGAGCATTTATACCATCATTCATTTTTCCTTTAATATTTAACAACGTGCCAATTATACCATCAAAAACATTCCTTTTCACATGCATTACATCTATGCAATGTTTAACATCTAACTTTGACCAATATGAAAGTTCAAAGAATATCAATTTCTTCTTCTAGTTGTTTTTCACAATGTTTTTTTTGTGTTTTTCCAAAAGTCACATTGACATGACAGACTTGGTTGTACACTTCCTAGTCATTTAAGCACGGAGGTGCAATTTTGTCCTTTTGAGATCCATTAAAGTTTTCTTTAACCTACGATAAGGGTGATTATGCTTCATAAACCTTCGATACCCAATGTAAGAAGTTTTCCTCCCATATTTTAGTTGATGGTAACTAGTGTTCTCTTCACATATCAGGCAAGCGTTATGTCCTTTAACACTGTAACCACTCAAATTCCCATATGCTGGAAAATCATTAATGGTGCAAAATAACAATGCACCCAATTTGAAATTGACATTCTCATATGCATCAAATACTTCAACCACTTGATCCCATAACAAACTGAATTCTTCGAGCAATGGACTTAAGTAAACATTTATGTCATTTCCAGGTTGTCTTGGTCCTAATATCATCACAGACAACATCATATATTTTCTCTTCATACACAACCAATACGACAAATTATAAATAATGACTAAAACAGGTCACAGACTATGTTTGCTACTTAAATTATTGTAAGGATTCATACCATTTGTTGTAGACCAGTAGAATATTTCTTGGATCACTCCCAAACTCAGGATCTAAAGAATAATTTTTCTTCCATTGCAGTGAATCAGCAACATGTCGTAACAATCCATCAGATTTTTTTTCCATTTGCATGCCACGTGAGGTTTTTTGCATCATTAACATTGGCAAACAAATGTTTAAATCATGATATGATTGGAAGATATCATAATACTTTAGCAGGAGGATGATTTTTCACATAATCTTCCTCACTATCATCATCCTTCACTTCGTATCGTGATACCTCACATCTTGGACACTTGTGCAATGATTCAAACTCTTTTGTATACAATATAAAATCATTGGGACATGCATGTATTTTTTAGTACTATATGCCCATCGGACATAATATCTTCTTCGCCTCATAATGACGGGTCGACAATGTATTACCTTTTGGAAGCATTTCATGCAACAACTCAAGCAATTTAGTGAAGTTTTTATCGATCCACCAATTTCTTGCCTTAATATTAATTATTTTTAATACTGCTGAGAAACTTGTGAAACTTAAACAACCGGGATAAAAAGATGTTTCCGAATAATCTTTCAACGAATCACACATGTGTGCTTGCTGGAAACTATCTTGTCTAATTACAAATTATGTCCTCCATGCGATCTTCAGAATGTATATTAGAATATTGACATTCAGATAGAGGTGTTACGTCTACAAATTCACCATGTCATATCCACGTTAAATAACTCTTCAAGAAACCATCACAAAGAACATGTTCTCATATGAACTTAATTTCTAATCGTCTCTCATTCAAACAATTAACACAGGGACAATAATATCTTCCATTTACAACTTTTACATTCCATTGAGCAAATTGTGGAAATTATTCAACGCCATTTTCATACACATTCTTAATATGATTCACATTTATCCAACTTCGATCCATGACTACCTAATAAAAGAACGTATCCATCAATGTCTCCCAATTTTTAGTCGATGTATTATAAAACACAATACACATTGTCTATGATCGATCACCCCTGGACCCAATACCAAAGCGTTCAACATATAACAATTAAAAAATTTAAAATATAATACATTTCATCCAAATAAATTATAATAAAACTATTTTTCTACATAAATAAAAACTTTAATTTGTAAACCAAATAATAAACTAAAATTAAAATCAAATTATTTAAAAATAAAAAACTAATCAAAGTGGACAGATCGATAGTGACGGTGGCAGCAAAAGAGAGGAGTGGTGGAGGCAGTGGTGAGCAAAAGTGTGCAGTGGTAGTAGTGGCAACAACGATAGTGGAGGCAACAAGGCATAGAGAAATTTGTTTAAACGCAAAGTGAGCAGTAAGAGTGCGTGACAAGAAAATAGGATAAATAAACATATTACATAGGTTATGAGTAACAACCGGTGTAATATAACTATTATTGTGTTATTTTTTTTACTCTAAATGACATACTACACTGGTTCAACGTCTAGCACCAAATTAATAATTTTTTTTACTCGCAGAGACTTATTGCACTAGTTTGATGGACCAACCGGTGTAATATGTCTAACACCAAAATTAAGTTTTTAAAAACTTTTTTTTACTATCAAAGACATATTGCATCGGTTGGATGAACCAACCAGTATAATATGTCTACACCAAGATTAAGTATTTCTAAAACTTTTTTGTTTTTACTCTTAGAGACATATTACACCAGTTGGATATGTCTAGCGCCAAAATTAAGTTTTTTTAATTTTTTTTTACTCTCATAGACATATTACATTGGTTCTAATGCCAAAATTAAGTTTTTTTAAAACATTTTTTACCCTGAAAAGAACATATTAACTAGTTGGTCCTTACCACCAGTGTAATATATGTCAAATATTTACAAAAATGTCACCACGTTTTTATTTACATCGGTTCTCAATTAACTGACCTAATATGTCATTGTAGAATGCTTTATTCGTATTAGTGTATGACATAGAAAGTGTGGACTTTCAATATCGTTTATATCTATGACGATTCTAAAACCGACATAAAAGAATTTGTTTGAATTGTTATAAAAAGTATTTCCTGCATTAGTGATTGCGTATTCTACTACATATTTCTATATCCAAAAAAATATCTTATGAAATATACAATCCGATAATACATCCGTATTTTATAATGTATTTATAAATTCAAACATGCATTTCAGAATGTGCAATCCAAATTACATTAATATATTTTATAATACAAATCTAGAAATACATTCCAAAATATATAATTTAAAATATATATTTTCAAAAGATAAAATTGAAAATTCAATTATATGATGCTACATAATGTAATGCCTTTGTTTTCTTCTTCAAGCCCAATCCAATGATCCTAAAATTACATCCCTCATGTTGTTTGGTTGAACATCTAGCAGACGTGGCACACACTGATGCAGAAAGGAAAAAAAATGACGACTATTTTCAATTTAAAATGACGGCTATGTAGCCGCATTTGATTTACACGTAGTCTTAAATCAAACACATAAGAAGGCAGCTATTTAGCCACATTCGTAAATGCGATTTATAAACGCGACTATGATAAATAGCCGCATTCTTATATGTTTCTAAATGATGTTTTAATAAGGAGGAGTAATGCATTTACGAATGTGGGTATGGCGGCTATTTACCATAGCCGCATTTAGAAATTGAATTTACGAATGCAACTATGGTAATAGCCGCATTTACAAATCTTTCTTCAGGATTTAAGAATGCGGCTATGGTAAAGAGCCGCATTTATAAATCTTTGCACTTGATTTAAGAATGCGGCTATGGTAAATAGCCGCATTATAAATCTTTGTGCTTGATTTAAGAATGCGACTATGGTAAATAGTCGTCGTGGTATATGCTTGTTTTTTTAGTACAATTTGTTTAATGTTTATACCCATCTAAATTGACCTATTCAATTATAATCCAGCCAGATAAATACATAAATTTAGAGAATCAATTTTTATATATTGATAAAAATGTATTACAAACACTAATAATATATATTTATCTATCTAATTCCTATATTATTCATCAGCTAACCTAGAGTTATAAAAATTTAGGAAATATGTGGACCAAGAATGTCTCACATATGATATGGATTCCAAAGACATTGGTTGCTCATCCGTGAAGAACTACAATATGATTGACATAAATTAGTTTTAAGATACATATATGGTAAAGAATTATAAAAATAATTTATCATCATGTTACTTCATGCCAATCACTTTTAAGGCCTAGTCTTACAATGGTAACCATCCATTACATAATGTAATAGCCACACTCATAGCTTCCTAGTTATTTATTACACTATAATTCAATAAAAAATAAAAGTTAATATTCATAAAAAATTAAAAGAGAAAGAAAAAAATTACAAACCTTTAGTTTTATCCAATTCAGATTTTGAAAATTTGAACTGGATCGACCTTTTAGGATGTTATATCCAAGCCATGAACTGATTAATACAAAAAACCGCGTTAGTAGATGCTTAATTAGTAGCATACAAAGTTAAGTTTATAGTATACTTACCTATCAATGATATTCTTAAAACTTGTGGATGGCTTCTTGTGTAGGGAACAGAATCACACAACATTCTTATCAACCGTTGATAAGACTAGTAACTGCTAGTGACCCCTATAACTCTTGTCGCAACTCTAGCCGCATCCAATCAACCTCCTTTCTCATCTCCTCCATTAATTCTTGACGTATCTCACTAGTCATTTCTGCTTTGGTCTCTTGGGGGAAGAGGATAAGTTTCGTGGTGCAACTCCAAAATATAGTTTAATTCCAACCCCTTTTCCAGCTGCACGAACACGACCATAGTGTTCAGGTCGTCCAATTGCTTCAACCAGGATATCGCGACAACCTTCAGGGACAAAATTACCTTGGTAGCTCAAGGAATCCTAGAAGAGACTAAAATCATATTAGTTTTTGATATAATTAATGCTTTAAAATAGATGCAAAAGAGGACAAAAATAACTTACATTTTTTTAGCAAGACTATCTCTGATTTAACATAACTAAATGCACCCGACTTTTTAATTCAGGCCCTTTTCCATTTTACATGGCACAAGGGTGGTGATGGAGGAGTAGTGACCCCTATATCAATCTTAAACCCAGTCCCCTGTCTGGATTGCACCTTTTCCTGCATCGATGATTGCTCATGCTTTCGATGATTTCTCAAGCTTACAATATTCACACCACGTAAACATTTACTTGTAGAGCGCCTGTGGTGCCATGAATTAGTTAAAAGACCTATTGGATTTGCTTTTGACATGTACTCTAAACAAAAATTGAATACTTTCTTCAGCTATGTATCTTTCAATCATTGAAGCTTCTGGACGATAATGATTTTTCATATAACCTTTCAAAATTTTCATATACCGCTCAACAAGATACATCCATCTTAAGTACACTGGTCCACATAATCTAACCTCTCTTACTAGATGCACAACTAGATGAACCACGATGTCAAAAAAAGATGGAGGAAAAAACATCTTCAATTCACACAAGATAACAACAATTTCATCTTCAGGTTCATCTAGTTTTCATGGATCAATGACTTTACAACAGATGGAAGAGAAGAATGAGCACAAACGGGTTATGGTATGTCTAACATTTTTTGGTAAGATCCCATGAATAGCTACCAACAGCAATTGTTGCATCAAGATGTGGCAATCATGATACTTTAACCCAATTAACTTCAAATCTTGCATTGCACTAGGCTCTTCACATTTGATGAAGGTCCTTGTGGTACTTTCACACCCTTTAGACATTGACAAAAACTTACTCTTTCATCTTTTGACATGGTGTAACAGGCTGGGGGAAAATATGTACGCTTACCCATTTCTATCGGTGTCAACTCTCCACATATGTTCATCTCAATCAAATCTAAACGAGCTTATAGACCATCCTTCGTCTTCCCGTTAATGAAGAAGTGTACAAATTAAGCTATCACACACATTCTTCTCAACATGGATTACATTTATACAATGTCTGACTTCTAACCTCGACCAGTACGGAAGATCAAAGAAGATTGATTTTTTCTTCCAAATGTTTGTCACGTATGACTTTTTTTTACTTACCGAAGGTGTGGTCTATGTTATTTCCATTTTCGTAAACCTCAACACCAGTTAATGGAATTGGTGTACCACCAGTCTCTTGATGTCCACTAAATGCTTTTTTCAACCTCTAGTAAGGATGATGACTTCTAAGAAACCTCTGATGCCGAAAATATATTGTCTTCCTTCCATGTTTCAATTGTTGAGAAGTGATGTCTTCTTCTCATATTGGACATGCTTTATGACCCTTAACATTATACCTAATAAGTTACCATATGCCGGAAAGTCATTGATGGTGCAAAATAACATGCCATGCATCTTGAAAATTTCATTAGCAAATCCGTCAAATACTTCAACACCCTGATCCCCCATTAACTTCAAATCTTCAATTAGGGGAATTAGATAAACATCTACGTCATTCCCTGGCTGTTTCGGACTGGATATCATCATAGACAACATCATGTATTTTCGCTTCATGCACAATCCAAGAGGTAAGTTGTAAATAACTAGTAAAACAGGCCATGAACTGTGATTCGTACTCATATTACCAAACAGATTCATTCCGTCTGTAGCTAAACCAAGTCAGATATTTCTTGATTCTTTACCAAACTCTGGAAACTCGTCATCAAATTTCTTCCATTGAATAGAATCAACTGGATGTAGGTACATGCCATCACATTTCCTCTCATCTGCATGCCATCTAAGATTCTTAGCATCGTTTGGGTTTTCATACAAAGGCTTCATCCTTGAAATGATGGGAAGATACCACATAACCTTCATTGGGGTTCCATGCTTTTCTATCTCTTCAACAGTATCATCATCTTTTTGTTTCAACTTATAACATGATAACCCACACCTCGAACAACTTTTCAACAATTCAAAATCTTTTTTGTATAATATACAACCATTAAGACATGCATGTATCTTTTTATACTCCATACCCATTAAACAAACAATCTTTTTAGCCTCATAATTATGATTAGGTAGAGTATTTCCCTCTAGAAGCATATCCTTCAGCAACTGAAGCAATTCCGTGAAGCTTTTATCAGTCCATCCATTTATTGCCTTCAAATTAATCAATCTTAACACCGCCGACAACCGTGTGAAGTTAGTTGATCTAGGATACAATGGAGTCTCTGCATCGCTTGGCATATTTCAATATTCATGCGCTTCTGCAAAAGACTCAGCTCCCACATCACGAATCATGTCCTCCAATCAATCATCATCTACATCATCATGTACTACATCATCTATGGTGGACCTCACATATTCTTCAGTTACAGAAACACGTGGTAAATTTAATAATTCACCATGCCATGTCCAAGTTGTATAAGAACGAAGAAACCCATCACATAGAAGGTGCTCCTTGATTATCTTAACAGTTAACGCACAAATACCTGATCTTTGCTTCATCATGACCATTATTATTTCGTTGCGCAAATTGTATAAATCTTCTACTTCTCTTTCATACTCATCACTTATGCGAACAAAATTAATCCAATTTCGATCCATTATATTCTGGAATAGATTCAGGTGTTTTCTAATGAGCGTTCTATCTCATGCGTTTGCCGAGGGTCGAACACCCCCAGACTCAATACCAGCACGAATCAATTGTCGAGGGTCAAACACCCTCGAACTCAATACCAAAACGATAATTCTATTCTAAACTAACAACTAACATAATATAAATCAATACTAAATAATATAAAATTTAAAAAATACAAATTATAATTAATTAAAAATAAAAAATTCATAACATTAAAAAAAATTCAAAACACCACCAACCTTGATGGAAGATGCCCAAGCTCAGACCCAAGTTCAGGACCAACAACTAGGTCCATGACAAAGAGGATTCAAGAAGATTGAGACTCAGCTACTGATGGCAGAGAAACATTTCTCTATATGTTCAAAGACCTCTCAAAGGATCACAAGGAGTAGAACCCAAGCCAAGGGAGTTGAGCATCAACTACTTTCTTTATTTGTAATTTCATTAGAGTAGGGTACATTTAGCATAATAGGGGTGTATTTATCATTTTGGTTGGGGGTGTATTTATCATTTTGGTTGGGGTGTATTTATTATTTTGGCTTGTGCCTAGGCCCTTTAGGGTAGGAATGTAGCCCTACCTTCTAGAAACCTAGCCAAAGGGCGACATTGACCTAGGTCAACCTCAACCTTGCATGTCTCTTTTCTACCCCTCAACCTTTTTGTCTTCCAAGGCACTTGCACCTATATATAGGGGTGCTTGGCTCATGTTTTATAAGATCAATTTTATGAGTAAAATGCTTCCAAATATTGCAAGCTACTACTCCCTTTTCTAGTCTCTCTAGGTTAGATCTTCCTCAGTGAGAACAAAATGGTTGCTCCCTCTTGGTGTTAGAATTTGTTCTTGTCGATTGACTCGATTGCCCTCGTGCCTCAAACAGCGATCACACGCCCGATTCTCTCTGCCTTGGTCATGCTTTCCCTCGACTAAAACACTCTGTACCTGCAAATACAAAGGGGCATCCTAGAGGCCGTTTACACTCCGACGCTCAAGTCAATACTGGGGACAAGAAACATAAATGTGTATAATAGTTCTAGTCTCAAGAATTGCGTACCTTGTAGGTTTTCTTACTTCCCTTTATATAGTCTACGGTTTCCGTTGTTTCCGTTACCCACATTTAGGGTTTCTGGGGGGAATGCCTTTGCGCCGCTATTGCCCAATCTTAGTGCAATCTAGCGCGTAAGGCTCCCTTACTAGAGTGCAACCTCTAACGGAATAGCCACCTGGGTACCAACTTATGCACCTAATCTCTGGGACCATCCGTCTTATGGGTGCCCTAGCTGTTCACATGCCATGCATGCAGCCTGCCCCTGGGAAACGTAACCCTAACGGGCTTTAGCACCTCCAGTGGTTCTTTACTTGTGTTGCGCCTGAATGCGCTATTCACACCACACGCATGGACCCCTCGTGACCTAGGCTTCCCCCTCTCGTGGTCCAGTTCTGCTGTTTGAATCACCGATGTTCGATGTCACATCGGCTTTATTCTGCTGCCGAAGACACGTCGGACCACTCATCGGCACCCTGGCTCATATCACTAGCAGTCACCGATGTCCAAGGACTGGTCGGTAAAGAATCCAAGTAACAATGACAACTAACAACCTTTCATTCAACTTTAACCCTCCAACAGAACAAGTTCTTACTTGTGCATGAGGATTCTTCAAACAACTTTTATAATACTGAATCTTGTTGAAATCTTCCACCACACCAATATTCCCTTTGTTGATTCTTAATCCAGCATACTTTAAACCAGTTACAACAGTCCATACCTCATGAGTAATCTCCATATCCACACCCTTGACATGAGAAACAAGGTTGTTACCTTTAAACTTTAAATTGGTGTAGAAAACCCGAATAAGATCCAGATAAATGTTCCCATTCATCTCCAAGAACCTCTTTAGTAGTTGTTCTTTGAGAAGATTTCTCACATCATCCCGCTTTTTGTTAGAATATATGGCCTAAAACGAGAGGGGGGTTAATTGTTTAAAGCGGGTTTTCGAAAACTTTTTAAGCTAGAATGAAATTCTTTGCAAGAAACCAGATTTAGTTAGCCAAGAAACAAAACAAAATTCAGCAAAGCACCAGAAAAACAATCGGTTATTTATACCAGCAAATCAACAACAACTGAATTTAAATGAGTTTCAGGGAAGAAAGAGATACACAAACAGTTTATATTGGTTCACTCTTAAACCAAGAGCTACATCCAGTCCCCAGAATCCACTGGGCAATTCACTAAGCAATCAAATACAGATTACACACAAAACCACCAAAGAAGTGACCTTGAACCCCTCAAGAAACACACTTCCTTTGGCACAACACACACCAAGAATGTTGATCTTGACAACCTCAAGAG
>Ga0123341_1005038_pt1 | contig 11704 bp, 6 predicted proteins | sample Turbeapinknodule_FD_89959 | JGI IMG/M metagenome (GOLD analysis project Ga0123341, IMG submission 89959) | Root nodule microbial communities of legume samples collected from Mexico - Turtle bean Mexico pink nodule | ecosystem: Host-associated > Plants > Roots > Nodule | place: Mexico: Nepantla... | reverse complement strand
ATCCAAAAGCAAAATAATGCTATGGAAAAGTAAAATGGCCGAATGAAATTGCAAGAAAATAAAGGTCTGAAAATTTAAATTGTAAGAATGTAAAGACAAGAATTTAAAGGTACTTGAATGTAAAGAAAAAGAATTAACGATGCAAGAAAGTAAAGTGTCAATCAACTCTAAACAAGATAAGCTCAAAAACCAAAGCTTTAAATACCACATGATGTGAGTTGATTTTAGGATTGTTCATTTTTTTGGTGTGACACTTTACTTAGATTGAGATTTTAAGCAAGTATATGGTGAGAACTCTAAGAAGATCCCCACTGGACACGAACTTAACCAAGTGGTTAAGAAAGTGTGAAGGTTCACTTCACAAAAGCAAAATGAAAAGACAATTACAAGTTGAATTTGAATGAAGTAAAAAAACTCTGCACAAATTGTGTGAGCTCTTAGTGAAAGGCTTATGTCCTCTTAGGTTTGAGGTCTTATCTTGAGTGATTTGGGAAGCTCTCAAGTGGAGGCCAACACACTCATCTTGGAGCAAAACCACCCTCCAAGTGGCGTGACATTTCTCACCCATCACCATAAGTTTTCTCATTCTATTTCCTTCCATTTTCTCCATTCCATTTTATGTTTTTGTCTCTTAATTCTCTTATTTGTTGCTCTTGGGTTTCACTCATAATCATGAGTATGGTGCCTCATTTGGGAAGTCATGTCCACCACTGATGTTTACCTTGTGCCCATTTCAATTCTGCAATTACATCTCATCCTCACTATATCTTATTTTTCATCTTTGCCTCTGTGAAGTGAACCTTCACACTTACTTAACCACTTGGTTAAGTTCGTGTCCAGTGGGAATCTTCCGTAGGTCCTCACCATAAATTTCTAAAATCCCAACCTTAAGTAAAAGTGTCACCATAAATGAAAACATCTAAAAATCAACTCACATCACAAGAGAAAGAAACATAGAAAGAAATGTTAATACCCGCCCAAAGATATGCAATAGGACACAATGTCATTACCTATATTCACCTTAAAAAAAACAAAAAACATTCCAAACCTAGGCTTAAAATTCCTTTACCCACTCTAGCTTAAAACCTTGCATTGTACAACGAAAACAAAAAGGAGAGTGCAGTAGGGCACCAACACAGAGAAATAAAAGGCAACCTAGTATGTGCAAGAGGAGATAGAGCTAGGTATCTAAAATCACCTAGGGAAGTTGTGTACACCTTGTTGGATATCTCAAAGTTATCAACTAAATGTGTTTGATGAATGAATAAAGCCTTAAAGAGAAGACTTCTTGTCTCATAAAGAGTCTAGGTACCTTAGTCTAGTATTTAGATGCGTTGATTTATCTTCTACTTCAAGTAAATGATGAAGGGTCCAAGCATAAAACATTTTTCAACTAGTTAAACTATTTTTAATTAACTAAAAAGTTTTTCAATCAATTAAAAAATGCTTTCAACGGGTTAAACTTTTTGTTTCTAAAATTGTTTTCAATTGATTATAATTCTTTCTACTTGAAAGGTACAATTTTTCAATTGGTTATTTGGTAAAACAATTGATTGAAATATTTCTGGTGAGTTTACCTCTGAAAACTATTTTGAGTTAGTTTTGTTTCAAACTTTTTAGTTTTAACTATTTTCTTTATTCAAAACTAGTTTGAAACTAAGTGTTTTCTAGAAAAATCAACTTCTTATTCCCTTTTTTCACCTGTTGTTTTCTTAACATAATTGTTTTAAATCTATAAAAAAGAAAGGTTTGATTTCTGAAAGGATATCTCTTCACTACTCACATACAATACTTGTTTTCAAACTTGAGAGAATTCTGAGTGAATATATTTTTGGAGAGAATTAGTCTTCGAGAGTTCTTGGTGCCCGTACTTTCATCACTTACTTAAGGTCAAGGATTCTTCAAAGTGTGTTGTGGATTTGGAGGTCCCCTTTTAAGTCTTCTGAATTAGCAGAAAGGTATTTTCATTCCTACTCTTACTATTTTGTAAATTTTGTAGTTTTGATTTTAAGATAGTGTTTCTTGGAAGTGTTGCATTGTTGTAATAGAGTTTTATAGGGTGTGTTTTGGCTTTTGTAGAGTTTAAGAATTGTTCTTGAATAGTCTTTTGTAAAAATATTTTTTTGTGATTTAGTGAAATCTATCTTAGTGTGATGTGGGACTAGATGTAGCTCAGTTTGAGTGAACCAGTATAAATCTTGGTGTAACTTAAGTTTTTTCTTTTACTGCAATTCATTTTTCTGCATAAAGTATGTCTACTCATGTGAAAAACAATATGTTATTTTACAAATTAACAATTTTTTTTTTTATTTGTTGGTTATGTTATTCATTTTTGATTGAACTGTTTTAAAACAATAAAGTTTTTTTTTATTGTGTATCTGAAATTTTGAAATAGGCTCTTGATGATTGAAATCTATTTTGTCATTGTTGAAATTAGAAATTTAATTTGTTAACTTGAATTTTAATCTGTTAATTTTCCTTACTGAGATTTGAACCATAATTTCAATCTACTCTTTTGAGATTCAGTCTATTGTTTCTAGGTAACTGTAATTGGAAACATAATCTACTTTTTTTTTCAAAAAATAATTTGATAATATTCTTCTTAAGTAAACATCTTGAAAAATTTTCTAATATTACAAAAGTAAAAATATTAATATGTTGTTTCTGAAAGTAATTTGTTGTTTTTCTATAATAGTATTATGTTAAGGAAAACTCAATCTGTTATTTCATAAAACAATTAGTTGTTTTTTCTGTCAGGATTGACTAAATTGTCTTTTGCGAAAATTTACCTAAGTTCAATTCTCCCCTTGATGTCAGTTGATTTTAGAATTGTACATTTTTATGGGTTGCACTTTGTTTATGGTTTTTTATTTTAAGCAGAATATGGTGAGAAACCCAATGAAGATTCTCACTGAACACGAACTTAACCAAGTGGTTATGTAAGTGTGAAGGTTTACTTCTAGAGGGCAAAGAGAAAACACACTTATATGGTGTTGATGATGAAGGGGTGCAAAATTAAAGAGTATATAAGGGAAGAAAGAAGATGGAAACCGAATATAAAAAGATGAAAGGAAAGAGAAGCTTAAGATGATGAAGGTGTGGTCACGCCACTTGGAGGGGGAGGAGACTCCAAGATGAGTGGTGAAGAGCCGCCACTTGAGGTGTAGTGCACTCAAGATAATACTCAAATTCTAGGAGACTCGGCTCACTAAACACTCTAGGAGAGTTTCTTTTCTATTCAAAATTCAATATGTAAAAATATATGAGGTAAGACACCCTTTATATAAGAGAGAGTAACTTGGGGAGCAAGAGCGAGAGGGGCAAAGGCGTCATTTGTGAGAAACCTTCTAGAAGGTAGGTCAAAGTGGAGTGCCTCCAAAGCTGACCTACATCTTCTAGAAACTAGGTTAAAGGGCGGTTTTGGAAAGGGTTTCTAGAAGCTAGGTTTTTGGTGGGTTTGGCACAAACCCAATATTATACTAAGTACACCCTATTCTAGCTTATTGTTCTATTGGGGCCCAAAGTGAGCCCAATTTCTTTACTTGATCTTGTCTTGTAAAAGATCAGAAGAAAAAACAACTGATATTCTGCTTCATGTCTGGTGTTTCTTTTGTTGAGGCTCTCCTGAAGTTTTGTGGGACACGATTTTGTATGATGAGATGACTGACCTAATTGTGAAGTGTCTATTGTGTCCTTGGTCATCTGCTTGTCAAGTTTGGTTGTATCATGTCTCACAAGTTGGAAAGAATTCAACCTCGTATTTAAAACTCATGCAGATAACATAGTTAGTTTGTTTACATGATAGATAGAAATATTTCTATATGTGAGTGGTGAAGCAAACTTATGTTCATTGAATTTTAGGAGTTTGGGTGGAATGGTCCTAGTTACCTGTAATGTTTGTAGAGAATGTGTGCGGTCAAAGGGAATTTGATGTGAAAAGATTCTTATAAGGTGTAAAGCTTTAGAAGGATTTTGAAAATTATTCTCACATTTCTGTAACAAATGTTGCATGTAATTAGAGCTATGAGTAGATAAACAAGATAAGGAAGGAGAGTACCAAAGTGAGTAGGCAATATTTATTTTTGGACGGATCATCATTACGGTTTTCACCATGTTTGGTGAGGTGATGAGCCTCGTCTTTTTTTTTTGTCATCTTTTTTAGATTTTCTTTTTTGTTTCATTTTTAGTTGGTCTTTATTTACCTCTTTTGGAGATAGAGGTTTAAATATGATCTTATGGCCTTAGAAGTGAAAATAAATCTTATTAGTTAGACCATCATGTAAAGTTTTCCTATCATATTGCCATGACCTTCCTAAAAGAATATAGGTTGCTTCCATTAGCACAACATCACGTAACACATCATCTTTATATTTTCCAATTGAGAAAGATATGAAGACTTGTTTATTAACAATTAATTCGCCCTCTTCACTTACCCATTGCAATTTGTAGGGCTGTGTATGAGAAATGGTGGGTAATCCAAGTTTCTCCACCACTCTTGTTGATGTGATTCTCATCACTTGTACTTGTCACATTTGTACAACTACCCCCATCGATTATCAAGGTATGGAAAATATTTTCCCTTCGACTTTCATCAAAAGGTTTTTAAAGTTGCCCCAACACGCATCTTACTACTAACTAATCACCTTCACATGGTATTTCACACTCGTCCTCACAGCTCTAGATGATTGGGAACTATGGTCACTCACGACTATCCCCCCTTTAACCATCATTGTTCTTTTACTTGGGAAATTAGCAGAGTTGTGCCCAAAACCTATACATTTAAAGCATTTTTTACTTGAGGTTTTGGTGGGTGATTTAGTTGTAGAAGTAGAAGGTTTATCTTTAAAAATGTTATGATGTGGGGTGGTTTATTTTGAGAAATTGGAAGGAGAGTTTTGGTTTTGTATTTTGTGTTTATCCTTCCAAGATGATTTGTAAAAGTCATCATTATGAGTATTTTCAAAAGAAATTCTCTTCAAAACTTGTGATTCAACATTGATGGCTAGGTGAACTAATTTTTCCAAAGAAGTATACTCATATAATTCTACAACATCTTTCATTTCTCGCTATAATCCACTCACAAATCTAGCAATCTTTGACTCTTCACTGTCATGCATATTAATTTTAGTCAAAGTTACTTCTAAATCTTTGAAATAATTGTCTACACTCCTAGATCCTTGATGAAGCTGTTGGAGCTTCAACAAGAGTTCCTTCCTATAATGAGGAGGAACAAACCGTGCGCGTATGCATAACTTTAAATTGTGCCAAGAGACCATGTTTGACCTCTTGTTTAGTCCAATGTCCATTACAAGTTGATGCCACCATTGCATGGGGCATAATCCTCAAATTTTGGGAAAGCTAACTTAACCTTTTGGTCCTCTTCGACCCCATACACATTAAATATTTTTTATACTTTAGTTTTCGTCCTAGATATATACTTGGGTCATTATCCCCATTAAAACTAGGTAATTTAAAAAAAGGTAGAGTCTTCTTTGGTTTATGATGATGTGGGCGCCTAGCTTCAAAATTTTGCACTCTCCAATTTTCTTCTTCTTTTTGACTTCCATAGTGCATGTATTGTCTAGTAGCTCTTCTAGGCTCCCATCTCCGCTTTCGGTCTGTCTCTCTTGTGTATCCTCTAGCCTTTGCATCCTTTCAACTAATTGCCTCATGTATTCTTCCTTTTGCATCAAGCTCCTTTTGGTCTCCTCAAGTTCCACCAAAAGGTTTGCCTTTTGAGGAGAGGGTGGTTTGGAAGATTCCACTAAAGATAATTGATGCATAATTTTGCACAACAACACAAACAATTAGTTTAAACAAAAAATAATGCATGCACTCACGTGTATCACTCAAATATTTAGTAAAGGATGGAAAATGATTAAATTCACTCAAGAAGGTTTTTAAACTCCAAAGGGTCTACACTTGGTAGCACACTTCAAGTGAAAGAGGTCAAAGCTCTTATCACTTGCTCATACAAGGACTCCAACAAAGCTTTGAGAAAATTTAAAGACAAGAAAGAAAAGTTGAAAGAAAGAAAGCTAAAGAAAAATGGATTTAAGATGACAAAATTTAAAACAAGACAGACAAGACTCAAAGAAACTTACTTAAACTTTTAACTATGAAGTTTGATTTCCTTAAAAATTGTAAAATCAAGAAGGATAAAATTCCACAAGTATGAAAACAATTTGCCACATAAAAAAAGTCATCTTTTGCACTTTAAACTAGAAATGTGAATTGCATTCATATTGTTTTTGTCTTTGCTTTTGTTTTTATAGATTTAAAATGTCCATATTCTTGTCATGCATATTTTTGATTCACTTTCAATTTTCGAAAATGTTTGGTATTCAATTCATATGATCACTTGAATTCTTTATTTGAAACTAAATCAACTACCACTTAAATAAATTCTAATTGCTTTTAGCTCTTCACATTAAAGTTAAAATAAGCATAATGAATGTAAAGATTCCTAGAATACTAATAACATAAGACTCAAGCAAAATATGTAAGGTAAAAAAATTGACACAAATAATTCAAAAGCAGAATTTAAATTGCTTAATGAATAAAAGTGGAATTGTAAATGACAAAGAATTTAAAGACTGAATTGAAAGGTGTCGAATTGTAAAGCAGCATTGAAATGGGTGGAATAAAAGCATAATTGAAATTTGCTGAAATTTTAAAGCGGAAATCAACTCAAAGCAATTAAGCACAAGATAACCATGCTCTGAATACCACATGATGTGAGTTGATTTTAGAATTGCATATTTTTATGGGTTGCACATTGTTTATGATTTTAATTTAAAATATAATATGGTGAGAAACCCAAAGAAGATTCCCATTTGACATGAACTTAACGAAGTGGTTAAGTAAGTGTGAAGATTCACTTATAAAGGGCAAAAAGAAAACATAATTATATGGTGTTGATGACGAAAATGTGCAAAACTAAAGAGTATATAAGGGAAATAAAGAAGATGAAAACCGAATAGAAAAAGATGAACACGAGAACATAAAGGAATAGAAAATAAAAAGATGAAAGTGAATAGAAGCTTAGGATGATGAAGGTGTGGTCATGCCAATTGGAGGGGGAGGAGACTCCAAGATGAGTGGTGAAGAGTCGTCACTTGAGGTGTAGTGCACTCAAGATAAGACCTAAATTCTAGGAGACTTAGCTCACTAAACACTCTGAAAGAGTTTCTTTTCTATTCAAAATTCAATATTTAAAATACATGAGGCAAGACACCATTTATATAAGAGAGAGTGACTTGGGGAACAAGAGTGAGAGGGGTATGAGCGTCATTTGTGAGAAACCTTCTAGAAGGTAGGTCAAAGTGGAGTGTCTCCCAAGCTAGCCTACATCTTCTAGAAACTAGGTTAAGGGGCAATTTTGGAAAGGGTTTCTAGAAGCTAGGTTTTTTGTGGGTTTGGCACAAACCCAATATTTACTAAGTACAACTTATTCTAGCTTAATGTTCTAATTAGGGCTCAAAGTGAGTCCAATTCATTTACTTGATCTTGTCTTGTAAAAAGATCAAAAGAAAGAACATTTGATATTCTAGTTCATGTTTGGTTCTTCTTCTATTGAGGCTTTCCTGAGGTTTGGTGGGGTCTAGTCTTGTATGTTGAGATGACTGACCTAATTGTGAAGTGTTTGTTATGTCCTTGGTCATATGCTTGTCGAGTTGGGTTGTATCACCCCCTCCATAACTTAAACTCTTACTATTTCAATACACCTAACTTCATATTTCTTACCAAAACTGTTGGGAGCCCAACCAATAGTACTAGCAAAAAAGTAGACCAAATATGGTCCCCTAGGATAGGAACCACATCCTCATCTACCTACTTATGAAATTAGAATAATCCACATAACTACACACACAAAGTTATAAATATTCACCTAGGCTTATCACCATAATGTAGGATACACCTTACAAAAAGCATGCACTTAGAGTAATTATTTAATGCTCATAAGACATTGAACATGACATAAGAACTAGTCAGACAAAGAGAAAATAAAGTTAGGTAGTTTGTGCTTCATCCAGGTACATGCTTTTAATTGCGCCATATATAGAAGTTCATTAGCTTACATCCTCTTGCCTTTAAAGATAACATTATTCCTTTATTCCCAAATGCACTATACTATTGCAATCCACAAACTTTTCCATAACAGATTTTGCTTTAAGCTTAACTGATTTAGGTAAAATTGCAGAAACTGAGACATGATATTGTTATGTTAAATAGTTATAACCCCTACCCAACTCTAACAAGCATTCCAAACCCAAGAAGTAATGTTGCATTACAAAAAAAGATGTGTAATTGTTTCCTTGTATTGCAAACAAAAAGGACAAATATTAGTACTTAATGTTACCCCTCTTCTTATTAGGTTTGATGTTGTTGCCACTTTCCCAAGTATTACCCTTCAGGACAAAGTTTGAGCATTAGGCATGACCTTGGTATTCCAAAGGGTCTGAAAGATGGAGGGTTTAACACATGTAACATTTGTCATTTTTCTTCTCCTTGGTTTTATTCGTTTTCTTCAATTTCCTACAAGTTTCCATCAATTTCTGCATACCCTTATCTCTTTTTAGGTCAAGCATGATTTTTGGAGGGAATAATTTTTTTCATAATATTTTATATGCAAATCATTGATAAAAATCTTTATTGTTAATAATTTTTTTTTTCTGGTTCAAAGTTTAAATCATTTTAAATTAGAGTATTTAATAGTTGAGTTCATTTATTTATAGTGAGAAATCTATTTTATAAGTTTTAATTAGTAGTTTATTATCTTCTGAATTTTAACTAATATTATCTAATCTTTAAAGTTTGTATCTTTCTCAACTGATTTCAAGTACCACAAGTAAATATGCCTTTATTCTTGACTTAGATTTTGGGTAATTTTATTGAATCTCTTTGTTAATTAATAGGTCTTATAAATGTCTTTAGATAACCTATATTTCCCTTTAATAAATGATCATGTTAACTACTGGTACACAGTCCCCAACCTCAAGTCAAGTAGGTGAAGAGGTTTACCTAGTGAAAAACTCAAAAATAAATTACGATGTAAGTTGTGCCTAATCGGTTTATGGTCATGCATGAAAACATTAGATCCTCCAATATGACATAAGTTGCTTAATCGGTTTATGGTTGTGTTTGATCTCAACGTTTTATCGATTACCCATATTCAAATTAGCATACATGCTAAGGCTTGGCAATTTCCAAAGTTAATAAAAATGAACTTACTTGTCTCACATAGGGTCTGACTTTAAGCAAATGTCAAAGAGCTAAGTTGGTACTGCGTGATAAGGTCAATATTTGTAGATACCACCTAATAAGATTGATCACCTAATAAGATCGGTTTTTGTAGATACTTCTTGATAACATCAGGTTTTGGTAGATATCGCCTAATAAGGTCGATTTTGTATATGCCACCTAATAAGGTCAGTTTTTGTAAATATCGCCTAATAAGGTCGATTTTTGTAGATACCTAGTGAGGTCGATTTTTGTACATATTGTCTGATAAGGTTAGTTTTTATAGACACTCTCTCATAATGTCGATTTTTGTAGATACCTCTTGATGATGTCGACTTTTGTAGATACAGCTTGATAAGACCGACTTTAGTAGATACCTTTTGATAAGATCGATTTTTATAGATGACACCTGATAAGGTCAACTTTTGTAAATACCACCTATTAAGGTCGGCTTTTGCAAATACTATCTCATAAGCTCAAGTTTTTAATGTTTCGATCGAGCGAGGGTCGAGGATGGACATAGTCATTAGTTTTATCAATCTAGTCGAGCTGGAAGTCGAGTTGAAACATAGTCAATAGTTTTATCAATCTAATCGAGTTGGAAGTTGAGCTGAACATAATCGAAAGTTTTATCAATCCAACCAAGCTGAAAGTCAAGTTGAACATAGTTAATGATTTTATCAATATAGTCGAGCTAGAAGTCGAGTTGAATATAGTTAGCGGTTTTATTAATCCAGCCAAACTGAAAGTTGATCCGAACCATTGGAGTGTGGTGCCCATGAATGTCCCGATGAACATTTTGCATCGTATAACATCTGTCGCCTAATATTAACATTTGCACTTTTAAATGGCTCTCTAGATCTCCTAATCCTAAAAATGGTGTGATATGTAGTGAGGGGTACCTTTTCTTCCATGATCGTCCCAAAGAAAGGTTGTGGATTTGCTTATGCGTGTACTGGGAAAGGATTTGCCCACCACCTTTAGTGGTCATCTATCTACACACAACCTGTTGCAGTTCTTCATTGGCCTTTTTGTAACTCCTCATGGGCTCACATGGATTCTTCCATTGAATGGTGTGACATCTTCATTTCTTTTTGTAGCCACTTGTGCTTGACACGAGCCTCTTCTCTTTATCGCTCTTGCTCAATGTGATCTTATTCCCGTAGTCGTTCTCGTTCAGCCTGAGCTTCTTATACTCACCGTTTGGCCTTTGTATTTTCATGTTGCATTTCTTGTATGGTATCCAAAATTTGTTACAGGGTAGGAACATGATCATCGTCTTCGGGTTGAACTTGTTGTTTTTTATTCCTCATTATGTTGCATACTTGTTCAAAGTTTAAATGACTTCAAACCAGAACATTCAAGTTGACAAAGTGAGAGACATATATTATAAGTCCTAATTAGTTGACTATTATCCTCTAAATTTTAACTAATATTATCTAATATTTAAAGTTTGTATTTATATTAACTATATTTTTTAAATACAACAAATAAATATAAATTTATTCTTAGTTAAAATTTTGGATAATTTATTAAATATCTCTATTAATGATTACTAGTTACTAAAACAAACTTAAGTTATATTTTTTATTTTAACATAATATCAAACCAAGTATCAATATATTAAACTAGGTTTATCCGATATTTTTTGGATATGGATTAGGATAGGCAATGGAAATAAGTCAATTGCATCCTACCTCACACTCACAATAATAATATTATTAAATTATAAATACTTTTTCATTTAATATTACTTAATTTATTATATAAAAATGAAAATATAATATTTATCATATTTTAAAATTTATGAAGACTGAAATCAAACTTTACTAATTTTTTTAGGAACTAAAATTCTAAATCGAACATTTAGTTTTTAGATAAATTAAAATATTTTAAAAAAAATTGTAGGGATGGAATAAATTTATGTGACATGAGAACCAGGTGAATTGATCACGATATATATTATGTGGCTGTCATGTCATCCAAAATCTCAATATATATTATGATAATGTAACGCTCACGTCAACAATATTATATCAATAACATTAGACGTCACGACAAAAAAAAAGGCACATATTATTAAATTTTAAATACCAAAAATAGATAAATTACATTTTTAGAAAAAAACTAAACTTTAATTTTAGAGAGTGAAAATCATATTTTTCCTAATATTGAATCATAATATTTAATGATAAATATGCGAGAGTGATGATTAGTTAAGTTAAAACATATTTAAATTAATTGACATGCCAAATTAAGTATATTGGTTATTTTTTAAAACTTTAATTGCAAATATTAATTTATAAATAAGTCATAATAAAATATTTTACTTTCATAAACACACCTCTCAGAAATTCTTTGTAGAGTTACTGAAATTTTGAATGAGAATAAGACTTATTTAATTTCAAAGAAATATTTTTAATAATGGTCTCCTTTCCTATTAAATTACCTATTTTTATAT
>Ga0123341_1005036_pt1 | contig 11705 bp, 11 predicted proteins | sample Turbeapinknodule_FD_89959 | JGI IMG/M metagenome (GOLD analysis project Ga0123341, IMG submission 89959) | Root nodule microbial communities of legume samples collected from Mexico - Turtle bean Mexico pink nodule | ecosystem: Host-associated > Plants > Roots > Nodule | place: Mexico: Nepantla... | reverse complement strand
CCTATATATTGTAGATATTACTAGAGATTTATTTTGTTGGCCTTTAATTTGCTAACCTTTAATAATTTAATACTATTTTATTCTGTTGACCTTAAATAATTGATATTGTTTCTTAAGCTGGCCTTTAACATTTTAAAACTATTTACTGTACTTCTCTCAAGAAAAATGGTGCACAACTGACAACACCATCCTCCAACTACAAGTCTACAACTTCAGTAAAATAAAAATAAAAATAGCTTTCTTTTCAACTTCCATTATTGTCTTTCCTTTGGTTTGCCTAACCTTGCCACTGCTTTGCCTTACGTTCCACAATGCCTTACTGCTCACAATCATTTCCACTCTTACATTCTTCATCTTCCATTGTTGCATGACACTTTTCACTGCCAAAGTGAATGTCTTTCCCATTGTTCATCTTCCATTGTTGTATTAGAGCATGAACCATGAATTGGTACACAAACAAATTTACAGTTTTCTACTCATTTGAACAAATTATGTGACTATCTATAGTCAGATCAACCAAACTTTATTAACTTATTTAAACCATTTCTCTAGTTGACGTGGGACTAGACTACCACCCTTGAGGTTGTAATTAAAGCAGGCAAGGGATGGCTGCAATTAAGGTGGCTTTCCAACACTTTCCTTCACACCTAGGGCTATCAGTTAGTGTGGCAAATGCAGATGACCTAATAATGGATTTAAGATAGACTTTTGACACCATTTAAAAATGAGTCCAAGATCTAAACTCAATCCTACAAAACTAACTTCTGAGGTGAGGACTGCCTGATCTTTATAAGCTATATTAAAGCCACATATCTACTTGATGTGGGACCAAACCACCCCCCTTGAGATTCTAAGGCGGGCAAGGGGTGATTGCAATTAAGCAAATTGGCAACAATAATAATTAGGTTTAAACCACAATGTGCTTATCCACGTTAAAGCATATGCCGAGGTTCCCATTTCTGCGATGGTTATTTTTATCTTCAATTTTATTGTGTTCAGGAATACTGGTGCAAGAAATTGCACCCAAAGAATGTATGCGAAAAGGTTTTCAGGCAACCTCCTTTACGCGAGTCTTTAAGAAAGGGAAAGCTTAAAAAGCAAGAGTTTACTATTACCAAGCAGAAGGCTGCTCTTCTACTGGCTTCAGATTCCATTGGCATGAAAATCCAATATGATTGTCCAGGATTTCTGCCTAATAGACGTCAGGTAAATCCCTTAGCTGTTGGGGTCCACTTTAATTCTGACAGTCTTTCATGTGCCATAGTGTACTTGTACTTTTCTTTGCTCCAAGACCTAGAAAAGGATTTGTTGCATCCAAAAATTCTGATAATTTTTCTTGTTCATATCATATTGTAGAATCAAATTGCAAAAGTAGGAAACATGCTATATTTTTCCATTTACTTCTAGGTCTCTAATACAAGGGATTCTATTTTGTTTTATCTAGTGACAGAAATAATAGTGCATAATGATTGAATAAGATTATAAAATGGTACAGTTAAGGAATTTCAGTTTTCTATTTTACACTATAACTAAAATTAAACAAATATAACTTTCCTTTCTTGAAATTTTCTATCTAAAAGAACTTTTTTATTTTAAAATCATGGATATGTGCAAGTTTTGATATATTTTTCCTTTATAATTCATATATTCACTTTAAAGTGACATGCATTCAGTGAACAGTTGTGGTTTTTTTTCTCATTATTGTTGATAATATCATCTTATTAACGTGTCTAAATTTGTGTGTTAATATTTCCTTATTATTAGCATCGTATGGCTGGACTTGCCACTATTGAAATTGCACAAAAGGTCTCCAAAGCTTGGCGTTCCCTCCGTGCTGAAGTGAAATGTTCAAATAAAGGGAACTCAAAGAATGGGAAAAGGGCCAGGAGAAGAGAAAGATTTAATATGACCAGTCAAAATAGAGGAGGTGCTGGTTGTAGTACAAGCAGTTCCTCAGTAACACCTTCAAATGGAATTATAGACGAAAGATCATCCAGCCGAATATTGTCATGGCATGATGTTTACTCATTAGCTGTTAGGTGGAGACAGATTTCAGAGCCTTGTGACCCTGTTGTATGGGTGAACAAACTAAGGTATCCCTTCTTTGTGCTAACTATTTTATTAGAGCACATTAATATAAATGGTGCTGATGTTTAAAATCCTGTAGTTCTAGAGGAATGACTGAACTGTCATCTTTTGTGGTCAGCTAACTTACAGAAATTCAAACTCCCACTCTAATTTTTAGTTAATACTGTTATTGTAAAATTGTTGTTAGAATAGGTCATATTAAATAGACTTTATTGGAAGTTATGTGCTTTGTGTTGTACCTAGGTTTTGGATGTGACATTTCTTATTGTTTTCTCTTTCTTCTCATTCATTGTATATGAACTTGCAATATCATTATAAATATGAGAACCTGAGAGAAGGGAATCAAACTCTCAAATTCATAGTCTATTTGTTGTATTTTTCTCAAATTAGTATTAGAGCTGGTCAATCTCGCTCTGTCTATCTTTGTCTGTCTGGCAAAGAAAACGGTATTCAGTCAGCATTTGTTGCTGTCTGCCGCCGTCCGCGTCGCTGCTGCAGTTTCATCTGCTGATGACACAGTTTGGTGTGCATTGAGGAGCATGATCCAACCCTGGTAGCCGCATGTCCAAACTCTGTCAGCACCACACATCGTATTCTTCTCGGTTGACCTAGGCACATGTGTCTCACGTCGCCACATGATCGGACTCCTTTTGGATTGCCACCGTTCGACTCACTGGAGCCTTCTGAACATGTTTGCGCTCTTGGTTCTTCATTTTGCTATTGTTTGGTGTGTGACATCAAGGGTTCCTCACAGTTTCTCTCTCCTTTGTCTTTCGGGCTTCATCCTCTCTCTCATACTCTTCCTCCACCACTGTTTGTTGTTTTTATAGTTGGCACTGGCTGTGTTATGTAGAAGTGTTGTTTTTGGCCACTGGTGCTCATTGTATTTTTGAGAGATTAAAGTTGTTGGTTGTGGGTAATTATTGGCTTGTTATCAATCTGTTGGCCATTTGATTTGGATGTTAATTTGGACCATTTAGGTTTTAATTTTGATTATTGATTGATTCCTCTTTCAATAGGTCTTCCTTTACTCAAAGTGGGTGCAAACGTTCTCAATGCTCCTTTTTGTAGGAGAATTGGCCACATTCGAGTCACGTCTTGTGTTTTGTTATTTTGTCACTTTTATTGATGAATATTCTCGTTGTACCTGATGAAACATAGGTTTAAACTTTTGAATATCTTTGAGTCTTTCCTTAATGAAATTAAAAACCAATTTGGCCAAGTGATCAAGATCTTAAGGAGTGATAAAGCAAAATAATACTTTTCTTATGGTTTTTCTACTCTATTAAATTCATGTTATTTTACATTAGTCCACCTGTCCTCATACACTTCAGCAAAATGGTATAATAGAGAAAAAGAATAAACACTTAGTTGAAACTACTCGTGCCTTATTGTTTGGTGTCAATCTATCTGTCCATCATTGGGGTCATGTCATTCTTACTTCTTGTTATCTTATTAATAAATGTCCTTTTCTTCTTTGGACAATAAATTTCTGTATTCCATTGTGTTTTTGAATAAACATCCTTTTCCATTTCTCCTCGAGTCTTGAGTCTTTGGTTGTGCATGTTTTGTACATGATGTGTCTTCAGATTTGGACAAACTTTTAACCTAAGCTATCAAATGTGTCTTAGGATATTCTAGTATTCAAAAAGGGTATCATTGTAATTCCTCTGAAACTAAAAAGTATTACATGTTAGTAAATGTCACATGTTTTGAAGAAACTCCTCCTCCTTCACATAAGATGTTAACTTTGTCCAATAGGTCTTGCATGTGCCTTTAGATAAGCGCTTTGTGTATCCAATTTCAAACATTGTTCCAAATTTTCCCAATAATCCAAATTCCTTTCATTAGCCCAGTTCATCGAGGCCATCACCCAGACCCAAATGACTAGTCCAATACCGTCTGATGAGTCATCTTCATCAAGTCCTTCACCATCATCGTTCCATACTACGACTCATGATGATTCTAGTTGGCCTATTGTCATTCACAAAGCTATACACGCGCATCTATCATCCTATTTAAAATTTTCAATGTTATTATCGTTTGTCTCTTACCTATTGTTCTTTTATCTCCTTTATAACTTCTATTACCATTCTTAAAAATGTGAAAGATGCGCTCGACTATCCTAGATAGCGACAAGCCATTATTGTTGAAATGTAGTTCCTTGAACATTGATACATGAGAGTTAGTTCCTTTTCCATTCGGAAAGAAGATGTTTGGTTGTCTTTGAGTCTATTCCATAAAAGTTGGCCTAATGGTGAAGTTGATTGTCTCAGAGATTGATTGGTAGCAAAAGGATATGCTTAGATCTATGGGCTCAACTACAATGATACTTACTCTCTCCGATGGCCAAGATGACTACTATTAGACTTTTCCTTGCCATGACAATCATTGGTCATTGGCCTCTATTAATTAAATATTAAGAATATTTTTTTGTATACTGATCTTGAGGAAGAGTCTGCATGGAACAACCTGTTGAGTTTGTTGCTCAAGGGGAGTCTAGTCTAGTTTGTAAATTGCGTCTCTCTCTCTCTCTATGTCTCAAGCAATCTCCACGTCCTTGGTTTGGAAAGTTTAATCATATTGGTCAAAACTTTGGGCTGAAACGCAATAAGGCATATCATTATGTTTTATATTGTCATACTTCCCCTGGAAAATGTGTGTACTTAATAGTGTATGTTGATAATATAGTCATTACAGGGAACGATGTTGCTAGAATATCTAAATTAAAGGGACACCTATACATCATTTTTAGACTAACGATCTTGGATGTCTCAAATATTTTTTGGGCTTTGACATAGCCCAATTAAAGGAAGGCGTTTTAATTTTTCAAAGAAATTATGCTTTAGGTATCCTTGAAGAGACATATCATTGATTGTAAACAAGTGGATTGTCCTATGGATCCAAATCAGAAATTAATGTTAGAAGAGGGATAAGTGTTCTCTTATCATGAAAGATATAGAAGGATGATTGGAAAACTTATCTACCTTACCATTACTAGACCAGATTTGTCTTTTGTAGTTGGTATTGTAAGTGAGTTCATGCAGAATCCTTGTGTTGATCATTGCTATCGTGCGTATTCTACGGTACCTCAAGAAGGCTCTAGGACAAGGGCTACTTTATGAAGATAAAGGGAATACTTCAAATCTCTTGATATTGTGATGCTGATTGGGCAAGGTCTCCTGTGGCTAGAAGCTTTGCTACAAGATATTATGTTTTCATTGGAGAAAATATTATCTCTTGAAAAAGCAAGAAGCAAAATGTAGTTGCCCAATCAATTGTTGAACCTGAGTATTGGGCAATGACATCTCTCACTTGTGAGCTTATATGGGTAAAAAAATTCCTCCAAGAATTAGATTTTTGTGAGGTTCAACAACTGAAGATGTATTGTGATAACCAAGCTGCTCTCCACATTGTCGCAATCCAGTATTCCGTGAGAGGACTAAACACCTAGAAATCAATTGTCATTTTATTCAATAAAAGTTGTTGTCCAAAGAAATATGGACTGAGTTTGTCGGATCAAATGATCAACTTGCATATGTGTTAACAAAATCCTTTAGTGGACCTTTGAATTGAATTTATTTGTTTTCTGCTTGGTACATACAATTTATATGCTCCAACTTAAGAGAGAGTGTTATAAATTATAATAGGTCATCTTAAATAGACTTTCCTGAAGAACTGTTATGTGCTTTGTGTCTGTACCTAGTTTTTACGTGACCTTGCTTGTTCTTTTCTTTTTCCTCATTATATTTGAACTTCCAATGTCATTATAAATATGAGAACCTAAGAAAGGGGAGTCAAGCTCTCAAATTCATCCTCTATTCTTTGTATTTTTCTCAAGTATTAAATGTTTGTAAAGTCATGTTCATATTTCAAACCCATCTCCACCGACTTGAGGTAGTATTTTTACATCAAATGTTTCCAGTTTAGACAACTCCTGCTCCTATGTAAAATTAATAGCAAATAATTGTTAAAAGAACTATAACATGATTGGGGAAGGAAGAGAAGGATGACATAAATTTACACTAAACCAAATTAATCTCAAAGATAAGTTGACAAAATTTTATGTATACTACGTAATAATACTTAACCTTTACTCATTTTATCTGCTGAGTAAAAGTGTGGAGTTTCTCTTACTTCTAGATAACCAACCACGACCTCTTTGATACTAAACAATGATCACCTTCCCCCCACCTCGGAATGAGGATGTTTTTTATAAAAGAATTTGGTTATTTGAACTTATTGTTTGTCCTTTTTGTTTCTTTGTTACATTTTGTGTATGTGTGTTAACTTATGCCCTTTTTCAAATGATTTCCAATCTTAAGATTTGGTTGACTTTAGATTTTGAGAGAAATTTACATGAGTGTATCTCACTTATGTATGTATTATATATATATTCAGCCTTCATGTTATTTTTAAGTTTTAGTACTTTCACTTCTTGTGGATTGCTTTGCTAAGATTGAGTTTACATATATTCAAATTTTGCAATCAAACTCTTTTATTTTTGAAGTATAAACTTTCCTTTATTTGTAACAATAAACTCAATTTTATTGGTCTAGGTTGGATAAATTTTTGCCTTTATTGGTTGCCAGCCTAATAGCACCGTGATATAGAATTTAGGTGGAGAGAAAGGAATAGAAAGACAGAAAGAAAGAGGTTGAAAGGGAAAAAAAGACAGAATAGAGAGGATAGAGAGAAACAAGGATCAGAGAAACTGTGTACGCGCTTGATTATCATTCAGTCTGTATATATTTTGTCTAAAATACAACAGTTCTTTTCTTATTTATTTTAACATATCACAACATTGGTTAATGTGCCTGGTTTTTCCTCGGATTATTATTTCAGAGTTGGACTCAAGACTTGTGTTGAATTTTGAATTTTTGTTTTGCACTGCAGTGATGAGTTTATTGCTGGATTTGGTTCTCACACACCCATGATTCTTGGGCAAGCCAAAGTTGTCCGTTACTTCCCTAATTATGAAAGGTGAAACCTATTTGCCGTTTTTATTGATTTATTCTATATTGATAGACTGGATCTGAAAGGAACAATATGACATCATTGATACTTGTAACTGACTCTGCATCGTCGGAAAAAGGCTTGGTTGTTGTTGTAGTAGTAGGCTAACTTTGAAAATGGTGGTTGTTTTTAATGTTACAGAACATTAGAAATTGCAAAGGCTGTAATGAAAGAGAAAACATTTGTCCGAAGCAAAACAGATAAGATCATTCATCTTTCAGAAGATGGGAAATTAGAAGAGGTCAGTTGTTGATTGTTGATTTAGATATGTCGTACCACTTTTCTTTATCGTTGCTTGCCTGCAATAGGCCTCCTCACTGACTTTTAACCCCACAAGCTGTAGCTTTGGAAAAGTTACTTAGTTCTGTTGATATCAGCAGTAAACCTCTTATGCACTTATTTGGCTGGGTGGTATACTGAAGTTGTACATGTGGGATAGACATAATCTCTTCTTTATGTATTAAAGTGTCATTAGACCCAGTTCTTCATGCACTCAGCCACATATAGCAATCAAAGTACTATGCGCACAGAAACCATCCTTATCATTAGATAGGCTGAATGTCTACCCTAGAAAATTGAAATTCCCAAGTTACATGATAGACTATGTTTCTTATGCATCAATTGAGATCGACTGTGTAACATTTAATCTGTTATTTCTAATCAATTGACTTTGGTATTTTACATTAGCTTGTGAACATAGGCTGATTGACGAGCTTTTCCGGAAGTTTCTTATAGGAGAGACAAATAAAGGAAAATTGAATTAGCTACTCCATAAGTTAAAATAGCACATGCATGAGCTAATTTATAGAAAAACTCAGTTTCTCTAATTTTTTATTTAGCTTGTAGAGAAGTTAAATTATTTTTTCTTATTTTTTTTCCTAGAAGGATTTTTGTAGAAACTCGTTCAAACTTGTCCACAAGATAAATACAATTAATGCTCAACGATTTCATTTTTCTCAGTTAGATTTTTGACAAAGAAATGCTTGTAGATTATTTTTCCTTTCTTTTGAATGATATCAAACTTTACTTGCTGATGTTGCTTGTTTTTCTGTTTATAATATTACCTATAGCTTGAAGAACAACATCGTTGTAGTCTAACCTTTTCTGAAACACTTTAATGCTTGGTATGCAGATTATGCATGCAAAATCATGCTCTGATCTTTACAGAGTTGTTGGTGAGGATTTTTGGTTGGCTACCTGGTGCAACAGTACTGCATTTGAAGGGTATGTGTACACAGTGGTAACAGTGACACATATTTTCATTGACATTTATTTACATTTTGGATGATATTGTTTTTTCAGGAAGCAGCTTGAAGGGACTAGGATAACTGTTGTAAAAATGTAAGCTTGACAGACAAGCCTTGTAAAATTTTAGTTTTCAAGCTACGAATTTAATTGGAAACTGAACATGTTTTTCAGGGGGGAGCACGGTTTCGACTTTGCAATCAGAACACCTAGTACACCTGCTAGATGGGAGGATTTTGACGAAGAAATGACAGTGGCATGGGAAGTATGTTTCTCGTACCAAGCAACTTTTAGTGTATTAATTAGCTGACAGTGGTGGATGATATAATGTTGTTTTGACATCCTTTCCAATGATCTCATCCTCATATGTATCATTCAATTATCATTAATATTTCGCTGACCTTTTTAAATAGAAGGTAGCCAACAGATTTTATTATTGTCAAAGTTTCATCTGAAAATATGCTTTTATACAATGGCTCAACTTATTAGCTGAATTATAGTATTTATCTTGTACTCATCTTGGAAATGTTATGATTCAGACTATCTGCAATGCTTACTGTGGTGAAAATTACGGGTCTACTGATTTCGACATGCTTGAAAACGTGCGAGATGCAATTTTAAGGATGACATATTACTGGTATATTTTTTTCAAAATGGGTTGGTTTATTTATCTTCTGATTTTTGAGCATTTGAAAATCATTTGTTAATCTGACTGAACTGTTTTTCAGGTATAACTTCATGCCACTGTCTAGGGGATCTGCTGCAGTTGGATTTATCGTTATGCTGGGCTTGTTACTTGCTGCGAACATGGAGTTCACGGGAAGCATCCCACAGGATTTACAGGTTGATTGGGAAGCCATTCTGAACTTAGATCCAAACTCGTTTGTGGATTCGGTTAAAACGTGGCTGTACCCATCTCTGAAGGTGACAACCTCATGGAAAGATTATCATGATGTTGCGTCAACTTTTGCAACAACAGGGTCGGTTATCGCTGCTTTGAACTTTTCTTCTGATGATTGAGCTCCTGTAATTATGATGACCATGAGATTAGTTGCATATTAACTTTGACATGTTAGTTACATTGTAATCATATGTTAAAGATTATATACAATAAAGTTATTATGTCATTGGATGAAAAATGACCTTCTCTTCTCACTATTTTTTCCTCACGCTGCTTCAATAGAAAGTGATAAAAGCCGAATGCTTTATGTTTGTATTTTATTTTGTCAGATTCTTCGCAACGTCAATTGGTCTTGTCATAATTATTTACATCCTTTTATTATTTTCTCCACCCTTCCATTTATTTCCTGTTTTATCTGTACTCTTCCCGTGATGCCTTAAGCTTCGGTTTACGGCCATGATTGAGATATTCTGTCTTTTGAGGTATTTTATTGTGTAGTGCGCAGAAGAAACCAAAGCAGTTTGGTCGGATAAGGCTCATGAATCCAACTTTATTGCAATAAGAGGTCATAAAATAATATTTAAACCAGAACATTTTATGACTAATATCGCCAACTTGATTTGTCCTTTTCATGAACTGTGAATCGTGCTTTGAATGTTTCTTCAAGTTTCATACTCTCTAATGACATTAATTTATTTTTGTCCTTTTCACTTCACGGAGAGAAGCCTTTTGCACAACAAAAGATAACAAATATCATGACCATAATTCAATCTATCATTGTATGGCTAATCTGTTTTTGCATACAATCAACAAATTATAAATAACATAACAGAAAAGAAAATGGAAATTTAAATAAATTACCAATCTCTATTGGTTCAAGTGACAAGGAACTTAATTCCGTTAGATTAAATTTGAGAGTTGAATTCGGTAAAGGAAAAAGATAAATATTAAAATAAATTATCCTTTTAAATAAACTCAACAGACTCAGTTTACATTAGTTTTAGTCAAATTTGAATTGCAGATAAGTAGAATATAAAACCAAAAAAATAATATATAGTATAAAGAACTTTAATTCTTACTGGATTAGGACCAGTTTGTTTTAAAAAAAAAATTATTCTAATTTAAAATAATTTAGTGATTACCTTTTAGAGATTTAAAAAAGTGATAGTTTACAATTTAAAAATAATTATTTTATGAGAAACTGTTTTAAATAGTTTTTACTGTAATTAGACCTTTTATTCTTTTAACTTCTGATTATTTTTAACAAATGTAATAAAAACAATATAAAATTAATGGTGTTTTAAGAAAAGTTACTATTTGACTATAAAAGTTGAAACAAATGAACTCTAGGTGAATGCATCTCAAATATCAAACCAAGCAAAAAAAGCTTCATTTATGATTGAAATAATTAATTAATCTGACTGAAAGCATCTTTTCACTTTGTGGTAGGCATATAACTTTAATAATACCTTCTTAATCATTCTTAAAAAATATTTGATTTGTTGTCTTGTCTACATATAGGAATGGATTGAGATATGCCATGAAAATATATTTTGATCTTCAATGGTGATACGTGGAGGTGCAAGCGAGAAGTGCGGGACAGGTAAAAAACAACTAACAAAAGTGAGTGATTGACCAGATATTTAATTCTTGAGCAGCTACTTAACATCATTTGTGCAGGTAAGGATACCTAATAAAGATCATAAACCTTTAATTGATTGACATAACCATCCACAAATATGTAAAGTTGGAATTTCAGATTGAAATTTCAAAGACATGACAAACCCTCCTATATTTTTAAATTCAATTTGCGTATATGAACTGTAAAATTAACAGACTACCTAGTGCAGGAATTCTTTTCAAACTAACCGATTTTATACATCAGCAACCATATAATAATACTATATAATAATAATAAAATAATATTAAACACATTTTAATACGAAATTTGTATAATTTCTTTTCTCTTTTAACTTTCTTTTACTTAATTTAGATAATCTATCTTTTTACTCTAATCTCATCATCCAAACAAAGAGGATGAAATGTACATCCAATTGGTGTCAAATGAAATGGTTAAAGAGGACCTTTTACTTAATAAATTTGTATTGACGTGACTAAGATTCTAAATCATTTTCGACATCTTTAAAAATATAAGTAAAATTAAAAACTAAATATGTATTCTTGTATTTTAAATTATATTAATGAAATTAGTTTTAATTTTATATATAACGATTCAGTTATAATACGTATATATTTCACTAAACTGTATTTTAAAACTTTATTATATCATTTTTATTTTTAATATGGGTAATAAGATTGAATATTGACTCTTGTTAATGGAGTGAATAATAGTGAACAAAGTGAAATTTATAAATATTTATGAAAAAATTGTTTAGAAATTTTTTAAAATAAAGTTATTTTTTTAAAAAAAAATATATTCTATTTAAACTAATAT
>Ga0123341_1005035_pt1 | contig 11705 bp, 9 predicted proteins | sample Turbeapinknodule_FD_89959 | JGI IMG/M metagenome (GOLD analysis project Ga0123341, IMG submission 89959) | Root nodule microbial communities of legume samples collected from Mexico - Turtle bean Mexico pink nodule | ecosystem: Host-associated > Plants > Roots > Nodule | place: Mexico: Nepantla... | reverse complement strand
CAATTCTCCCCAAATAAAAAAAAAAAAATTTTTTTTTTTTTTTTTTATTAAATAAAAAAAAAGAAAAAAAAAGGGAGTTAAAAAAAAAAAAAAATTTGTTTTTTTTATTTTTTATCTTTTTTTTTTTTTTTTTTTTTTTTTTTTTTTTTTTTTTTTTTTTTTTTTTTTTTTCTCCTCTATTCCCATCCTTGTTTTTTTTTTTTTTTTTCTTTTTTTTTTAATTTTCCATTTTTTCCCTCTACTTCACTATCCAATTTTCTCCTCGCTTCGAATTTGTTTCCTTCCTTGATTCTCACAAAAACCGTTTTCCCCTCTCATCTATTCAAATTTCCTGGAATTTGCAATTCTGGGGCGTGTTTCAAAGAAGTCAAGCTGCAGGACCCTCTGTGTTCATCTTGTCCGGTACCCATGATTGTTTTTGGCTGAAAGTTGTTCACTTGGTTGCTGGGTTTTGGTAACTCAAGTTGTTGAAGAAGGGTAGGGGGAGGAATCAGTGTGGTTGTTGAAAAAGTGGGGTTTAGGGTTTTCGGCGGGTTGGGGAATTTGTGATTGAATTAGGGTTGTTGAGTGCATGAGAGGTAGAATTGAGTTGTGATGGATGTGGAGGAAACTGAGGAGTTGGTGTCTTTGGACACAGATTTGTTGCAGCTTCAGGAGGTGTCTCCTTTTGCACTGAAATCGAGTCATTATGTAGTCGAGGAGCTATTTACGCAGTGGCTTTCGCTTCCAGATACTTGTCGCCTGGTACATACATACGTAGTTCATTTGAACTGAATCACTTATGCTTTTCTATTAATCAATGAATGATTTTGGCTATTCACTTGACTAGTGGACATGGTGCAGAGATATAGAGTTGTGTAGAGTTTTTTAACCCGCAAATTGAGAGTGTTTTTCTTTTGTTGCATGGGGGTTTTAGTTAGCAGAATTGAATTAAAATGTGACCGAAGATGTTAAAAATCCAAAACAGCTGTGAAGATAGAAAACTTTTGTAATGGTAAAATACCAATCTTTTGAATGATAATTAAGTGAGTTAATTCCTTACGACTTGTCATTCCAATTGTGCTGGAGATTGTGAATCCCTTGAGCTACGTGATTGTAATTAAACCTTTTGTATACATTTACACTTATGTGTATGCTCTTTAGTGAATAACTTGTTGTTTGAGCATTCCTTTTCTTCTTTTTAAAGTAGCTTTTTAGTGTACAATACTAGGAGTTCATGCCACTTTGAAGAGATTTCTGATTCTCCGATCTTGAAACTTTACTTTCCAGTTTGGCTTTTATAATTTAAACACAATAAATGACCCTTTCCATCTCTTGCTAAGTGCCTTGATGGAACTTTTAGATTCCAATGACCTAACCATAGGGAGGTGGCCTCCATTTCGATGTCTTGAATTGCAGTTCTGACATTAGACAGATAGTTGTTATTTTTTTTTGTCCAATTTAATCGGAATCTGATAGAGGGTTCTAATATAGGAATTATACTGCTCTTATGCTCATTGTAGTCAAAATCGCAAGCTAAGTAATAGAATGTACGATTTTATGCTTATGTGGTGCCTGGGTGAGTTTGCGTGACATAAAATTCAGTAATGGGTAGAATTGCAGCACAGAATCGGAAACTTAGAAGAATTGTAGAGTTTCTTGATCTGCTTGCTGTGAGGTTCGAAAGTGTTTTGCCCAATTTGGGTTTATACAATCCTAGGTCTATAAACCAAGTGCTCACTAACCCTAACAAGAAAACTGAGAAAAGCCATTGTTTGTCTTCATCTTCAACCTCCTCTCCCAAAACATGACTCTGCTGCTTCTAGCCCTCTTCAGTGTTTCATATGGTTCTGTTATGTCAGGCTGCAGTTCTATCCCCTTGTTTGTCTAATTCGATTTTTCTGGTTTGCTTCTCTTTCTGTTTGCTGTTTGTGACAAAAGAGATGGACAATGTTGATCTCTTGAATGATTATGATTTTAATTTGAAGGATCTATATTTTAGGTCTAGGTGTTTTGTACTAGAGGTAGGCACTGCAGTACTGTAGTAGGCACTTACAGTTGTTTTGTTGCGAGTTATGAGTTCCATATGAATTTATTTATTGACTTTCTTTATGCTTGTGATTGTGAATTTGAGTTTAATGAAATTAATTTGTGTGTTTTAATGGTATCTTTCTCTTATTTATGTAAATTTAATGAATATGATGGGTTTAATGAATCTTGTGGAATGTTATACTCTGTGATACATTCTACTATTTTTTATTCTTTTTCCTCTTTCTTTGAGCATAATTGTGAGTTTGACTACCATGCTTTTGCTAATGTGCTTTCATTTTTAGATCATGGGAGGAAGTCTTGTAATGTTGAGGTTCTATTGATATTTTGTAGCTTGACGGTTCTAGTTTATCATTTATAAGTCAACTTAAGCACTAGCTTTTATCTAATGCCAACCGATAATGTTATTGTGAGATTTTTGAAGTGATGTCTTGGTATTATGTCATTTGTCTCAAATCAGGTGCATTTACAGCCATAATTTGAGAATTGGAATTAAATTAAATTGAATTATCCAAAAGTTGCTAAAATATCAAGTTTTGGTTGGGAGTTCATTTGGACACTAGAGGAGTGTGCTATTCATATTTTTTAGTTAAATTTAGATTTTTAAGGGCAATCAACATGACACATTAAAAGGAAGTTATTTCTTTCCCTGTAGAAACATCATAGAAATAATATTTATGAGCAATAACTAGAGTCTACTAGAAAGGAGAACAATCTCTGTCAATAACAAAATGTGGAAAAATAAGGGTGTCTTTGATTGTACCTTTGTTTTTCAAAACTATTTTATAATTTATAAAATAGCTTTCATAAAGTTCACAGTGTAGAAGTAGGGATGATGTAAAAGTACACAAAAGAACATGAGAATAGAAAACCAATTCAACTTAGAGATGCTTTGTTTTATTGGTTATAAAATCTTATAGAGATATTAGTTTAAAAAATGGTTTTCAAAAACTACTCTTTCCAAACATGATCTTTTCTTTATTTTGTCATTTTTAAAAATAAAGCAAACAGGCTCAAAAACTATGATGTTTGACCCCGTGACAATGTTAGCTGTAATGGCGGCTACTGAAATATGACATTTTTAGCATAGTATTGACAAAGGAAATTTGAGAATTTGTTTTCTCCTTTCTTGCAGTAGGTTTAGGGGAAACATTTCTATTTGTAATTTATTTTGCATGTGCTAAAACTATTCAGGAAAATAAACATCTCCAACATAAACCATGAGTCTTCTGTGCAACCTGAAAATCAATAGTTGGCCTGGCCTGGATTAAGTAATGAGGGAAATTTTGTCTTTTATGCTTATATAATAAAATAGATAATTCTTTTACTATGTTTGATGACTCAAACTGGTATTATTTGTTTCCCCTCCCTGCTCCTTGCTTCTTTTGTTAAATCTTCTTATGCATTGTGATGGAAGTGGTTGAACTCTCACATGATTCACATAAGGCTGAATTTTAAGCTGTGCGATTTTATAGAATAAATGTTTTTTGAGAATCACCTAAAAGCAAAAAAGGGTATTAAATGATTTTAATAAAACTTTAAATAATCATATAAACGGAATAACATCTCATTAATAGTTTATGTTTAATAGCAAGGCTATAGACTAGAGTAACTAAGTTATGCAGTCATAGTACTATAGATGCCTTACTGTATTTTTGAATTACCATCTTCAAAACACCACCATTATTTGTTGTTTTTTTCTTACTATATTTTTATGTTACATTCATCTTCATTTGTTTAATTTTCATTGGTGCATTATGGAAACAGGTTAAGTCATTGCTTGCTGATGCAAAGGCAAGAGCTGCTTTGAGTGCACTTGAGAACTCAACAAGCACAAATGCTTCTTTGTCAAGCAACTCTCTACCTTCCTTGTTTCCCGTAGGGAGTACACCACCACTTTCACCACGTAGTTCATCTGGTTCTCCGCGTACCACAAAACAAAGGAATAGTCCTTCATTAGGATCTCCACTAAAATTAGTCAGTGAACCTGTAAGGGAGGTCATTCCACAGGTATTTGTTAGTCTTGACTAATTCTTTATTTTTTCTCTATACCTCTGGTTTGGTCATACTAGAAAGAATCAATTAATTCGTTGTTTTATAATACTAGCATTGTTTTGAATATGCTTGCAGTTCTACTTCAAAAATGGCCGTCCACCACCAAATGAAATGAAAGAGCATTTTCTGTATCAAATTGAAAGTCGCTTTTATGGTCATTTGAATGGTCTGCAATTACATGGTTAGAAGTCCTTACTGAGAACATGATATTTTTGAGTTAATTTGTTCCATATCCTCAATTATGATAGTTATTTTGTAGAAAGGCCAGTTCCTTTTTCAACTTTTGTTTAATTTGCAGAATTTAAGTCCGTTGCAAAAGAGTTGTGCAAACTTCCCTCATTTTTCTCCACTGCTCTCTTCAGAAAGATTGATGTCAATTTTACTGGAACCATAACAAGGTACCAACTTTGTTGTTGGATCATTTCATTTGAATATGTTGTTGCATCAGATGAAATATTTTTGAAGTTATTGAATGTTTCAACTCTAAATCTATCACAATGTCTGAATGTCGGGTGTTTTATAAATGCTAAGAAAAGTAGAGTTGCCAAATGTTTGTTGATAGAATGAGCTTTTGAAAGTGGCTTACTTGCTAAATGAATGTGTTACGCTCTTTGCTATTGGGTTTGAGATGGAGATTTGAGTATTATGAGGTGTTTAAGTACCTTGATTGAGGTTGTTAGAGATTCCACGTCGACTAGAGATAAAGACTACGGGGGACAATGCGGCCTGGCTCACCCCTCATAGGCCCACAAAAAGCCCGCATAGAATCTACGGGCTGATTTTTCTAGCCTGCCCCGCATAAGGGTTGGCCTGCGGGCCAGCCCGTATAAGAAATATTATTTAAAATAAATAATTTTTTAAATAAAAGTTTTGAATTTTTTTTATTTAGATGTATTAGGTAAATGTTCTCATAATATTATTTTCACGAGACAATGTAGTAAGATATTATTAAAAATTTCAGAATGTGAAATATGAGGCTACATGAAGAAAATATAGGGGTGTAGAAAAGAATTTTCTACATTTTAAAGTTATGCAGGTTATGCGGGCCAACCCACCCCGCCCCGCACTTGGCCTACGCGGGCTGCGGGGCGGGCCTAAGCGGATCAGCGGGTTGAAATGAGCAACCAGCCGTGCGTTTTTTTTTTCAGTGGGGTGCAGGTCGGCCTGCACGACCCGCCCCACTTTGCCACCCCTAATAAAGACATTTCATAGTATATAAATGGATTTAAACTTCACCTTACGAACCGGTTTTTTAAGGACGACTAGGCTTAAGGTTCATTTCTAAATATGGTATCAGAGCCATTTAGATTTTATCGTAGCGAAAGCTTGTTGGGCTTATCAGATCATTCGCTATCGAATCACTCATAAATATATAGACTCACGTACGAGTTGGCAAGTCTCGATGTGAGGGAGGCGTGTTGGAGATCTCACATCGACTAGAAATAAGAGGATTTCATAGTTTATGAATGAGTGCAAACCTCAACTTATATACCGTTTTGAAAGATTGAGTTAAACTTAAAGTTCACTTTTTAATAAAGGTGTTTGTTTAAGTGTTTTGTTCTCCTCCCTTAACTACTAGCTTGGAAGGTAGGGTCTTTCAAGTGTTTGACGAAAATAGTATGTATGTTCAAATTGTTCTTAGCCATAAATATATATTAGAATGTATATTTTTCTGGTTTGTTTCTGTATTTTTGTTCATTGTTTCTGCGATGAAGAAGATTGAAGAAATTATTACCTCTTGAGTGATTATGATTTTAATTTAGATGATGTATATATGTGTTTGTATATATGAGCTCTAGATGTTCCTATCTTGGTGTTTGTACTGGGAGTTGGCTTACTGCAGTAGGCACTCACAACTTAAGTGATTCTATTTGCACCTTATGAGTTATTTATGAGTTTAACGACTTTATTTATTTACTTTCGTATACATATAATTACGAATTTAAGCTTAATTAAGTATTTGATGTCTATTATGAAAGGATTTTTCTCTTATTTATGCCATGTTATATGCTATGATGTACATATACAATCAAGGTTATCAGACTCGAGAGTCTACTCAGACTTGTGGGAGGTTTATAAACTCGACTTATAAATGGGACTCATAAGAGTCCACATCATATAAAAATTTAATAAAAAAAATATTCATGATACCAATTCCATAATATTGAAATAAACTAGTTCATACATCAACAAAACATTAGTTGTCAAACTGATAAGATAATTAAATAACTAAAACAACACAAATGTTATCAAGTTTAAAAGTCTCATTCATCTTATCCTTTAAGGACATCATCTTCAAGATCTTAATCACCATCTTCAGATGAAAATTGTCCATCTACATTATCATAAAAAACTATATTATCAAGATCAGCTGCATCTAGAATTAAATCATTTAAACTTGTTCCAGGTAAGTCAACATTTACACCATCATTTTCAACCTGAGTTTGCTCAACCTCAACACTATCTCCTTCTTCAGTTATCCATTCATTATAAGACTCAATATCATCAAATGGAAGAGCAACAATTTTTCTAATTTGTTTGTTTTCTACTTCAAGTTATACATGACATAAACCAAGTCATTCATCTTTTTTCTAGTGGAAATGATTCTTCTTTTTGTATGAACCTATAATTAAATATGAAATTTTAGTAAATATATAAAACAAATCAAGAAAATTAAAAACCTTAAATAACTTCATGAACTTGAATCACCATTTCAAGTGAACTCCAATTACGCTCACACCCTGAAGAGCTACAAGTCAAACTCAAGCGAAATGAAAATATATAATTCACAATAAAATAAATGATTTTGTACTTTTTTTTATAAACCATACTAAAATTGCAAATCATTAGTAAATATTATCCAATTTGAATATACTAAATATCATAAAGTCAAATGTATATATGAACTCACAATGACAATTATAGTCTTAAACATTGCTCAATATAAACTAAAAATTGTAAGTCACTACTTATTGCCTTTTGATTAGAAATAAGAACAGTATTAATTTCATCCCCTCCTTGAGCATCTCATATAAATAAGACAATTTTCATCAAGAGATAATCCTACCACTCTAAGGTTTCCAACATCATGTGAGTCATTCCATGCATCTCCACTAGTGTCCCACATCTTAGTGTTCCCTTGGTTGTATTAGTCACTTTTCCTAGCAAAAAGCTATAAATGAATATCGATGTTATCGATATCAGAAAATGAAAAATATTGGTAACTCAAAATTTCTTATTATATGAGATGCCATAATGGGTTATGGCAAAAGCATCTCAAACAAAAAAGAATATATATATATAAATATATATATATATATATATATATATGAACACATATGTAGAATTAATGATAATAACAAGTCTAGATTTTAGAATTTTAAGTTCCAAGAGTTAAAACAAGAACAAAACATATGATTAAGATCCTAAAGTTTTAATCATCTAGCTCTTCCTCAATCCCAACATAATTATCTTCAATGTTATCTAATGAGGCATATTCCTACTCCTCTTCCCCTTCAGAGAAAGCTTGGTTAAAGTTTAATAATTTTTCAATATTTTTAGACTTAGAGTTAGAACTATTAGATTCTAATTCACCGACTCCAATTGTCTCTTTGCCCTTCCCATGTGTTGAGGCCAAAGTTGCACCTCCTCCTTTTTTGAAACTTGAAAAGATCTAATAAAAATACCACCACTTGATGGTTGGTTTCTTTTATTATTTGCTTTTCTCCTTGTGTAAATTATTGGCTCACCAACACCTGAAACTTCATAAACAGTTGCCCAATTATAAGTGGGTTCATTATCAAAAACCAACTCATTCCCCCTTTTCATCATCATTATCATCATTATCAGTCACTTGCCCCACCAACCACTCATTGCACTCATCAATGTCATCAAGTACAATAAGATCAATTTAATCTCCAATTTTGTATCTTTGGGCAAGTTGTCGATGTAAACCAAATCATGCAACTTTTTGTGGTCAAACCTATTTTTCTTTTTTGAATGAATCTACTTTATGAATATATAAAGTAATATTTAGTTTCTTCTTACTTCGTAAGTATATAACAATGAAATGAGGCATGATCAACAATTATTACTTGTTCAAATATACTCCAATTGCATTCACATCTTGATGAGCTACATGTTAAGCTTAAGATTTTGATTGCTAGCCTTTGTAGATTTGGAGTTGCATGACTCCACCATTGAGCTATTGTTAGATATTATGAGATATTATAGATATTGTTAGATATTTCTATCTATGTAATGGACTTAGCCCACATTTTCTGTATGTTTCTTTTTCTAATATAAACATAACCTTATGTGTTCAATATACACAAGGAATTATCCTATTCTTCTCTTCTTTTATTTTAATATGGTATCTAGAGTATAGGGTTAGAGTTCATTTTTTTGGTGAACCCATTATTCACCAGTATTTTCCATTTGTCGTCCCACCGCCTCCTTGACGTCGGATTCACCATCGGAGTCTCGTTGATCCGTCATTGTTGCTGCTGCCACCAATTGGCCAGTGACTGAATCTGTCATTGTCATCTATGGACTCTTTCGCTACCACTATGCCTAATCCATCTATTTATACTAATTATGTCAATGTTAATCTCTCCATTGACAAATTGGATGAAACCAATTATGACACCTGGGCCTCATTAAATTATGGCTCAAGAGTCAAGGTTATTTGATCATCTTACTCGTCCCAATGTTGTTGAAATGAGGTTTTCCGTTGGTTGAAAATTGAGACTTAATTATACATTGTTATCAAATCTACCATTCACTCACCTTTCAAACAATTTTTTCGTATCTGAGACATGTTCAGAAGTTTGAGAACAAACAATTTTATTATACTCCAATGATACTCAAATGTCTTTATGGTGTGTGTCAAAATCTCCTCACAGTTGTTGTTTCCATAGGTTTTGATTGTACAATGGCAGAAATATTTGGGTAAACTTCATGCTCTTCATCATGATTTTAATGAGTTATTGTCTCCTACCTGCACTTCGTCTCAAGAACCATAACAAAGATCCAAGTTCTTCATGTTATTCGGAATCTTCTTCTACTGTGTCCAATTTTACCTTAGGTTACCATGACCAATGGAGCTAGGGTACCATCAGATGATGTTGGTAGTATTAATATTTTTCTTTCTTTATCTATTGATAATGTTCTTTCTCTCTAGGTCTCCATTTAACTTATTATCCATTAGCCGTTTCACTCGTTCCCTTGATTGCGTTATTTCTTTTACCTAAGATTCTGTTTCTTTACAGGACTAGAGTTCAGGACGGATGATTGACATTGGATGTGAGTCTCATGGACTTTATCCACTACAGATCTCTGCACAGGTTGACACGATTATGGATTCTCCATCTTTCATTCATGCTCGGTTGGGTCATACTAGTCTTGCAAAGATGCAACAACTTGTTCCAAGTTTTTCTAATGTATCAAGTTTATCATGAGTCACGTCAATTAGGAAAACATATTCATAGTTCTTTTCCTAGTATCCTTTTGCCTTAGTTCACTCTGACATTTAAGGACCAAGTCATATCAAGTCTAATTTAGGAAGATTTCAGTATTTTGGTACTTTTATTCATAATTATTGAAGATGTACTTGGGAGATTTTATGAAAAACCGTTGAGTTGTTTTTGACATTTCAAATCTTTTACAATGAAATTAAAAATCAATTTGGAATTTCCTTCGAATTTTGCAGAGTGATAATAAGCGTGAATATCTTTCTCATTCTCTTAAAAAATTTATGGTTTCTCATGGTATTCTTCGCCAAACTTCATGTGCTTATACACCCCAACAAAATGGGATAGTTGAGCGTAAATATAAACATCTTGTTGAAACAACTCATACTATTTTAATCCATGGTGCGGTTCCTCCGCATTTTGGGTTATGCTATTCTTAGGGGATGTTATCTCATTAATCGCATGTCATCTCCTGTTTTAAATGACAAAATTCCTCATTCTATTTTATTTTCACATGACCCTCTCCACTCCTTACTATTAAGGTTTTTGGGTCACATGCTTTGTTCATAATTTTAGTCCTGGTCTTGATAAATTATTTCCTAGGTCACACAAATGTGTCTTTTTAGGGTTCACTAGATCACAAAAAAGATATAAATGTTTCACATCTTCTCTTAACCATTATTTTATTTCAGTAGATGTCACTTTCAGTGAGTCTTCGCTTTACTTGAAGTCTTGTCTTTCTCCTTATGTGTCTTCATCTAATCAAGTTAATATTCCTCTTGTTGTGCCTAGTGCACTTAATGATTCACCACCTCCACCAACTCTTCATTTGTATAGTCGTCATCAAACGTCCATCGTCCATTAGATGACTCTCTTCTAGTGCTAACACCTCCACCCTCTCCGGCTTTAACAATTGAACCTTATCTTCCTATTGTCATCCATAAAGGTATACGTTCTACCCGTAATCTCTTCACATTTTACAGCTTTGAGTTACCATAGACTATCTTAACCTTTTTATACCTGCCTTTCGTCTATTTCTTTTGTATCCATTCCAAATTTTGTAGGTGATACATTAGCCCATCCTTGTTGGCATCAGACCATGCTTGATGAAATGAATGTGTTTCAGTATAATGGAACTTGTTCCTTTACCGTCTAGGAAATCTATTGTTGGTTGCAGGTGGATGTTTGCTATCAAAATTGGTCCTGCTGGTACTATTGGTCATCTAAAAACTCACCTTGTGGCTAAGGGTTATATCCAAATTTTTGGTTTAGACTATGGTGATACTTTTTCTCCTGTGGCAAAGATGATTTCTATTCACCTATTCATAGCCATGGTTGCTCTTCAACGACGACCTCTCTCTCAACTGAATGTCAAAAATGTCTTTCTTAATGGGAATTTGTAGTAAGAAATTTATATAGAGCAACCTCCTGGTTTTGTGCTCAGTGGGGGTCTTCTGGATTGGTATGTTGTCTCCACAAATCCTTATGTGGCCTCAAGCTGTTTCCCAGGGCTTGGTTTAGAAAATTTAGCAATGTTGTTCAACAATTTGGTATAACTCACAGTCAAGTAGATCATTCGGTTTTTTACCGTCACTCAAAGTGCTGAGTGTATCTATTTTGTAGTATATGTTGATGACATTGTTCTTACCGTCAGTGATCACTGTGACATCTCATAAGTAAAACAACATTTTTGTCAACACTTTCCGTACAAAGATCTTGGCAAACTCATATTTCTTGGGGACTGAGGTAACACAATCTAATACTGGTATTATTTTCTCTCAAAGAAAATATGTATTGGATATTTTCGAGGAAATTTGGTTGATGAATTCAAAATTTGTTGATACTCCCATGGACCCCAATGTTAGACTTCTACACAATCAAGGGGAGCCTCTTTCATATCCTAAGAAGTATAGAAGATTAATTAAAAAACTGAACTATCTCATTATTACTCGTCCTGATATTTCCTTTGCAGTCAGTGTGGTAAGTCAATTTCTTAATTCTCCATATGAAGACCATTGGAATTAATTTAGACTACTTAGAATTGTTTAAGTATCACACAAGGAGTTGTGGGCTTTCACATGGTAGTAGAATCGAGATACAAGTAGTGTATCGGAGAGCTGATATTATGAATCGTAAATTGTTTCGTATCGT
>Ga0123341_1005034_pt1 | contig 11707 bp, 12 predicted proteins | sample Turbeapinknodule_FD_89959 | JGI IMG/M metagenome (GOLD analysis project Ga0123341, IMG submission 89959) | Root nodule microbial communities of legume samples collected from Mexico - Turtle bean Mexico pink nodule | ecosystem: Host-associated > Plants > Roots > Nodule | place: Mexico: Nepantla... | reverse complement strand
CACATAACTAAGTTCCAAATATATGCTTTCTAAATCAATCATCATCTAAAATCAAACAACCACTTCTCATCAAACATCTCATTTAAGTAATTCAACAAATATTCAAAAACAAAAACAGTTCAACTCATTTATATTATCATTCAAACATTTTAAATTTTAAATTACAAACACGTTCAACCTTAAAATCAATATAAAATATTCAGAATTAACCATTTCAATCAATATATTACTTTACTCTTCAAAAGAGATGAAAGCAGAAATTTGAACGAGTGACCACGTCACTCCCACATCCATATCTTCTAACCTAGGGTTCAATAAAAAAATAAAACTAGCTTTCCTTATCTGAACTTGAGCAGATGCTCACTAAGAGCTACAAACCCACCAAAAGCTTAAGGATAGCCTAACCTGCACCACAGAGTCTTGATAACAAATCTGACTATATCACTCGGATCCTGAGCTAACAGAGACTACTTCTGAAGATACAAACATCACATGCATGATTAACTAAGAGCAAACCTAACCAAATCAAAACTAACTCGAAGGAAAAGGAGCCAAGAATGAACTTATTCTATCTAAGATTCTGATCGGGCAGTCTCGTAGAGTTCACTGCCAAGAGGCCAATGGCAGACTCCGATCGTCAAACTGATAAGTAAGGAAATCAGAATCTTAGAGAAAAAGAAAAGGAAAGGAAAAAGGAACAAAAATGAACTTACTCTATCAAAGATTCTGATCGGGCAATCTTATAGATCTCGCTGCTAGGAGTCTAATGGTGGACTCCGATCGTTAAACAAATTAACGCGGAGGTCAGAATCTTAGAGAGAAGGGAGAGGAAAGGAAAAGGAAACTTCTAGAGAGATGGTGGTTCTTTTAAAATGAAACCTGAATAACTAATTTTCTATTTATATAACTTTTTCACTTTAATAATAAAATATTCAGGTGCCATTTTAATTGTACCATTTTTACTCTAAGACTATTTTTCTCGGTCCTTACATCTCTGATTTAAAAAAATAAGGTATTACCCATATTCATACTTGTGTCTTCAATGCTGGTATTCTCCGTCAAATTCAGGATAGATTCGGGCAATACTTGGAGGTGCGGGTTTATTAGCCAGCTCTAATTGTGAGACATTTTAACATCCTCCTCTCTCTCTCAAGGCTGAATAGTTGGAGCATGAGGTTAGAATTGAACATAGGCAAGTGTCTGAACTCAACATTAGGCTTGATGGCCATCGGATGCTATGCAAGCATTTCAAAAGTTAAAAAAGTTGTAATCTTTGTGGACAGTTTCCTGCCTTTGCTCTTTGTCTTGCTGCACCATTTATTTTTAATAACTGAAAAAAGTCCTTGTATTTTATTTTTGCTACTTAATATTTTTGGGTTTCTTTGCTACCTTGCTTATTTAATATTTATGTGGACAGAAAGCAGCTAAAAGATCAGCTTTTGTTGACTCCTGAGGAATTGAATGTATCAGCTGTTCCTTTATTGGAGGTTTTAGTATTGTTAGTTGATTCCAAATTGCCATGGAGCTGTAAGATACTAGAATATCTTTTTCAAAACAATGCACTTGGCCTACTCAGAGAGATCATTCTTATAGGGAAGGTAATGTTTTTTCAGAATCAAGTTAGTTAATTCATAATTTGATAGGTATTTGAGAAATATGCGAGTGAGCAAGGGAAAATAATCATTTGGGTTAACTCTTCTTCCTCCATCTTTTTTTTGTGGATGAAAAAGATCCTTGTTTTCTAAATGTGTGATCTGACAAGAATACATTTATCTTTTAAGAGAAATTTCTTCAAAATGCCTGCTTCTCTGAGCTTTTTGCATTTACAGTTATGTGTTTTAAAGAAAAATCTAATAAAGTTGGGGGAATTTGCAATATTCTCATGAAAGAAAATAAGCAAGGACAACGCCCATTTCTAAATATGCAGCAAAGCTGTCGATATATCTTATTCCTTTATTTCTATTGTGTTTTTTGTAGTATTCTTAATATCTACACTTCAAAAAGATTAAACTGTATGAGAGAAAATATTTTATTGAATTAATTCAATGAAACACATTAGCCTCTATATATAGAGAACTTTAACCCTAAAGTAATGATTACAAAGAGATCTCTAGAATCTTCCAACAACTCACTTGTAATTAATTACAATATCCTATTTTAGCTTATCAAAAATATTTCTCCGGAGTCAACATCTACCTTCAGTAACATTTATTGATTATTACCAGAAGCCGGCAGTGCATCCCTAACCAATTTCCCTCTTCCCCTACTAGATCTTGATTGGGGGCATTCTACCTCACCAGAAGAAAAAACTAGGCTTATTGATTAAATATCCAATGCCATATTTTTGTTATAATTTCTAGTTTTGTTATTTCAGATCATGTATTATATCATTCACCAGCCAAATGGTTAAACTTCACAGTGATTCCCTGTAGGATAATGCAGAAAATTACTTTTCTGCCGGCAAGGGTTCATCATTGGAGCGTGTACTTATGGCTGTAGTACGTCATGCTGGTCAGAAGCCATGTATCTGTTCACATATTAATACAAGATATAGTTTTGCATCTCAGATCATCACAATTCCTTTTTTGTGGCATCTTTTCCCTAATTTACAACAGGTACGTTTTCCATTTATTCTATTTGATGGAGTGCCTGTCCTTTGTAATAAGTGGAAGCTGAAGAAATGTATTAGTCATCAAGGACGTCTATCCTTTTCATAAATGTTAAAGGAAAATTTTGCCAGCCTTAAAGATTTTATATATGTAAATTTTGGCAAGTCTTGTAATATGTTTGAATTAGTACACAGGTTTTTGCGGCAGAGGAGCTGAGCCAATTTTACATTCATCAAATGGCAAAGTTTGGGCAGAATCTGATCAATTTGCTACCTAAGGATATATCAAATGAATTTCCTAGCCATGCATGTATGCTTGGAAATGTATTAGAAACTGCTGGAATTGCTTTGTCTCATCCTCTCTGTTCATTTGATATGGTAAGGAACTTATTCACTGCAGTATACCATCTGCTATAACTTGCCTCATTCATCTCCCTTTTTGACTTATCTATGTCAGAGATTGATCTCATGGTGGATATGCATTAGGAACTTTGATTTTTAACTTCTATTGACATTGATCTGATGATGTCTACTAGATTTTGCTTTCGGTTCTTTTATTACATAAAAGTGGTTTTATTGTGTCATAGAAGAGAGTTACAAGGAGTGCATTACATATCTTCTGGTTTTTTAGGTCCATATTACATAACTTCTATTAAAGAGTAGACAAGAAAGAGTCAAATTGTTTTACATTTTATAAGATGACGGAGGTATCCCTTCATTTGTCTCGTGCAATCATGGGCCATTAACCTTACGCTAAATTATTTTGGTTGGTAGCGGGAATAAAGTTCTTACAATTTATCAAATGTCAGTGACTTCTTACATCCTGAGGAGCCCACATCTTATATTGCCTTTTGCACAACATTCAGATTCATAATTATTACAAAAGCTGTCTTTTCATATCCTGATAACTTGGTTTTCTTTTCTGCCACTTATAAATGTGGCCAAACTGGCTATATATATATAGGATAGGATACTTGTTACAGAAATTTGCGAATTAGGCAAAAAGAGTTCTTTTCTTGTCAATGTCAATTTGTAAGTATCTCAAAAGAATCATTTAGTTATAAACAGAGTATTTTTCAGTTCAGTGTTGGTATGCATTACGTTACAGTAATAAAAGTATAGAACTCGTGCTCATTCATGTCAAGGCTTCATGCTGATATTCTAGTAGAACTCAAAGCAGAGAAGTGCTAAATGAACAGTATTGACATGACATCCTTTCTTCCACTCTGTGCTGACTCTTATTTTCTTCTCATTGGTTAGAATTCCAAATATTTTTTCCCACTAACTGTTGATCTACCTTAGAGACGGGTGGTTGAGATTTACAGGTTTGGTAGGTAAGGCTCACAAGGTTCTGCATATTCAATAAAGAATGGAAGTTTGATCTGTTCTTTTATTCTTACAGAAATAGTGACTGATTATAATTTGTTTGCATGTGCATTGATTACACGTAGACCATCTTATACGTAGCATGAGTATGAGTGCATATAGTACATGAGCTAATCAAGGTCTAATTGCAGAAAATAGTTAGTGTGTACTATATGTTAACTGTAAGCATAATTTAATAACTAAAGTTGACTGATATTCTAACTGGTACCAAGTTTGCTAATGCACTTCTAACAAATTTAGGGTAATGGGCAAACACTTTCATCTCTAGAGCATTTTAGATAAATTGTTTTCTTTAGATTTCCTTTGAAAGTGAATCTTTTTCTTGCAGGGATGGCCATTTAAATTATTCAATGCTGTCATGCAATTGAATTTGAAACTTGTGCTTAATAACTTAACTCAGTTTTGAAGTTGACCCATGTTTGATCCCTTTCAGGCAATAGACCTTGCGGCTGTCACTACACTTTTGCTGGAGGCACTCCCATCTGTGAAAACTTTCAATGGTAGAGAAACTATGCTTTCCTATTGTATGATCAATATTTTAGTTGAATATTTTACTTCTTTATTAAATAGTACCATCATTTATTATTTTTTGATAAAATAATATTCTATTAAAAAGAATAACAGGGAAATGCTCCTTATAATGAATTTTCAAACCTCTCCTCTAGAGTTAGCCTTTTGGGGATAGGTTCAATCCATTCAAAATTCTAAAAAGTCTAGAGTGGGAATTTCAGGTTCTATGAGCGTTGAAGATGATATGACTGGAGATGAATTCATGGAAATATCTTTAGATAGGAAATTGGAGCAGCAAATTAATAATGCCATAAATCCTCGCTTCCTTCTACAACTGGTATGCCTTCTTGTAAATGACACTTGTATCTAGGATCTCTTTTGATTAGAAATCTCATTGACATTTATTTTGAAATTTAATCAAGATTTTTATTTTTTGACATGTGCAGACAAACATACTATTTAAAGAGATTTCATCTGTCAATGATTCAGATTATGGACCCAAAGATAGAGAAGTTACTGCTGTTGATGCGGTTTGTGGGTTTTTGCATGTTACCTTCAGCAAGCTGCCACTTGAGCGGATCATGACTGTGCTTGCTTACAGAACTGAACTTGTTGTTACGCTTTGGAATTTTATGAAGAAGTGTCATGAGAACCAAAAATGGTCATCACACCCCTCAAATGATGCAGCTGGCTGTCTGTTACCTCTGGCTGTATTCTGTCCTGTCTACAAGTAAAACATTTTGTGCCATTGTCTTAATAAATGCTTGTTGCGAGACATGAAATTTTCCCTCTGCTCACCATGAGTTTCTTTTCCAACCTTTTTTTTTTGAATATTGTTAGATGTAATGGGCTTAGCCCATACATTTTGTATTTTTCTTATCTATAAATACATAACCCTATGTCTTTAATATACATAAGGGGATTAATTGTATGCCTCTTTTTACTTTATTTTCCCATGGTATCTAGAACTAGGGTAAAATCCTTGCCTCACTCCAATTCTCTTGGTCCTTGGGTTCTAGACTTAGGTGCCACAAATCACATTACTGGTAACAAATATTTTTTTCTCTTCTCTATCTACTTTGGGTTATTTACCTTCTGTTCCCATGGCCAATGACTATAGTGTCTCATCAAATGGTGTTGGTACTATTCATCTTCATTTTTTATCTACTGATAATGTTCTTTATGTCCCTGGATCTCCATTTAACTTATTATCTAGTAGTTGTCTCACTTATTCCCTTGATTGTATTATTTCTTTTACCAAAGATTCTATTTGTTTATAAGATGAGAGTTCGGGACAAATGATTGGCACTAGATGTGAATCTCATGGTATTTATGTGGACATCTGCACATGTTGGCACTGCAATGAATTCTCCATCTTTCATTCATGCTTAGTTGGGTCATCCTAGTTTTGTCAAGATGCAGAAGCTTGTTCAAAAAATTTCCAAGTTATTGAGTTTGTCTTGTGAGTCGTGTTAAATAGGAAAGCACAGTTGTAATTCTTTTCCCAGTAGCGTTTCAATGTGGTTCGTCTCCTTTTGCCTTAGTTCACTCTGACATTTTGGGATCAAGTCGTGTTATGTCCAATTTAGGATTTAAGTATTTTATTACTTTTATTAGATTATTCAAGATGTACTTGGTTATTTTTAATGAAAAATTGTTCTGAGTTGTTTTCTATTATTCAAAATTTTAAAATCAAATTAAAAATCAATTTGGAGTTACTGTTTGAATTTTGCGTAGTGATAATGCCTTGTGAGTATCTTTCTCTTTCTTTTCAAAATTTTATGGCTTCTCATGACATATTTCATCAAACCTTATGTGCTTATACACCTCAACAAAATGGGGTTGTTAAGCGCAAGAATAGACATCTCATTGAAACAACTCACCCAATTTTAATCCATGGTAAGGTTCCTCAACGTTTTTGGGGTCTTTTAATGTTCTTAGTGTGTGTTATCTCATTAATCGCATGCCATCCTCGATTATAGATAACAAAATTCCTTAATCTATTTTATTTCCTCTTGAGCCTCTCCACCCCTTACCTCCTAAAGTCTTTGGGTCTACATGTTTTGTTCACAATTATAGTCTTGGTCTTGATAAACTCTTTGCTAGGTCACACAAATGTGTTTTTTAGGATTCACTAAATCACAAAGAAGGTATAAATGTTTCTCTCACTCTCTTAACTGATATTTCATTTCAGCAGATGTCACCTTCATTGAGTCTTCCTTATACTTTTAGTCTCCTTCTACTGCGTCTCTATCTGATCAAGTCAATATCACCATTTTCTATGATAGTCCTGTTGAGTCTAGTGTAGTCTATCCTGTCTAAAAGTACAACTTTTTGTGCCATTGTCTTAATAAATGCTTGTTGCGAGACATTGAAATTCTCCCTGCTCACCATGAGTGTTTTTTTTCCAACTTCTTTTATTTTGAATATATTTGTTGAAAAGGGGTCTGTGACTAGCATTTAATGTCAAAGGAGGTTACATGATTTTACAAATTCATTAGTTTTGCATTTATTGCCTTTGTTGTACTTATGTATTTAACTCTTGAATTGAGTCAATATAAAATATACAGCCTTATGAGTTCTTTTAACTCTAGTAATTCACAAAACATTATTATTCAACAATATTCTTTGTGATCTAAATCATTATACCATAACCTATTTTTCTCTTATCAGGCACATGCTTATGATTGTTGATAATGAAGAATTCTATGAGCAGGAGAAACCGCTATCACTGAATGATATTAGGACCCTCATCATTATATTGAGACAGGTAGATGTTTTTTATGGCTTATTTTTGTAGGGAAGTTCATGACATTTTTGTGGTTGAATAGGACAAGATATTACATTAATGAATGAAGTAGTTGAGTTCAATGTTGTCAAACTTGTGGATCGCAAGATGATTGGAAGGGGAATAAAAGATCGGAACTTGACTCATAAGAGTTATGCAATAAGAAAATCTTATAGACATACACATACATTAAAAATAATATAAACAAGAAAAATAACTCATAATCATAAATATTTAGATCCAATACATACCACATCTCAAAATTGGTTCATAAGTCATAAAATAACTCATAATGATAAATGAAGGACATAACATAATACTAAGAAGAAATGATAGAGCAAAACATCACTAAGAAATATCAAATTAGAACACTTCCAACAACTACCAAAAGTCAGCTAACTTGATACTGTGCACCCTTGACAATTTGGGATGACATGGTCACACGAGCATCGACAACAACAATGGGAGCCTGGACGGTGATGGGAGGGTTGGAGACAGTGATACGATGCTTGAAGACGACCTGCAATGGCAATAAGAAAGTGATGGAGCTCATTGGGGTTGCGATAGTTCATTCAGATGGCAAAATGGTTATAATTTGCATTGGCAAATCCTTGGGGAAATGGGTCTGTGTTTGAAAAATTTTAAGTTGAGTCAATGAACCTGATCCTGAAAGTCCAAATACAACTCGGGTTACTTTATTTCCGATCAAAAAAAAAAAAAAACTCGGGTTACTTGTTTTGGGTTGAAAAAACCAAGTCCACACAGGCTCCATTTTGGATTGACGTGACCCAGGATCCTCCAATTTTGCAGGCAAGATCACAATCTGGCAACTATTTGTGAAATCTCCATGCCACCACCAAGTTTGCTTGCTTGGTCACCAAAACTCACAACTTTGTGTAAGTTCATGGGTATACCACGAGTTTGACAACATTGGTTGAGTTAAACCTAAATATAGTATGCCGTATTTTTTTATATTGGTGGCATTGACCCAGAATATATTGCAAACATGTTTTCTGCTGAATCTCTGGATAAAAATGTGACCTTTGCAATTGCAATTAATTCTGGATAGTTTTTCTGTTTCCACAGGTTCTGTGGCAGCTACTGTGGGTGAATCATACTACATCTGCTAATTCAGTAAAATCAATTCCAATTAGTTCAGCTAGAAAGGGGCAGTTTGTTCAGGCCATTCAACAGAGGGTTAGCATTGCGGTCTCTGATCTTCTCTCCCAGGTAGAAATAGCTCATATGTCGTGTATCTTATATCATGTTCCCTGTTACATTTTGGTTGGAAGCAGAAAAAATGATATCTATATCACAAGGGCGTCTCTTAGGGTTTGGCTTTAGGATAGGTTTGTATTATGGCTTTTCTACTCTATGCTCAATAGTGTTTGGCAGGATTTTCTGTCGTATTTGCAAACAGGGAGACTGGACAATGTTATTTCATCTTTTTTCATTTTTTTTGTTTCTTCCTCATTCTATTTTGGGGGATACTTATCTTCTCTTTTGTTATATTGTTGCCTTTTTCTCCATTCTCACTATTACTAGTGACATTTTTTTCATCTATCAACACAATAAAAAGAGATACCCAAGCTTTCCAGTTTTCTTTGGATCTGTTGGTTTGAGAACGTTTTCCAAAAGTGTCACTTTCTTTTTCACCTTGTGTTCTTTTTTCCCTATTTGTTTAATAAATATTTGAAAACAAGTCTTTACTGTCCCCTCTTTCTGTATTAAAGATCCTGCTGTCTGTTTTTAAGAGGCATGCATATGAATCGTCACCAATAACCATAAGAATTGTTCTAACTTGCATTCTGAATTTCTTCCACAGCTGCAAGATTGGAACAATAGGCGGCAGTTTACATCCCACAGTAACTTCCATGCTGATGGTGTGAATGACCTATTTATCTCTCAGGTATTCTCTCTTTCATTGATTATGGTTATATGATGGAAACTGGAATGTCTATTTGTATAATGTAATCCTTTTTCTACAGGCTTTAGTAGAAAGTACACGAGCAAATGAAATATTGAAACAGGCCCCTTTCTTGATACCATTTACGAGCAGGGTTAAAATATACTCTGTAAGAAACTCTTTTTTGACTTTGATTTGATTTCTGGTTATCCTTGTATTATCTATTTACAATAGATATCTGCAACTGCAAGCAAGGTTTTGGAGTTCCTGTATCATATGTCACTGGATTGGTAATATAATGATTTGCACTTTACAGTGACTTTAGTGTATTTATTGTTTCATTAGTCTCTACTAGCTGCTGTTAGGCAAAGGCATGGATCTCAGGCTGTATTTAGTAGGAATCGGTTCAGAATAAAACGAGACCATATTTTGGAAGATGCTTATAATCAAATGAGTCAGTTGACAGAAGATAGTCTTCGAGGATTGGTATGTCCTTTTCTAAGGCATATTTCCTTATTTGTTATTCATTCCCTATTTTCTGAGGGATCTTGTAAGTCCTCCTTTTATGTGAGAGTGATTCCTTTTTGCTGCTTTGCAGATCCGGGTGACTTTTGTCAATGAATTTGGAGTTGAAGAGGCTGGAATTGATGGCGGTGGAATTTTCAAAGATTTCATGGAGAACATCACACGTGCTGCCTTTGATGTGCAGTATGGATTATTTAAGGTCAGAAATGTTGTGCTATTGTCTATATTTAACTTGAAGATTATTTTCTACTATGTATTTGACCGCATTAAAGAATCAAGGTTATTGAAGTATTAGTGAGTGTAAATATGGATGCAATTGGATAGGTGGAGTGATCAAAAGTTACTTCATTTTGTAATCCTGCCCTTGTCCTTTTATTCGATCCTTTTGATTTACTGATTCTTGCCATGCTGATTGCCAATGCATCTAGGAAACAGCAGATCACCTGCTTTATCCTAATCCTGGATCGGGAATGATACATGAACAACATTTCCAATTTTTCCACTTCCTTGGTACTCTTCTTGCAAAGGTATCCCCTCTCCTCTCCCATTCCCTTTTTAATTTCTCTCTTCTAATAAAGAAGGCCTTTGCATTAGATGCCTGAATTTACTTCAAAGTGCTATTTTATCTTTTTTGTCATGTTGTTTGAACAGTATTTCTCCTATAACTGTACTGCCTGCACTTAATTGGAACTTTGCTTCACAGTTACTACTTGCGTCTGCAGGCTATGTTTGAAGGGATTCTGGTTGATATACCATTTGCTACATTCTTTTTGAGCAAATTGAAACAAAAGTAAGACTCAAGGAGTCTCTTGCTCTGCTTTAGGTAGTTTGTTCATTTAAATTGAATTAGTTTAAGTGCTCAAATCTTGGATTTTCATACATTATTTTTCATGCTTACAACTGCTTTTACTAGTATGAGATTCACAAATTGACTTCATAACTTTTATAGCTGTAGACGGATAAATTGTATTTCTGGATTTCAATTAACCTTGTGCCCTTCCAGTTAATATAGGGGTATCACTGGATCTTACAAAAAAAATCCAAACAAACTTGCAAGAAGTTTAACTTTAAATTTGAACTTAGATCTTTGCATTTAAATTATTTGTATATAGTAAGAAAGTTAATGCTCCTTTTCCCCTTTATTAAAATATTTCTCATGGATTAAATAGATATTTTAGGTAAAAAATGCATATATAAAATATTGCCAAGGTGGTGTTAGTAGCCAAATATGAGTTATCTCTGAATATGTTGAAGTCCTTTTACAACCTATATTCCTTTTCAACTGCAGTTTTAATTTACACTTGAAATGTTCAAGATAATATTTTTCCAATTGTAACCTTACTTTCACACCTAATTTCTAATTATTTGTGCATTTCTCGAGAAATTGAAACAAATAAATGACATAATAAGATAGATAAAGTGTATAATAAAAAGTTGAATAATTTTTTTATAAAAGTGAAAACATTAATTATACTAGTTCATGTGCCACAGCCTTAAAGAAGATACTATAAGAGGAACAAAGGTAGTAGTAGTAGTAGTAGTATGTGTTAAGTTGGACTGCATGCTTAAAATACGATTATCTATTTCACGCTTTCTTACACCTTTAGTTACCTTGTACCAGGTACAACTATTTGAATGATTTGCCCTCCTTGGACCCAGAATTATATCGCCATCTCATTTTTCTCAAGGTAATGTCACTTCAGTCATTGTCACTTTCATATACTTGCATCTACCTTAGTATTATGCTTTGTTTGGATTAAAAGGGGAGTGGAAAAAGAAAGAAAGGAAGAAAGAGTGAAAAATGAGGTTGTTTGGATTAATGAAAAGAGGGTGATAATGAGTAGAAAGTTTGTACCAAATGTGATTGATGTGATAGCAAAAAAAAATTAATTTTAAATATAATAGATTACAAAAAGGCCCTTGTTTGTATTTTAATAAGAATGAGTATAAATTAAATTTGAAAAATAATAAAATAGAAATAATT
>Ga0123341_1005032_pt1 | contig 11708 bp, 4 predicted proteins | sample Turbeapinknodule_FD_89959 | JGI IMG/M metagenome (GOLD analysis project Ga0123341, IMG submission 89959) | Root nodule microbial communities of legume samples collected from Mexico - Turtle bean Mexico pink nodule | ecosystem: Host-associated > Plants > Roots > Nodule | place: Mexico: Nepantla... | reverse complement strand
TTTCTTATATATACACCATGTATTTTACTCTCTAATATACAAGTGAATAAAAGTTTCTTTTATATTTATTTTTCTCTACAATTAGGGTTCATCAAAACCTCTTTTTCTTCATTACGATTACGTACGTTACATTAAAGCATCACATCAGACAAGGAATATTCATCTTCATTTACTGTAATAACACATACAAACCCTCTCTTTGGACTAATCAAAAAAGTTTTTAACCACAAAGAAGAAACTTCAAAAGAAAATTACATTATTATCAATAAAATTTAACTCTTTATAATTATAATAAGATTCTTTAAAAAAATAATAGAAATTATATAAAATTAGAGGAAAATATTAAAAAAATTGATGTGATTACATTTTTTTTTAATTTAGCAATTCTTTTCTTCAATGGAAAAATTTGAGCAAGTGGGCGGAAGAATTGAAGCATAAAATTCTTAAATTTGTTCTAGAAAAGCAAACTTTAGTAATTTTCACATACTAAAAAAATATGAAAGTTAAGGTGTTTTCGTATAATATCTCGCAACACTAATTTAATATTGTTTCAAATAAGAGTACCAAACTTAAAACATTTAATATAGTTAATAATATGTGAATTTTTAGTTTGTGTGTAATCTTTTTTTTTTATATATTCTCTTATATATACTAAAATTTCCACTCCAATTCTCTCTGTATTTGGTCTTGTTATTGACATAACTCAATAATAAATATTATATCTTATTTAATATTAATTATCCAAAATTCTTTAATTTGTACTGACATTAATAATTTTAAATATGTATATTGATAGGATAATTATAATGTTATGTGAAAACAATTGATATACTTACTAAGGAGAAGGTTTTGCGTACATATAAAGCAAATGCATGTTGAATGTGTGAGCAGAGTGCGTGCCCCTTTTTATCTGTCCCTCTTTAACATGACTAGATATATTGTTATAAGATCTCTTGTAATATTGTGTTTTGGACTGTAGGATTGGTATGGAGATTGTACTAGGTATTTATTATATAAAGGAAGCACGTTTGAAGTGTCCTTTTTAATATTTTGTTAAAAAAAATAGTAGTTTAATTTTACTAAATTCAGTTGCTAAGAAGTGGTAGATATTCTGCCTGACTTCGTTTCTTGGAATGCATCTCTCCGATTTCATAACATTTTAAAAAAGATTAAAATTTTATTCAATATTAATTAAGGTTTTATTACATAATATGAATAATAATTTTTAATTAATATTAAATATTTTTTCTGATTATTTTTAATGAATTTTGTTATAATTGTTTTTGAAATGATGTTTAATCAACATTATTTTTGTTTAAAATACTTAATCAATTTTATAAGGGTTTTTCCCCAATGTTTTTTAGTCACAAACTTTAAAAAAAAATCAAATTATTAATTTTATGATTTGAACTTAATAATCATTGTTGTTTGAATGAGCAAAGTGAACCTGAATGAGTAATGTGTCAATCTCAACCTTAATACATTAGTGAGATACCCAAGCTATATATGAATAAAATCACAAATATACTAAAACATACATAAATAAAATCATAAAACCATGTTTAGCTCATTTAAGTTTTAAATATCACAATAAACCTTGTTTTTAAATCAAACTATATTTACTAACTCAAGCTAATAATAATTATGCAACACTCAAATTATACACAAAATAACATAACACAAAGACTAGTACCAAATTTCCTATAAACTTTTAATTATCTCTCAAAATATTTAATCTATAAAATTACACCTAAATTAGTCCCTATTATTAAGAGTTTATTCCTCAACGTCAAATGGAATATAAAGTTTCCACGTGAAATGATAAAGATAAAGAAAACACTACAAAAGAAAAGGTTTTAACGGAGGTTTAATCCTTGTTAAGTTCCAAAGGTTATTAAAAAACCTTAGCAAAATAACAGAAGTGTTTTTAACCTTCGTTAAATTTTAAAAATTTGTTTTAAAACCTCAACAAAATAATGAAGGTTTTTTTTAACCTTAGTTAAATTCCAAAGGTTTATATATTCTAAAGCCTCAGCAAAATAACAAAAGTTTTTTTAACTTCATTAAATTCCAAAGGTATTCTAAAATCTCAGCAAAATAACAGATGTTTTTTAACCTTCGTTAAATTTCAAAGACTTTTTTCTAAAACCTCATCAAAATAACGAAGGTTTTTTTAACCTTCGTTGAATTCCAAACATTTATTGTAGAACCTTTATAAAAAAAACTCCAGATTTTTCAAACTTTAAAAATAAATATAATTAAATCTATTTATAAATAAATAATTAAAAACTACATAGTTTTAATATATTTTATAACTAAATTCTCTAAAATTTTGAAAGTGTAACTTTACATTACAAATAAGTTTTCTAAAGTTTCAAAATTTTATTTTAAAAACTCGGCAAAATAACCTTGGATAATAAGTATATCAACCTATGAATAGGCTTCCATCTAGTATGTTCTTAGAATTCTTTTATGAATATGTATAATCTACCTATGTATATTGTTAATATATGAGTTTTGGTCTAGTCCTCCCATATTTTTTTTTGTATTTTTTTTAATAATACTTTTTTCATATGATGACAAATGATTATTGTTACTTGAGGTGTCAGCTTAGCTAATATGTGAAGTTGCATAGTGATGTCTAACACAAAACCTTTTATTAAAAAAAAGTATATCAACCACTAATCTTGGATAATAAGTATTTCAATAGTATTTATATATTTTTTATGATTGATGGTAGTTGGTTTATATAATTCCTACTTTTTTTTGTTACGAGCTCATACTTCAAAAAACTTGACTTATTTTATTTTAGTTTTTGATATACATATATTTTATGTGCAATTTTAGTTTTAGTTATGATTGCTAATATTTATTTCTCATAATTTTGAAATATTTTTAATTAAGACCTTTATTTCAAAATGTATATAATAATTGATTCATCGTGAAAGTGAGAAGTGATAAAGTTAATTTCTTCTCATAATATGTTCTTGCAATCTTTAGCCAAGAACACACATGACTTTCAAGCCCACATTTGATAGATAATGCAGTTATTTAGGATATATAAAGTAGAGATAAACACTAGTTGTTATCAAGTTAGGTGATGAAAACTCATCCAGCCTCGAAACATTCAGCTAAGAAGATTGGAAGTAGGAAAAGGATCTCAAAAGACTCTAATCTCAGGGAGAATTAATTGTTGTCTGCTCTTCCAATTAGAGAGAGACATTTATCCTTCTATGAGTGGAGAGTTTTTAGGGTTAAAGCTTGCACCTTGGCTACCCATAGCACTATAAATACAAGTGCTAGCCCCCTTGTAAATGAGCTTTGAATAGACTATTGAATTGCTACCAAAATTTCAGTCTCCCCTAGTCTCTTAGTTCACTCTTTGCTAGCCTTATTTCTAAGTGTTTTAGCAAGGAACCTCTTAGGAGTTGGCCTAACCTCTCTTAAGCTTCATTATCATTCTCCATACACCAATATTTCACAATTTCTTTCACTCATTTTAGCCACCCAATCTCACCAAATTCTGCACCCAAAATACAAAACAAAAGACTCTTAACAATGCAAGCTAGGATTGCATCATTAGGTAACAATGGCTTGTGACCCAATTAGGGACATTAAGGTGATGGAAGAAACAATATTGGAGTAAAAAGAAGATACTATATTATTTAGTGTTTCTTCTCCTTAGATATAATAGACATAAGTGTGGCTGAATTGTGATTCCTTGTTAGGACTACCTTCGGCGGCCATTGAGCCTGTGCTAGAGAGTAGTGTGTATACAGTTGATACAAACCAAGTAGCTACGAAGATGACCAAGGAATCCAAAGACAAGGCACATGGTGAGCAGTCATCTCAACAAACAATTCAAGATCTCACCAAGGATCTCATGGACCTCACCAGAGGAGATAGGCATAAACCGGAACACCAATTATTCTTTCGTCTGGTCTTCTTAAAAGATAGAATATGTTGTAAATATTTTGGGCTCACTTTAGGGGTCCAAATAGCAAAGATAGGCTAGAATAAGGTGCCTTTAGCGTAATAGGGGGTGTAGTTATCATTTTAGTTTGTTCCTAGCCTTTTAGGAATGAAATTTGACCTAGTTTCTAGAAGGACAAGCCTAAGGTGCGATTTTGACTTAGTGAAACCCTAAGGCTGCCCCTTTTTTTAGTGTTTCCCATCTTACCCTTCATGCTTATTCTTTAAGGCTCCTTCACCTATAAATAAGAGACCTACATTATTGTATTTTACATGTTGAATTTTGAGAAGTAAAAAAACTCTGCACAATTTGTGTGAGCTTATAGTGAGGCTTGTTTCCTCTTTACATGGTCTTATCTTGAAGAGTGTGAGGCTCTCAAGTGGCGACCCTTCCACTCATCTTGGTGGCCTCCATACCCCAAGTGGCGTGATCATCCTCACCATCCCTTCCCTAAGTTTCTTCTTCCATTTTCCTTTCCATTCCATTTATTCTCTTGATTTTCATATATTGTTCCTTGAATTGTGCTATTGGGTTTTGGCTCATTTATTGAGTATGAATCATCATTTGGTTTGGAAATAACCACCATTGATGCTTACCATGTTCTCATTCCATTTCCGCAATTGCATTCCATATTCACCATATCTTGTTTTTCCATCTTTACCTTTGTGAAGTGAACCTTCACACTTACTTAACCATTAGGTTAAGTTCGTATCCAGTGGGAATCTTCCTTAGGTCCTAACCATTAATTGCTACAATCTCAATCCTAAGTAAAGTGTCACACCTAAAAATGGCTAAATCTAAAATCAACTCACATCAATGGTGGAAGAGAGAAGTTAGGAGGATCGTTAGAGATGGAGGAAAATGGGACTGAAGGTTATTTCAAATGACAAGTCATTTTACTGAGGTTCTTAAACCCATGGTATTTTATGGAGGTTCTTAAATCCATGGTATTTTACGGAGGTTTTTAAACCCATGGAAAGGTTTTGGAACCCATGGTATTTTACAGAGGTTCTTAAACTCATGGTATTTAACAAGGATTTTGAAAGGCTTTTCCTGAGGTTTAAAAAACCCCCGGGAAACATGTTCCCCAGAGATGGTTTAGTGGGGGAAATTGAAACTCTGGGTAAATGACTTAATAAAGGTTTTAACCTTGGGTAATGTAAAAATAAACCCCCGTTAAAATCATTTTTTCTTGTAGTGAAAGATAAGGAAAAAGAATTAGAACGAAAACAAAAAATAACAAGATTAATATTTTGATCACCTTATTTTATGTATAGTCTTCTCAATGTGTGGTCTAATCTTAATAAAATTTGATTATAGAGACTAAAATTTAAATAAAACAAATTTTTTATAGTTTTAGAGAAGTACGAGGAGAAATAATATAAAACAATGTGTGAGAAGGTATTGGTGGATTTGTCTTGGCCCTGGTCGGATTCATGGAGAGGTTTGTGATATGGAAAGGTGCTTGGATTGCGATTGTGAATCATATCTCTTGGTCGGATATCGAAAGATGTTTACCAACACCCGTAGAATTTGACAAGTCGTTATAACCAACCTATATTATTGGCGAATTTTCGATAAACTATCCAAAAATTTTGGAAATTGTTTTTTATCCTCCCGCTCTACACGGGAAATCTTGACATATAAATAGAGAAATTGTTTGATGTGAAAGGGATAGAAAATTCTTTACTCATTTGTGCCCGGTTCATAATAAATGAATAGATAAAAATTGAACACATTAAGCGAATATCCAGAAACACATTTAAACCAGAACAAATTGGAGTTCGTCATGGGGCAGAAAAAACATTTCCTACTCCATAGAAATCCAAACTAGCTCCATTCCTTAGGAAAAGAGCAAAAACCACGTGTTTTACCTTTGAGTTAAGACGACATGAGAAACCCAAGGCAAGGCGTTCCAACAAAAAATGAGGGAAATGACAACCCTCTCTGCAACAAATCATGGAGACCGTGCAAGAACTCCAACGCGAAAATGTAGAGAACAAAAGACAAGGAGAAGACATTTGCACATAGCAAGATCATTTGCGCGAGGAGTCGCGATTAGAGCAAGAGAAGACTAGGAGATGAAGCAGAAATGTTCTGGCAATTGATGGAAAAGGTCGTCAAAGCCAACGAATATCTACAGAAAGTCAATATGAAATTGTGATGATCATCTCGAGATCAGACATCGCGACAAGTTATGGTAAACCCGTGCCAATAGACGCACAAGAAAACCCACCATCGTTCTCCCAGGAAATTATGGATGAGTCGGTTCTCGCATTACCTTAGGCAACTTTTAGACAACCTCGAGGTATCTAGCAAGCTGAGTTTTTCTCGAAGGACCAATCATCTTCTAGGACATCGTCGAGATGCCTGATATGAATTCCACCAAGCGCACGGGCACAATACAAAGAGTTGTCATGTTTTGGCCTCCTAACTTGCCAGACTAGCGGGGGACGGACTTTTGCATAATTACTTGAAGACGTAAAGAGGGGAGAAGCTACTCTGAATGTCACATCTCGCGTTCCTTAGCACGAGATCGCCATTCTGGAGGATTTCAACACCATAACGGGAGGATTTTCGGACAGAGGGACGACCACCTCAAGCCACAAGCTCTATGCTAAATCAATGTTGTCTTTGAAGACTTGTCAGGAGAATTCAACAACCCCATATGTTTCTCATCATCCGATCTGAAAGTGGTCGCCCCACATAAAGATGACCGATAGTGTTATGAGTGATCACCATGGGACACAATGGACATCGGGTCCTAATCGTCTAATGTAATGTTTTGAATTTTAGAAGAGTTGATTTGGAGCTGAAATTGACCCAAGAATCATGGTTTTTTTTTGTTTGATCGGCGACCCAAGAATCATGGTAGAAGCTATTGAAGAAGGGAAACTTGATTTGCTTCCTCTGAAAAGAAGTAGTCTGAAAATGTTTCTCTGGGAACCCTCTTTCACTTCTTGGTAGAGAGTCTGGACAGCCAAAGTAGAATTCCCAGGAAATTTGAAGCACCCCACTTCTTGATGCACCACTTTAAGAACCACCAACTCACCAAAAGGTATTGTGTAATGGCGGAAGCAAAAAAAAAATAAAGCAAAAAAAGCAAAAATTTAAAAAGCTAAACTCAAAAAAGAGAATAAGATGTGATAAACAAGAATAGAGAGCCAATAAAAGACAAGCAAAAAAAATAAATAAGGCAACCAAGAAAAAGTCAGCACAAGCAAAAAGACCTAATAAAAGCTTTAGAAAAGATGAAAAACAAAAATTCTAGAAGAGACTGGTAGGGACTGTTCCAAAATTTATATCTATTTTTTTCACAAAGATTTGGAATATGAAAATTTTATGGTATATCGTGAGCTTAAAAAGGAACAAAATGCCACAAATTTGAGGGCAAACAGATATGTATACGTGGAGAAACAAATAAACCAAACTTGTAAAAACGCAAACAGTTTAACAGCCAAGGAGAAACTGGTTTCAAAACTGGCAGATTGGATTGTACAATTTATAGTAATTTTTATACAGCAAATTGTAAGCTGAAATTTTAACTGTATATAGGTAACATATGAAAAAATATATGGTAAAAGTTTCAGGCTAAAACACCAAGGGAGGTTCGGAAAATTTAAAACCGAGAGAAAATTAGCATTGAAACAGGTTGTCAAATAGAAAAATGTCATGACTTTTGAAATTTATATCTTTTTCGTAGTTGAAACTAGGATGTGCCTTTTTTTAATGAGAATTGGTAATAGGTTAAGGTCTTTACAAACAAAATTTCACAAGGTTTGGATACAAATTGAGGTCAAGATAAATTTTGCAAACTAAATATAAAACATAAAATTTTGGACACTGAACAGAAACCTAATGGAAGAAAGAACAATGGACAAAACTCTCAAGAAACAGTGACAAAACACCAAGGGAATTAGGTGCAGAAAATTTAAAACTGAAAGCAAAACTGGCATTGAAACAGGTTGTCAAATAGAAAAATGTCATGGCTTTTGAAATTTATAACTTTTTCGTAGTTGAAACTAGGACGTGCCTTTTTTAATGAGAATTGATAATAGGTTAAGGTCTGTACACATTTTTTTTCACAAGGTTTGAATACGAATTGAGGTCAAGATAAATTTAACAAACTGAATGTAAAACATAAAATTCTGGACACTGAACAAAAACCTAATGGAAGCAAGAACAATGGATAAAGCTCTCAAGAAATAGTGAGAAAAGAAATGCAAGAACGCACCAAGGAATGAATAGCAAGTGTGGATACTCAATACTAGGCAACACAAGAAAAACAAAAGCAACACTTTAAGCAAACAGTTTGTGTGCACTAGAGAATTTTAACAAACACATTGTAGACAGCAACAACACATGAATGATTTTGACAAAAAGAAGCAATATTTGGACGTGACAGTGGACATGCAAGAATAAGGAACACTAAACAACACCTAAACACACACATACACTAAACACAACAAACAACAAGAAACACAAGTTGAAATAATAAAAAACAGCAAGAACAACACAGTTTGGCAGGGTGATGTGCGGACAATGTGGACTTGATTTAAGCGAAGATAAACCGAACAAAACTCAAGATAAACCAAGGGATTCACATACAAGACATATTAAATGGTAAAAGTTGAAAGAAGACACCAAAGGAATGAATCAAATGCAAGAAACAACAAGAACAAATGAAGAACAACAAGGTTAGGCAACGAAATGCAGTAGAATGCGTGTGATGATTGTGGCACTGAATTTAAATGGTGAAAATGATGTGTAAGCAGTGGCAACACAGGTATAAACGATAGAAGATGGAAACAACCGGTAAAAATGGAAGAAAACAAGAAGAATATTCCAGAACAAGGACAAATCAAACAAGAACAAATGTTGAAACCAAAAAAAAAAGTTTGTAGAGTTTTGACTTAGCTTGACCAAAGGATTTTTTGTGTGCTCTAATCCACCTGATGCAATCCAAGATCTTGAATGAATGATTGAATGAAGAATGCAGCAAAAATGGAGTGGTGATTGAGGCACATAACGGTTGAGAGGTGTTAGGTTTTGGAAGTTTGATGGTGGTCAAAGAGGCTCACTAGAAAGAGAGATTTGGGAGAGAATGATTGTTCCAATTCATAACTCTTATTCATTTAATTGCAAATCCAAATACATGAGTGCATTTGAGAGTATTTATAGATGAAGGTAGCTTGCTCTTTAAGCTACTATAACTCTAGTTAAGTAAACGTAACTATAGTGAGTATGGTGGCTTAAAGAAGTCGTATGTGCTCTTCTAAGGTGCTTTAGAAGCCCTTACTTGTATGACAAGTTAGGGTTTCTAGAGTATCCTTATTTCATTTATAATAGATAAAAGTATAATACAAATCCTATACAAGTTATTTCTATTATTTATACATACAGTTCATCTATCTTTTATTCTTGTGTATGGTGATTTTGGATGGTCCTCTATCGTGTTATGTTGTCCTTGGATTCGACCTAAGTTATCCCTATACTACATTAGGGGGAACATAGTTTTATTTTGAGACTGGACGCGACTAAACAGTTCTATTAGTGATCGACCATTCCATCAGCTCGGTGAATGTCCATGATATTGATAAGGGACATAAATCAATTTATTTTGTCAGCAAAGTCCTATAAGGAGTCGAGGCGCGTTACTAGATCATTGAGAAGGTTGCTCTCGTTGTTGTCTTCACTATTCGATGACGGTAAGACTATTTTCAGAGTTTCACTATCGTGGTAATGATCGATCTTTCCATCAGGCAGGTCCTCGCTAAGCCAGATATAGCTGAAAGGATGGATAAATTTGCAGTTGAGTTATCAGAAACCTCAGGGGCCTATCAAGCGACAAGCTTTAGCAGATTTTGATAGCGGAATGTTAGGCTCCTTAGAGGAAGGTCAGACTTTGATGAAGCGACCTTTAAAGTTCTTATAAACGAAGATTGAAAAAGGGTGAGCAAACCCCTTCCACTTACACTGCTTAAAGATGCCCTATAGCTGACGAGACAAATTCTTAAATTTGATAAAGTAAAAACACATGTTTGAAGTCAGAATAAAACTGAAGTGCGTACAAAGAATGATAAAGGCCCAGATAAAAGCCTAACTGTTCGGATGTAGTTGGGCCAAGGTCATGTTCAAGATGGTCAACACCTCATTCTCAAACAAATCCAAAGACAAACGTAACCTTAATTTAATGAACAATATTGTAGATGAAACAGAAAGGGCCCTCAGTGTCGACATTCTCATCCTTACTCACCAGCTCATCTAGCTCACATACTTGTACTACCCTCACATGTCTCTCATCTGTTTTATTCAAAGTTGTGACTCCCGCAGTGCCCTAAGCTTTTTTGCACAAGTATACTTGAAAATTTCCTTAAAAGATCCGCTCTAGCCTAAAGGTACGCGGTAATATAATCCATGATAACCAAAAAAGACACCAAAGACACGACCTTTACACGACCAAACCCATGAAAACAATTTTTCAAAACACTAATAACTAATAGTACCAATAAACCATGAAACTTCAAGGAAAATAGGGTTCATAGAATCACATAATGTGAAAGGTCTTTTTGTAAAGTCCTCACCCGAATAAATAATTAAGAACGGAGGGAAAAGGTTTTAGACGTACCTACGAGAGTGTGACACAAGAGACAAATTCTTGAAGAGGAGGACACGATATTGGAAGGTTCTAGAATGTGCGCAAAATGTTTTGTATTTTGAAATGAGAAGTTATGAGATGTTACGCGAAGTAAGGAGGTCGTGGGATGTTAAAAGAGAGAGAAATCGCGCAACCACTAAATAGGTGCCACGTGTAAAAGTGGATGAGTAACTGTTAGAGCCACATTGTATAAATGACATCTTAATGACAGCATAAACCTCTTCGCCTACTTGACTCGGGACTGGGCAGTTGTGTGTCGTTCTGACCCTGGTTGGGTTCATGGAGAGGTTCGTGTTGTGAAGAGGTGTTTGGATGACAATTGTGAATCATATCTCTTGGTTGGATATGGAAAGATGTTTACCAATACCCGTATGTTGGCCCAAGGCAGATCGCCTCCCCGAACATTAAATTTGGTTAGTCATTATAATTGATATATATTCTTGACAAATTTTCCAAAATTTTCATTTTTTTTTTATCTTCCTACTCTATATGGAAAATCTTGTACTATAAATAAAGAAAAGATTTGATACGAAAGGGATCGAAGATTCTTTACTCATTCATGTCTAATTCGTAATAAACTAATAGAGAAAAATTGAATGCAGTACGCGGATACAAATAACCAAATCAGTAATAAATAGAGTAACTTCAACTATAAATTGGCTTATAGATCAGAAGTTGGGTTACATGTACAAAGCATTTACTTCACCAAACTCCAAAAGATTGTTGCATTTTGCCCTTGAAATAAATGAAGAAGTAGAAGAAAAATAATGATTAATTGCTTGTTTGTTTAAGCTTAAAGTGAAAAAAAGAACCCGTTCATACGAAGCCTAGGAAATGAAAGAAAAAAGTCCAAACATGCATTAAACGTTATCCATAAAATTTGCAACGTCAAGACTTTATTTAAACACCTTAAGAAAAATTACATATAAATTTACAAGTCTAAGATAAGTTCGAGTTTCATTATACCATATTACCATATTGATATAAAAAGATATACACATCCCATTTTTAATAATTGAAATGTATAAAATTGTATCTTTTATCATTTTCCGACGAATTACATACATACATATATAT
>Ga0123341_1005031_pt1 | contig 11709 bp, 12 predicted proteins | sample Turbeapinknodule_FD_89959 | JGI IMG/M metagenome (GOLD analysis project Ga0123341, IMG submission 89959) | Root nodule microbial communities of legume samples collected from Mexico - Turtle bean Mexico pink nodule | ecosystem: Host-associated > Plants > Roots > Nodule | place: Mexico: Nepantla... | reverse complement strand
TGTATTATAAATATATATATATATATATATATATATATATATATATATATTTATATATAAATAATGTAGATGTAAAATGTTTTTTATATTTATAAGAAACCCTAAACCCTAAATTAAAACAATGTGACAATTTATACCAGTATATTATTCCTAATTCAATAACTTAACACTAGATGCTAATTTAACAAAATTAATGGTTAAATTAAAAACTTTTACCGTTTAAATCATATTGTAAAAAATTTCTTTGAATAATAGCCATTTGTACACACCATTTGATTAGCACGTATAAAAAGCTTTAAAAATAACAACTCGATAATAATATAATTATATTATTGTTATAGAAATTTTACAATATTTAGTTGGAGCAATCGAAGTGGAAAACATGAGACATCACAGAATGCTAAATTTTTCATCTATATGGAAATTTCTTGTACAAAAATTATAAATCACTACGTGGAAATATAACAGATTATATTCGAGCATAAAAGAAAAAAAATAAAACGATAGGCTCCCTGATACAAACAAACTATCTGGCTCATTCATCTACAAATTGATAGACATGGTTTCTTTTGTATTTATTTTTGTATCAAAGGATTTTTTTACAGTAAATAACCCATAGTTTCATAAGAAAATCCATTAATATAGCATATTCATGGTGCTTTCGATTTATAACCACACTACAGTTCAACTAGTTGTTCCTACATTACATACTTCTATTTAAGATAAGTTTATTGAGTTTTTCATAAATATCTTAGAAGGCATATCAATAACGATGCTGTGAAGTGAAACACAAACCATTAAGATAATCCAAGTAGCTATCACTTTCTCAGTCTTCTGACAACAGAATTCAGACATTAGAGCCTTGGCACCATATGACCGAAGCTAATTACAGTTGCACAATACATGCCAAATGTCATCAAACAACAGAATTCCGTGGCTCAACAACAGACTAAAGCTAAACAGTTATCACAAGCACACGACCAGTATAGATAATATTAAAATTAAAAACCTTTATTTGAGCCCAAAAAAAAACTCTAATCAGGTTCATACTAAAATTATCAATATTTATACAACACAGTAAATTGACTAGGCCCTCCATGTTAGATTTGCTCAAAATGCAATTGTAATTTGATATTATCCAGTTAAAATACTATGTGCACCTAGGGAGCTCAATAAAGTAGGATTGTAGCCAGGAGGGAGACTAAATTTGCATGTGAACATCGACTCTGAACATTCAAACCCCATAACAGTAATATGGGATAAAGATAGGACATTATGACCAGCATAAAACCTGAGCGAACCAGCTCACCTCTTGCCACGAGGACCAGGTCCGGATCTGGGACCAGGAAACCGAGAAAACTGAAGCCGCAAGTGGCTAGACTCAGGATTGAGTTCATCAACTTTATAACCTGTGTCATCAAACCACGATGTCAGCAAACACTGAAATTTGGGTACATAACTATTTGAAAAAATCATTAGTTCAATCCTACAATACTGGGTTAGTAAGATCACAAGGAACACTGCATTAGATTGAAGACATAACTTAAACTTAGATCAAGTTTGTAGTATATTTATTTACCATTAAATTCTCCTTTCAAGTAATAAGCAACTTCCACAAATTGTATGGAAGAATTTTTTAATAGCTCAACATGTCACCATTTACTTGGAGAACTTGATGACAATGACGTAAGAAACGTCATCTAAATTGTGTCCATAGTTTCCTGACCACAGGAACAGCTGACTATGTTATAGCAGCAGAACTTAGGGACTTCGTGCATACGTGGCATAAAAAAATGATAACTTCATTTTAAAAATAGACACACGTGATGGGTGATCACAATTCCAAAGTGATGATAACAACGATATGACAACTAATAGAATAGTTATCTTTGTATGTGTTCATTTATGTACTTTGGGAATGAAAGAGGATAACAGATAGGAACATGGAAGTTGGAACTCATTTATAACGTGTTCACTACTTCAGTTCTGTGAAGTAACCCAGTTTGAATAAACTATTACGTCACATGTAACTTTCACAAAGATATTCAGTCTAAGAGTGATTTATCACTTTCCCAATTTAAATCCTTTTAGTTCAATACAATATTCAGTAATATCATAATTAGATAGCACATCATACCCAACACTTGTTCCTTTGGAATTTTACTGATAAATTTAGTGCAGCTTTATAATATTTTACCCCATTACAATTAAAAAAAATTATAACAAAACATCTGGGGTATTTGGTTACGTTTTCAAATGTGACTTTTTTTGCGTTTTGTACGCAATTTTCAGAATCTAATGGTTATAGTTTCCAAATTCTAAATGTGATTTCTCCATTTTCAATGAGTTTCCAAACACACTGATACAAAATTCAGGAACATAATAGCCACATATTGGTTTAGAACAAAAAACCCAAGGTAATTCTACAATTTTCACAACTTTATCAAGTCACCTTATGAGATGTTTTCCAATGAGACTTGCACAATCAAACATGAAATTAATTTCATTTTTATCTCAGCAGGTAACAAGCGATTACCTTGCAATGCACTCAGAGCAGTTGCTGCACAAGCCGGATTTGCAAAATCCACAAAACAAAGGATTAGAGGATCTCCTCCACGCTGCAAGAAGCATGCATTTCAGCATAAAGGTATGAATCTTCTATCCAATGAGCAGAACAACATACCAAAATAATAGATGAGAACCAGACAACTGTTACGAGCAGTACACTTACATGTTTGGACTCTTTGCTTACAAGTCTTACTTCTCTATATCCAACAAAAGGGCGAAAAATATCTAAAAATGGCATTAAGGAATTTGAAAAGCTAAAATAAAAAAATAAAAATAAAAAAGATGACAAGACAGTCGACAGTATGATAATCCAATTAATAAACATTATAGGAAAAAAATAAAGGATACGAGCCACTTCCCTTCTCGTGCTGTCAGATGGGAGACCTTCAACATATAAAGTACTAGATGCATCTGGTGGGAGAGGTACAGTCTCTGGTCCAGGCATGGAGGCTGTGTCTACTGGTAACTGACCACCATAATTGACATTCCGTCCATTTCGTGCAAGATCATGACCACCACCAGGATGCCCCATAACAGAAGGATCAGATAGCGAATGACCTGGCAATCCACCAACACTCCTTGCCAATCCAACACCACCAATTGCACTCGCTTCCCCAGAATTAAACGAAGTAAGCTGCTTTTATTAACCAAAAAAAAGTTTTCAGCAAACAAGCTATGAAAGCACATCCTCACATATGTAATAAAAAAAAAACAGGTTAAGATACCCCTGCATTTTGAAGGTAGCGATCATAAGCAGATCCAAGTGTTTTAGTGTCCTTTAGCATTCGGTGACCAGTATGATCATCATTCCGAGCAATATAATTATGCATCTCGTTACCTCCCGAAGTCAGACCAGAAGGTGACATATCTGCAATGTATCAGAATCTAGCCTTAACTCTAGTAAAAAATATAGAACCTAAATACACTGAATCAAAAGAAGTTTTGGTCATTTGCATCATTGTATACCATAGCCATCCTCCAATGCTAACCACAGACAATATATCTAGTAGCAAATATGCCAGATGCTGGCAAAACACAGATAACTAAACAGCACATGCTCCATATTGTTTAGTGCTCACAATATTACAAAGAGCAGAGGACACACACAAACATGCTTGTTGTCACCTATCAAACTACCAGTAGTCAGATCCTTACACACCAAATAGCATAAAAAGTCAACCATTGTTACTTGACTAGTTGTATTAGGTTAACTACTCAAATTGTAGTTACTGGAGATTGTAAACAGGCTCATACTTTCCCAGCTCTAAGCAATTAACCGGTAAGCACTCTCAACCATGTGTATCTCTGGTCTTCTTCCTTGCAACAGAAGTCAATTCATTTGGTTAATATTTTCTTTAATTGTCTATCTATCTCTATAGCTCTCACTACTGACTTTTGTTGTGTTATAGAAAGATTTTCTTGGATCTATTTCCATTCCATGGCATCACCACTTAATCTTTCCGTTTTTCAGATCCACCAGCATCTCTCAGTGAATCTTCTACTCAACCCACTCCTGCTCATATCACATCCTCACCCAATTTCAACATAACTTGATGACAAAAAATTCCTACTTTGGAAACAGTAAGCAACTAGATGTTGTTATGATTAGGAAAATACCATAAAATTTAGAAAAAGTGGGCTTTCTGACATTTTGTGCCTACTTCACAAGTAACCAGAGTTTTCTTGCAGTAAGAGTGGAAGGATCAAATGCACTATTCTGTGCCTACTTCACAAGAAGAATCTCTTCTGACCCTAAAGTCATTGGATGCAAACTTTCCTTGGACATTTGAAAGTAAGTTATGTTTATTTGCATGTGTGCTAAGCTGTGTCAACTCAGATCTGAATTCAAACAAGAAAATAAGCAATCAATTTCAGAGCATCTGCATTGATCAAATCCATCATTAATTCCTTGATCTCTCTATCAGAGATCCACTTTCATCTCTGAATCACACTGACATCATCCTTGATGGACTTCTAATACTTTTGTTACCTCAATAAACAGCATAACTGATCCCTACAGTGTACAACATTGAAGATAGCATCTTGTACAAGAAGCACAAATTGATAAGCATTAGCAATGTACTCTTTCAAATCAAGTTTTCTAAAAGAGAGTGCTGCAGTTTCAAGCATTCAGCACTATGCAGGCCTCATTCACCATCACTTGGATATGGTGGTCAGTAGAGTTTTATTTACTCAGCTCTATGGGTTTCTCTTACAGTTTCCAAGGTTAACTTTTTAGGCGCAGCTATAGTTGATTAGATTGTGTCAAAGGTCATGAAGGTCAGGCGGGTTGTCAATGCTTGATTTCTTGTCACGTCAATTTGGTTGTAAATTGTTCAAACAACTTATTTAGTTCTGAATCCAGCACAAGCCTATTTACTTTCACCCATCCACTACATACTACTCTGCACTAAAAAAACAACCATTGGGATACACCCAAGCTTTGGCTCAAAACAATAGTACAATTCACCTTGTTTTGGGTTTCCATGATGCAACCACTTTTGGGAGCACTTCAACTCCTGTTTATACCAAGTGACAAATCCCCCATTATAATGCCATTCCAACCCATTCAACTCCAAGCATTTCCTAAAAAGGGTACACACTTCAAACTTTACTCAAACTAGAAAGGTTTTCCATTCAAATGTAGTTTGCATACTCAAGTCACTCACCATCTAACTATAGGATCTGCGGAATTTATTCAAAACTAGTCTTATCAAGCCTAGATAAGACTTCAATACACAATGGACAAATAAGGGACAACTATGCTTACTTTGACTTCCATCCTTCCATCTCATTTCTTTTGTCCAGTTCTAAATGTTTTCTTGGTTCAAATGGGCTCCCACAATTTCACATCATTTGGTTAGCTAGGGTTAACTTATTTCCTCCTATACTACAAGAGAACACATTAAGACAGACAAAACAAGATTTTGCCCTTTTACTTAAGTCTCATTACCAATGTTGTCAAACTTGTAAATCGTAAGAGGATTGAAAAGGAGATAAAAGATCGTAACTCAAGGATTGTAACTCGACCAGTAAGAGGTCCTAACAGATGAAAAATAACATTCAATACATAACCCAACTGAAAACAGGTTCATAATTCAAAAAATGTTCATATATAAAACAACTAATAAGTTCACAAATGTATAATACAATTAAACTATCCAAGGAAATCATCGTCAATGTTGTCAAGATCGACGATCTTACGATCTTTTTAGAAGAAAACGGGCTAGATCAGAGGTGGGATCGGAATCTATTCGGATCGGAGCGATCCGATGATCCATGGGTCGGATCAGACAATCTTTGGGCCTCCACAATCCATGACACGACCCAAAAAAATACTTAAAACCCAATAAAACCTAGAAACCCTAATTGGAATACCTAGAAACCCTAACTTGAAAACCCAAACCTAAGTTTATAACATATGCCTCTGTTGGCCGCCGCTCGCACTGTTTTTCGCCGCTCGCGCAATTCGCTGCCTCCGCCACTGCGCATGCTGCTCGCGCCACTGCGCATGCTGCTCGCGCCACTGCGCATGCTGCTCGCGCCACTGCGCATGCTGCTCGCGCCACTGCGCATGCTGCTCGCACCACCACGCAATTCGGTACCTCCGCCATTGCCTCCACTCTGCCACTACTCCACTACATTTGGGTGATAATTTATAGTGGCAAGTGGAAGAACTAATCCTGAATGGAAGCATTGTGTGTCTGTTGATGGAAAAGCAAGGGACGTACGATGTAAATATTGTGAGAAAGTATTGACAAGAGGGGTTTACAAATTAAAGCACCATTAAGCAGGGACTTCAAAGGATGTGGGAGCATGTATATCAGTGCCGGAAGATGTTAAAAAATCAATGTTGGATTTTGTTACTCTACAGCAAAATTTGTTAAGGAAATCAATCTCTAGAGAAGAGAGTAATGTGGGTTATTCAAAAAGTGCTAGAAAAAGATCAAGTGAAGAGATTGAGGACTCATCAAATAATTTCAAGAGAAGAGGAACTCAAAGTACTATTAATGCCATTTTCAAGAAGAATGACAGAGAGCATGCATGTCAAGAGATTGCTCAATTTTTCTACAATAATGTTATTCCTTTTAATGTAGCAAAGAGTGAGGAATTTAAGAGGATGCTTGAATTAGTTGGTAGACATGGTCCCGGATTAAAGTCACTATCATATCATGAAATATTTGAAGCAAGAGGTTGAGAAGACAAATCTGATTCTAGAACAACATAAGTTTTTTGCAAAAAAACTGGATGTAGAATAATGACAGATGAATGGACTGATAGGAAGAGGAAGACTATACTTAATTTTTTGGTAAATAGTCCAATGGAAACTGTCTTTTTGAAGTCTATTGATGCATCTGATATATGCAAGACAACTAAAAAAATCTTCAAAATGATGAATGATATTGTTGAAGAGGTTGGGGAAGAAAATAACATCCAAGTTGTAACAGATAATGCAGCAAATTATAAAGCAGCAGGGGAGTTGTCAATGCAAAAGAGGAAAAAGTTGTATTGGACCCCTTGTGCAATTCATTGCATTGATCTAATGTTGGAAGATTTTGAAAAGAAAATATCACTTCATCACAACACAATCACCAATGGTAAGAAAATTACAACCTACATTTATTCAAGAACTAGTATTCTCTCATTGTTGCACAAATATAGTGAAGGAAAAGATTTGATAAGACCAGTCAATACTCGTTTTGCCACCTCTTATCTGACTTTAGGATGCTTGAATGAGAATAAATGATCACTTATTAAGATGTTCACATCCTCAGAGTGGCAATCTAGTAAATTTGTAAAAACTAAAAATGGAGGGTTGGAGGAAAATTTGATATTGGACAAGGAATTTTGGAAAAAACATTTTAAATTGCTTTAGGGGTGCTCTTCAATTTTGGAAAAACATTTTAAATTGATTAAGGTAAATAGCCTTCAGCATACAATGACCTATGCAATTGGTTGTCCCATCTTTGATCAATGATTTCCCAAAGGGGAATGTAACTAAGATAAAGTAAATAAATTAATCTAGAAAACAAAGTCTATATTTCTAAAAAAAATAGAAATCAAATATAAGTGAAAGGTAATTAGTTATTTACCTATAACTAACTCTATTGAAAAGACTTTGTCACTTCTCTTTAGCAAGGTCCATCTCTTCATAAATAAATCCCATGGCTGGTTTTTCATCCGAATCCACCATGCGCAACACCTTAATTAGAAGAAGAGCACTCCACATGCAATTCAAAATATTTGTCCAAAATCTCTTGTCCAATATCAAATTTTCCACAAGCCTTCAATTAGATTGTCACTACTTAATGTAAACATCCTAATTAGTAATCTTTTATTCTCATTCAAGCATCCCAAATTTAGATAAGAACTAGTAAAACAAGTATTAGATGGTCTTATCAAATCTATCCCTTTAGTATGTTTGTGCAACAAGCAAATAAGTCCAATTCTTGAATAGATGTAAGCTGTGATTTTCTTACCATTGACTATTTTCTCAAAATCTCCCAATATTAAATCAATGCAATGTGTTGCGCAAGGTGTCCAATACAGCTTTTGTCTCTTTTGCATTAACATATCTCCACCTGTCTTGTAATTGGTTGCATTATCAATTACAATTTGGATGACATTCTCTACCCCAACCTCCTCAACATCATTCATCTTCTTGAAAACAATTTAGTTGTCTTGCATATGTCAGAAGCATCAATCGACTTCAAAAAGACAAACTCCTTTGGACTATTTCCTAGAAAATTAACTATGGTCATTTCCCTCCTATCAGTCCATCCATCTGCCATTATTGTGCAACCATTTTTTCCCAAATAATTTACGTTTTTCCAGTATTAGACAGGTCTTTTCAACCTGTTGCTTCAAATATTTCACTCTAATTTCGTGGTAAGACGGTGGCCTAAGTTCAGGACCATGTTTGGCAAACAACTCAAGCATCTTATTGAACTCTTCACTCTTTCCTACATCATATGGAATAGCATTGTTGTAGAAAAATAAAGCAATTTCTAGACATGAATCTTCCCTCTCACTTATCTTGAAGATGGAATTGATAGCAGTTTGAGTTCCTTTTCTCTTGTAAAATACTTGATGACTCACCCCTACAGTCTTCTTGAGTTGGTCTTTTTCAAAAAAATTCAAAATCACCACACTAGGGTTTAGGGTTTAGGGACTATCCCACTCTTCTCTAGACATAGATTTCTTCATCAAATTTTGTTGCAGCATAGAAACAATACCCAACATTAATTTTTTAACCTCTTCGAGAACGGCAATACATGTTTTAACGTCCTTTGAAGTCCCTACAAGATGATGCTTTAATCTATAAATACCTCATGTTAAGACCTTCTCACAATTTTTACCTTTCTTGATTTTTCATCAATAGAAACACAGTGATTCCATGCAGAATGTGTTCTTACACTTCCTTTTTTCGCATTGTCACCGCTTAAAGGCATTATAAAAGGCACCAAGAATAGAAGAGAAGAAGCATTGTGTGATAGATTAAAAAAGCCAAACGAAGAGTAGAACAACAAGTAGGCACAGCGATCGGCAAGCGACGATGACAGCGGTGGCCAACGGCGAGCAAGACGACAACAATGGTGAGCGGCAACAAGTACGAGGTGGGTTTCGTTTCTAGGTTTCCTATCTTCTTTCGATTGGGGTTTTTCACTCTTGTTTGGGGATTTCCACTCTTGTTTGGGATTTCTCACTCTCGTAACAAAGAACACACATTTTGGGTCATTTGGGCCTTAAATTTTGTCATTGGGCCTTAACTGGAGAAAAGCAAGGTCCATTTATTTGGCCAAAAATGAATGACTCACAATCCAGAATTGACAAGCTTTGGTGATCCCCTGATTGGCACTTTGATCCCAATCTGCCAACAGAGTAAACTCACGATTTTGACAACATTGTTGATTACAATTTAAAATTTCCAATTGTGTTTATTTGCAATATACTTAATAAAAAATAAAAAAAGCTAAAGGTTTCAAAATGAAACAGCAATCACTCTTTACTCATAATGGTCACTAATGAGTTAACAGTACAAAGACCAAAAAGCCAAAAACCAATAGTGGAAGTAAGGATCCTTCAGAGATGAAGGTGCACAAGGAAACAGAGGCGTCTTCCTATCGTGCATTATGGCATGTTGTATTAAATTCTTCAAAAAAGAAGAGTGAAACATGTATATTTCACCATCTCTAGCATGTGTGCTACTACTATAAATAAAACATGTACAATGGGCTGAGTTGCATAGCAATGCTCTTTAGGTGATCTTATGAGTTTATGAGAATGGAAAAAGGAAATAATTACAGGTTCCAACAGAAAGAGGTTTTGGTTATAGAGAAAAAGAAAACACAAGCCAGTACAATTGCATGCACAACACATGATCACGTCTCAATCTTCACATTCTTGTATATGAATCTCCATATGCATGACATATTGATATATACATTAGCAAATGAAACATCCCAATACTAACAATAAACATCATACTCTTGTAGGATAAATACTCCATAGTACATAACACATCTTCTCTGAATAGATTGTCTTTTACTACAAAATAATCTTCAAAATTTAATTCCTTCTAAGCTTCTTATTTGTTACATTAACATATACGTGTATTACAGCTCAAGTTGAACAATGGCCTCATTTCATGATGATGATGATAATGATGATGATGTTGATGGAACCATAGCAAGATGCACTGTGCAAATGTGAAGGCAAAGCATACTTAAGATGTTATATTTGAACAAGCAAACAAAATGTGTGACTAAAAAACAAGAAAATTGTAAACAAGGACCAACATAATATCAAAATTCAAACAAAAGAACACTTGAAAGCTCAAACAAAGACATGAACAGAGCATTCACATCAGCCAACAGAATTTTCAAACACCAAACACCACAGACAGAAATCACAAAGATGGATTAGATGTTCAAGATTGAGAACACAGTAAAAAGGGGAAACTGAACTTTGGAAGGGAAGGCCAAATTGGCTTGAAAAGTCGAGTATGGATAAACTACCAAGACAGGAAATTATAACAAAATAACACTCACACATCCGACAAATTTACATGTATCCCAGCAATGCTCCTTTCCCTCCAGTTTGCTATCCTATGTTGAATGGGTTTGAAAATGACCAGAAACACCAAAAATCATACGATCCTGATTATTACCATAAGGCTTCCAAGCACATGGTATCAAGAGAATTTTCATAGATATAAGCAGGATGCAGTAATCGGCACAGCAAATGGTATGAAAGTAATTTAATCCAGTAATATATTTATCTATGATCATTTTAAAGACTAACTGGATGGATACTATCACAAGTCACTGCTGTTCCACCTACTTGAAAACCACAGCTCAGAGATGTACAGAAGGACATTCCTCCCTTACACAAATTGAGCCCCACCAGAATTTAATCACTAAAAACTCAAAATCATAAAAACACTTCTTCCAGGGTATTATACCTCAAAGCCCTGCAACACATCAATATTCTAAGTCTATCCAACTAATTTAGATTATACACACTCAAACTTAATAATATCATCACTTCCCTTTGCCATGGCCTCAAAAGTCAAATTAGAAAGATTTAAAAACAACATATACCATCAGAACAAATCATAAATCATTGGAAATCATTGCGAAAATAACTAAGAAAGCTGACTCCAAACCCTAAATTTGAAATTGTAAATAGTAAAGAGAAGGAGAGAAAAGAGAGAACCATATTCAGTACGCGGTCGCTTAAGCAATGCCGAAGAAGGCAGAAGTGGTTGTTGCTGCTGCCGATTCCAGGAACCGTCTGTCATGACGAGAGAGAATATGGAATTCGCAGATCTGATGAGCAATGGTTATGGTTAAGACTCTGGCAGTGGAGATTGATGGAGATCCAATCACAAACCCTAATTTGCACAACACCAAACCCTAAGTCTTTGCACTTCTCTGTTCAAAAGAGACAAAATAAAAATTATCATACCTGTGTTTTTTGTAAAGAGATTGGTCGTGGGGTAGGGTTGCATTCGGACACTTTTTTTTCCTTATTATTTATTCCATTTTTTATTAGCATATGCAAATTTATGCACAACATAAAATAAGATCAGAAAATATTAATTTAATTTTTAATATATCCTTCTAATTCTACTCTCTT
>Ga0123341_1005030_pt1 | contig 11710 bp, 19 predicted proteins | sample Turbeapinknodule_FD_89959 | JGI IMG/M metagenome (GOLD analysis project Ga0123341, IMG submission 89959) | Root nodule microbial communities of legume samples collected from Mexico - Turtle bean Mexico pink nodule | ecosystem: Host-associated > Plants > Roots > Nodule | place: Mexico: Nepantla... | reverse complement strand
CATCCTCTGGCTAGCTAGGAAATGACCATCTGACTTCATCTTCGGCGATGTCCTTGTTTCGGCGATCTCTGGCCACCACGTGGTCACGGGTTTGCATCTGGCGGCTTCATCTCAGACCCGGTGGCCGCCGGTTAAGGTTTGCTAGAGATCGGGGCACGCCAACATAATAACTTGCGACCACATGAGCCCCCCGACTTCCTTCCCTTCTGCCAGCCATGGGTCCTGCTCAACACGCCTACATAATAGCTCGATGCCACGTCATCACTTCCGACTATCAGGACGGTACAATACTAATGGTACCATTAGTGTTATTGCAAGTAATAATAGCGATGCTTCTTTCAGTGTTAATGGCAGTAATAATACTGATGGTTTCATCATTATTATAGGTGGTAATAATCCTGCAGGTACCATTAGTGTTTTAGGTGGCAATAATCCAGATGGTACCATCAGTGTAATTGGTGGCATTAATCCTAATGGTACCATCAGTGTTATTGGTGACAATAATACTGATGGTACCATCAGTGTTGTCGGTGGCAATAACTTGATGGTACCATCAGTGTTATTGGTGGCTATAATGCTAATGGTACCATAAGTGCTATTGGTGGCAATAAAAATGATGGTACCATCAGTGTTAATGGTGGCAATAATACTGATAGTACCATCAGGGTTATTGGTAGTAATAATACTAATGGTACCATCACTGTGTTTGGTGGCAGTAATACTTATGATAGCATCAGTGTTGTCTATGGCAATAATTTTGATGGTACCATTTGTGTTATTGGTCGCAATAATACAAACGGTACCATCTGTTTTATTGGTAGTTATATTACTAATTGTACCATCGTTGTTATAGATAGTAATAATACTGATGGTTCCATCAGTGTTATTGGAAGTAATAATACTGATGGTACCTTCAGTATTATTGGTAGTAATAATTCTGATGGTTCGATCAGTGTTATTCGTAGTATATAATACTAATAGTACGATAAGTGTTATTGGTGGAAGTAATACTGATAGTACCATGAGTGTTATTGGTGGGAATGATACTGATTGTATCATCAGTGTTATTGGTGGGAATCATATTAAAGGTACCATCAGTGTTATTGATGGCAATAATACTGATGGTACCATCAGTGTTAATCGTAGGAATAATAGTGATGGTACCATCAGTGTTATTCGTGGGAATAATACTGATGGTACCATCAGTGTTATTGGTGGGAATATAACTGATGGTACCATCAGTGATAATGGTGGGAATAATACTGATGGTACCATCAGTGTTATTGGTGGAAATAATACTGATGGTACCATCAGTGTTATTGCTGGTAATAATACTGTGGGTACCATCAATGTTATTGGTGAGAATAATACTGATGGTACCATCAGTGTGATTGGTGGCAATGATACTGATGGTAGCATCGGTATTATTGGTGGATATAATACCAATGGTACCATTAGTGCTATTGGTGGCAATGATACTGATGGTACCATTACTGTTATTGGTTGCAATAAATGTGATGGTACCATCAGTGTTATTGGTGGCATGGATACTGATGGTACCATCAGTGTTATTGCTGGCAATAATACTTATGGTACCATCAATGTTATTGGTTCCAATTAGAGTGATGGTACCTTTAGTGTTATTTGTGGCAATCATCTTGATGGTACCATCAGTGTTATTGGTGGCAATAATCCTGATTGCATCATGAGTGTTATTGGTGGCAATAATACTATTGGTACCATCAGCGTTATTGGTTTTAATGATACTGATGGTACCATCAGTCTTATTGGTGGCAATGATACTGATGGTACCATCATTTTTCTTGGTGGCAATTATACTGATGGTACAATCAATGTTATTGGTGGGAATATAAATGATGGTACGATCAGGGTTATTGGTGGGAAATATACTGATGGTAGCATCAGTGTTTTTGGTGGGAATAATATTGATGGTACCATTAGTCTTATTGGTGGGAATAATACTATTGGTACCATCAGTGTTATTGGATGGAATAATATTGATGGTACCATCAGTTTTTTTGGTGGGAATAAGACTGATGGTGCCATGAAGGTTATTGGTGGGAATAATACTGATGGTACCAGTAGTGTTTTTAGTGGGAATAATACTGATGGTACGATTAGTGTTATTGTGGAAAAATAATGATGGTAGCATCAGTGTTATTGGTGGCAATGATACTTATGGTACCATCAGTGTTATTGGTGGCAATGGTACTGATGGTTCCATCAATGTTATTGGTGGCAATGATACTGATGGTACCATCATTGTTCTTTTTGGCAATTATACTGATAGTACCATGAGTGTTTTTTGTATGAATAATATTTATGGTACTATCAATGCTATTGGTGGGAATAATACTCATGGTACCATCAGTGTTATTGGTCGGAATAATCTTGATGGTATTATCAAAGTTATTGGTGGGAATATAAATCATGGTTCCATCAGGGTTATTGGTGGGAATAATACTGGTCGTACCATCAGTGTTATTGGTCGGAATAATACTGATGGTACCATCAGCGTTATTGGTGGGAATAATACTAATGGTACCCTCAGTGTTATTGGTGGGAATATAAATGATGGTACCATCAGGGTTATCTGTGGGAATAAGACAGATGGTACCATCAGTATTATTAGTGGGAATAATAATGATGGTACCATCAGTGTTATTGGTGGGAATAATACTGATTGTACCATCAGTGTTATTGGTGGGAGTAATATTGATGGTACCATCAGTGTTATTGTTGGGAGTAATATTCATGGTACCATCAGTGTTATTGGTGGGAATAATATTGATGGTACCATCAGTGATATTGGTGGGAATAAGACAAATGGTACCATCATTCTTATTCGTGCGAATAATACTAAAGGTATCATCAGTATTATTGATGGGAATAATACTGATGGTAGGATCAATGTTATTGGTGGGAATAAGACTGATGGTACGATCAGTGTTATTGGTGAGAATATAACTGATGGTAGCATCAGTGTTATTTACGGCAATATTCCTGATGGTACCATGATTGTTATTGGTGGCAATAATCCTGATGGTATCATCAGTGTTATTGGTACCAATAACCCTAATCGTACCATCAGTGTTATTAGTGGCAACAATACTGATAGTACCATCAGTGTTATTTGTGGATACAATACTGATGGTACCATCAGAGTTATTGGTGGCAATGATACTGATGGTACAATCAGTGATATTGGTGGCAATGATACTTATAGTACCATCAGTGTTATTGGTTGCAATAATAGTGATGGTAGAATAAGTGTTTTTTTGTATATAATACTGATGGTACCATCATTGTTTTTGGTGGCAATGATACTGATGGTACCATCAATGTTATTGATGGCAATGAAACTAATGGTACCATCAGTGTTATTGGTGGCAATCATACTGATGGTATCATCAGTGTTATTGCTGGAAATAATACTGATGGTACCATCATTGTTAATGGTGGGAATAATACTGATGGTACCATCAATGTTATTTGTGGGAATATAACTGATGGTACCATCAGGGTTATTTGTGGGAATAATACTGATGGTACCATCAGTGTTATTGGTGGGAATAATACTGATGGTACCATCAATGTTAATGGTGGGAATATAAATGATGGTACAATCAGGGTTATTTTTGGGAATAATACTGATTGTACCACCAGTGTTATTGTGGGAATAATACTGATGGTACCATCAATGTTATTGGTGGGAATATAAATAATGCTACCATCAGGGTTATTGGTGGGAATAATAGTGATGGTCCCATCAGTGTTATTGGTTGGAATAATACTGATGGTACCATAATTGTTATTGGTGGGAATAATACTCATGGTAACATTAGTGTTATTGGTGGGAATAATACTGATGGTACCATCAGTTATATTGGTGGGAATAATACTGATGGGGTCATTAGTGTTATTGATGAGAATATATATGATGGTACCATCAGGGTCATTGGTAGGAAGAATACTGATGGTACCATCAATGTTGGGAATAATACTGATGGTACCATCAGTGTTATTGGTGGAATAATACTTATAGTACCTTCAGTGTTATTGGTGGGAATAATACTGATGGTACCATCAATGTTATTGGTGAGAATAATATTGATGGTACCATCAATGTTATTGGTGGGAATAATACTGATGGGACCATTAGTGTTAATGGTGAGAATATATATGATGGTCCATCAGGGTCATTGGTGGGAATAATACTGATGGTACCATGAGTGTTATTGGTGGGAGTAATACTGATGGTGTCATCAGTGTTATTGGTGGGAATATAAATGATGGTACCATCAAGGATATTGGTGGGAATATGACTAATGGACCATCAGTGTTATTGGTGGGAATAATACTGATGGTACCATCAGTGATATTGGTGGGAATAATACTGATGGTACCATAAGTGTTATTGGAGGAAATAATACTGATGGTACTATCTTTAGTATTAGTGGGAATAATACTGATCATACAATTAGTGTTATTGGTGGGAAAAATACTGATGGTACCATAAGTGTTATTGGTGGCAATGATACTTATGGTACCATCAGTGTTATTGGTGGCAGTGATACTGATGGTACCATCAGTGTTTTTGGTGGGAATGATACTGATGGTACCATCCGTGTTATTGGTGGCAATCATACTGATGGTACCATCAGTTTTATTGGTGGGAATCATACTGATGGTACCATCAATGTTATTGGTGGGAATATATCTGATGTTACCATCAGGGTTATTGGTGGGAATAATACTGGTGGTACCGTCAGTGTTATTTGTGGGATCAAGACTGATGGTAGCATCAGTGTTATTGGTGGGAATATAATGATGGTACACTCAGGGTTATTCGTGGGAATAATACTGATGGTACCATTAGTGTTATTGGTCGGAATAATACTGATGTTACCATTAGTGTTCTTGGTGGGAATAATACTGATGGTACCATCAATGTTATTGGTGGGAATAATACTGATGGTGCCATTAGTGTTATTGGTGGGAATAATACTGATGGTACCATCATTGTTATTCTTGGGAATAATAATGATGGTACCATCATTGTCATTCTTGGGAATAATAATGATGGTACCATGAGTGGTATTGGTGGGAATAGTACTGATGGTACCATCAGTGCTATTGGTGGGAATAATACTGATTGTAACTTGAGTGTTATTTGTGGGAATATAATTTATGGTACCATCAATGTTATTATTGGGAATAATACTGATGGTACCACCACTGTTATTGGTGGGAATAATACTGGTGGTACCATCAGTGTTATTTGTGGGAATAATACCGCTGGTACCATCAGTGTTATTGGTGGCAATAATACTGATGGTACCATCAGTGTTTTTGGTGGGAATAAGACTGATGGTACCATCAGTGTTATTGGTGGTTATAATATTGATGGTACCATCAATGTTATTGGTGGGAATAATACTAATGGTACCATCAACGTTATTGGTGGATAAATACTGATGTTACCATCAGTGTTATTGGTGGCAATGATATTGATGGTACCATCAGTGTTATTGGTGGCAATGAAACTTATGGTATTGTTTCTGCCGGTTGACCAGATCGCGCTTCGTGCGCAGCTAAGACTCGCGTATCAAGTACTCCTTCGTCCTTGTTCCAGTTCACCTCCCTTCGCCGCCGTGAGCACCTGAACCAGAGAGAACAAAGGGCGCCCTCGCGGCCGTTTGCACTCCGACGCTCAAGTCAGTAAGGCAGTAAACACCGTGCACCTCCGTATTGAAAAACTGTGACTCTGGTGTTCTGAAGGTGCGGAACCGTTTTCTAACTAAGTTCTCTCTGGTGCTCAAATCACTCGTGCGTACAAGGTGTAAGCTAGCAAAATGATTCGAGTGTGTGTAAAAATGTAAAAACGTACCTCTCTAAGATTTCATAAAAACTTATATACCTTGGGTTTCAGTGCTACTGCCACGTGTCACTTATGACTTAAGCGCAACTCCACGTGGAAGGTCTTACGACGCTGTAACCCAACTTAGGGAAGTCCCAGCGTGTAAGTCTTCCCTCCTCGAAGTACATCCGGCGTAGGGGATGACTACCTGGGTGCCAACTCATGCGCCCCAGCCTCTAGTCACTAGCCCTGGGAGTATCTCAACCTTCATCTCGCACCATGCACGTAGATTACCCCTGGGACATGGCCCTCTCCCGGGTCGTGTTTGTCGCAGCGATTCTCCAAAGGTGGCGTGGATTGCCACGTCCCTACACCTCATGCATGGGTACTTCACGAGTCAGGTAACTCCCTGCTGGTACTGGGAATAATACCCATTTTAAACTTTCTCGCGTGGGGGTAGGGGTTTCTGGGATTTCTACCCATTTTGATACCATGACCCTTCGCTTACTAAACACTTGTATTTCTTTCTGCTCAGCTTCCTTTGCCGCATCATGGCGCGTACCAAAACCACCGCCAACCCTCCACCTCCCAGCGTCAACTACAAGTCTCAGTACCCTTGGGCTTCTGATGAGCTGCTTGCTGAGACTTCAACCTTAACCACCTTAGTTGATTGGAGGGCCCATGTAGGCGAACCAGGTGTTTACAAACACGGTGCCTTTGCCAAAAGGCATGACGCGTACATATCCGTTCGCCCTTGCACACCGAGTAAGCCCATTTGCGTTGACGACCGGTCAAACAATGGGGAGGCTTTCTTCTTCTTCTACCAGACCGTGTTCAAATGCATAGGTCTGCGTTTACCTTTCTTTGGGTTCAAGAGAGAGCTCCTTACTGAAATAAACATCGCCCCTGCCCAGCTACACCCCAATAGCTGGGCCTTCATCAAAGAGTTCGGGATCCTCTGTGGATACTTTGGCCAGCCCCCCTCCGTGGACATATTCCTCCACTTTTTTTAGATTAAAAAACAAGGGAAGAGCCTCTGGGTCAGCTGCAGCGGCATTGCCGGGGAATCCTTCTATCCCTATTCCAACAATCCTATAAGGGATGGAGAAAGAAGTTCTTCAAAGTGTGTTGTACTGACCACGACCGCACATCACTGGATGGCTTTCCTCTGTACTGGGTGAAGGAGCCAGGATTGACCAAGCCCAAGTCCTTGGATGAACTACCCTCAACAGATCGAGAGGTGGGCTTGATTTTGGCCAGTGTGGGGGTCTTAGATACTGCCGAGTTGATAGCACGTGAATACGACTCTGCAACCCTCACTCAATACCTTAGTATGGGAACTACTCCCCACTCATCTTCTTTGATTCTTGCTTCCGCTAGTGTTTACCTTTGTTCATATGTGAACTGTCTGTTTACTTTAAATTTCCATAGTATATCTGATTATGCTTCATGCTTTGGCTTAGCTTGTGCCTAACCTCTGCTTTGTTTGCTTTCTTGGTGCAGATTCAAAAATGGATATGAACAAGAGGCTGAGGCTCGCCAAGGCTTTGACAGCCCGGGGCAAAGCCACCTCCAAAGGAGCTGACGCTTCCACGCAACCAGCCCCTGAGCCTACTCCTCCACCCTCTCCAACATCTCACTCTCAAACCCTCCCAACAACAACACCTAACCAAGACCTTCCTTCCTTACATGTCACCCACACTCCTAGCTCTCCACCTCTCATCGCGGTCATGCCCCTTACCATGGTCGAAATTGAGACCACACCAGTCCCCCTGGACAAAGGCAAAGGGGTGGTGGTGATTCCCTCAGAGGATGATGAAGACACTGAGGATGGGCAAGTCTTCAAGAGGAGGAGGACCAACAAGGTCGTCACCTCCCATTCTTCCTCCAACCACGGTGTTGAGTCCCTGAGGGAACACCCTCCAAGTGCCACTTCACCGCCCCATCAACTGGCTTCGGGGGGTGGGGTTGAGTCTACGTCCACACCTGATCCTACGCCGGCCCCAGAGCTTCCCCATCCAGTCCAAGGCTTCATAAAAGGCTTTCTGCACAAGGCGACGCTGAGAGGCTCGACTGACACAACCACAGAAGAAGGTGTTGCCTACTGCATTGGGGAATACCTTTCCAACGCCCGCTCTTGGCGGGAGCAAGCTGAGGCCAAAGCCAACGACTGCCTAGCTCTTGAGAAAGAACTGGCCTTGCTGAATGAGCAAACTCAGGCCCAAGAGCGTCGCTGGTTTCACCAAGAGGTCTCCTACAAAGAAACCCTGAAGGAAGCTCAACAAGCAAAGAATGCCACCAACAAAAGACTCCACGAGGCTGGTCAAACCTACGCTCAGCTTCTTGGGCAAACTGTGCCTCTTCGTGTGAAGATCGATGAGCTCCAAGATGCTGTCGAAGCCTCCAAGATCCAACAGAAGAAACTTGAGGACCACTGTGGCTCTCGAGAGGAAAAACTGGGCGAGGTGGAGGCAGCGCTGAATGCCAAGATTGAAGCCTTCGACCTGCTGCAAGCTAACTTTTCCAAACTGCAGGCAGAGAAGGACGAAGCTTTGGAAGCCAAAGATAAAGAAATGGCCTCCCAAGCCGAGCGTTTTGAGAGGGCGGAGAAGGAGCTGGTTGACAACGCCGAAGGCGCTTTTGTTGAGGGGTTCGCAGAGGCCCTAGCCCAGGTGGCATGTGCAAATCCAGGGATCGACGTCTCCAGCTGCGGCCCGCTCAACCACATCGTCAAGGGAAAAATCGTTCCCCTAGCTATTCCTGAGGATTAGCCTCCCTTTTAACTTTGTACCTTCATAATTACCTATCACTTTGTATTGCCATACTCAATATAATCAATCATTTCATCTTTATATCTTTACGTATGCTTCTCTTCTTTTACTGCTTGGTAATCGTGCTTGCACTTTATCTTCGTGTCGACCATTGTCTCCACTTGCTGTTCCAAAGGTGTATCTTGTTACTTTACCTTAGACTTACTTCGATCTTGTTCACTTACCTTGCGAACCATAGGCAGCACGTGCCTTTCTTTCTTGTCTTCTCAACCAAGGCGAGGTGCATACCTTTCTCCCTTTCTGCTTTCTAACTTGTGGGATTTTCTTAGCCTTCGATATTTGTTTCGACCTTCGTGGCCTTGAGGCATCCGTTTCTGAAGGTGTTTCTGGCCTCGACGTCGCTCAAAGGCGAAGGAGGGCTTATCTTGGCCGAAGCCTACTTGCTCGTACTGGGTGCCCACACTCAAGGAGAGACCTGTTGAACGCAAGGTCATTTTGTCCTTAGCATGTCTAGACACTTGGGACAAAGTTGCGCTTTGGTGCCCACGCCTGAGGAGAGGCCTGCTGGAAGCAGCACTGTATCCTCCACGGGGTGTCTAAACACCAAGGTAACTAGCCCTTATCTCTGCGCACTTGGTGCCCACGCCCGAGGAGAGGCCTGCCCGGAGACAACGCCATTTTGTCCTCGGTGTGTCTAAAAACACCAAGGCGATCAGTGCACTTGGTGCCTACGCCCGGGGAGAGGCACGCTGAAAGCAGTGTCGTATCGTCCCCGGTGTATCTAACACCAAGACGACCAAGGATTTGGTGATTATGCTTAAGGAGAAGGTTTCCCGAAGGATGGCACTTCTCCTACCTGGGGTGTATCTGCACCAAACCGCCTGGCTCTAGATTGCTCCGAACTTCCTTACTGCCTGATGCCCACACACGAAGGAGGCGCCCCCCACCACTTCCTTGCGAGGTACCATCTGTATTATTACCACCAATAACAATGATGGTACCATCAGTATTAATACCAAAATTAAAATTGAAGGTACAATAACACTGATGGTACTATCAGTATTATTACTACGAATAACACTGAAGGTACCGTCAGTATTATTACTACCAATAACACTGATGGAACCATCAATATTATTACTATCAATAACACTAATGGTACCATTAGTATTATTACTACTAATAACATAGATGGCACCATCACTATTATTGCAACCAATAACACTGGTGGTACGATCAGTATTATTCAAACCAATAACACTGATGGTACCATCAGTATTATTCCCACCAATAACATTGATGGTACCATCAGTATTATTCCCACCAATAACACTGATGGTACCATCAGTAATATTCCAACGAATAACACTGATGGTACCATCAGTATTATTCCCACCAATAACACTGATGGTACCATCAGTATTATTCCCACCAATAACACTGATGGTACCATCACTTATATTCCCACCAATACCACTGATGGCACCATCAGTATTATTCCCACCAATAACATTGATGGCACAATCAGTTCTATTCCCAACAATAGCAATGATGGTACCATCAGTATTATTCCCACCAATAACACTAATTGTCCCATCAGTATTATTCCCACCAATAATACTGATGGTCCCATTAGTATTATTCACACAAATAACACTGATGGTACCATCAGTATTATTCCCACCAATAACACTGATGGTACGATCAGTATTATTACCACTAATAACAATGATGTACCATTAGTATTAATACCAAAATTAAAACTGATGGTACTATTAGTATTATTACTACACATAACACTGACGGTACCATCTGTATTATTACTAACAATAACACTGATGGAACCATCAATATTATTACTATCAATAACACTGATGGTACCATCAGTTTTATTACTACCAATAACATAGATGCTACCATCAGTATTATTTACACCAATAACACTAATGGTACCATCAATATTATTGCAATCAATAACACTGATGGTACCATCAGTATTATTGCCACGAATAACACTCATGGTACCATCAGTATTATTGTGACCAATAACACTGATGGTACCTTCAGTATTATTCCCCCCAATAACACGGATAGTACCATCAGTATTATTCCCACCAATAACACTTGTGGTACCATGAGTTATATTACCACCAATAACATTGATGGTACCATCAGTATTATTCCCACCAATAACACTGAAGGTACCATCAGTGTTATTCAAACCAATAACATTGATGGTACCATCTGTATTATTCCAACCAATAACACTGATTGTACCATCAGTGTTATTCCTACCAATAACACTGATGGTACCATCAGTTATATTCGCAACAATAACTATGATGGTACCATCAGTATTATTCCCACCATTAACACTGAAGGTACCATCAGTGTTATTCCTACCAATAACATTGATGATACGATCAGTGTTATTCTCCCCAATAACACTGATGGTACCATTAGTATTATTCCCACCAATAACACTGATGGTACCATCAGTATTATTACTACCAATAACACTGATGAAACCATCAATATTATTACTATCAATAACATTGATGGTACCATTAGTATTATTACTACCAATAACATAGATGGTACCAGCACCATGATTGACACCAAGAACACTAATGGTACCATCACTATTATTGCAACCAATAACACTGATGGTACCATCAGTGTTATTGGAGGGAATAATACTAATCGTACCATTATTGTTATTCGTGGCAATAATAATGATGGTACCATCATTGTTATTGGTGGGAATATAACTGATTGTGCCATCAGTATTTGATGGAGATCAAGGCCAAGGATAAATAGAAGCCAATCAAAAAGGACAAGAGGAGGTAGAGGATCAAGAGGTAGATGTGCAAGACGTTACTCATCCTTCTCAAAGGCTTACAAGAAGGATGTTCAAGGCCTTAGGAAATAATGTACAATTGTTTTCTTTATTTGTAATATCTTTGGTAGATGGTGCTTAAGAGGGAAACATAAGAAACCTCTTGTGTAAAAGCATCCTTAGTTGTAGTTTAGAAATATTAGTAGCTTAGGGGGGAGT
>Ga0123341_1005026_pt1 | contig 11715 bp, 10 predicted proteins | sample Turbeapinknodule_FD_89959 | JGI IMG/M metagenome (GOLD analysis project Ga0123341, IMG submission 89959) | Root nodule microbial communities of legume samples collected from Mexico - Turtle bean Mexico pink nodule | ecosystem: Host-associated > Plants > Roots > Nodule | place: Mexico: Nepantla... | reverse complement strand
TATATATATATAGAGAGAGAGAGAGAGAGAGAGAGAGAGAGGTAATTACTAGTAATTCCGAAACTTGCCATTTATAATTTAAACAAAAAATTTAATTTGGAATTTAGTTATAGTAAAATTCTAAATAATATAAAATAGTATTTTTTTTATAAGTAACCCAATTGTGTATTTTTTATAGTTATTCACTATTTAATACTTTGTCAAAGTGTTGAAGTATAGTGCGAAATTGGTTTTTTAAAGACGGGAAGGAATTATCATTAGAAAAGTATTCTTCTTTTAAAAATCAATTATTAAATAATTGTTTTAATGAAGAAAACAGTTTTGTACATTATAAGAAACATTTTAAGTCAGTCATAAAATAACATTTAGTGTATTCATATTGAATTGGTTAATTTTATCAGTAAATTCTTTTCGCATGAAGTTATTTCTCTTAAACTTTTCTTACACGTCTCAAACTCTTTTATTTAAAGGGATTCATAACTTAAAAACTCAAAAATCTGAAACACTTCTCCACTATTCTCAGACCAGGAAAAAGCATGAAGGTTGGTAGGAGAAAGATGTGGTGACCATGATGATTCTGAGAAGGAAAACGATGATTTATTTCTGACAATTTGAGGACACTAAATGAAATATTATGGTTACTTAGAGTCATGTTGGTAATATAAAAGATCCTTAGTTAAAACCTAGTTATTTAGTATCAATTGTCTTATGGTATAAATTATGTGGGCAAAGTAACATTGTGATGTTTAGGTTGTTACTTATGCTAAATGTTTTATTTTTACTATTAATTATATAATTTTGGTATAGTGGTAAATATTTAATCCAAATATTGGTATAAGAGTCAAGGTCATTAATTTGATTTTTAGTGAAACAATGTTTCATCATGGAGTCCAAGTGAATCAAGTGAAAATCAAATCATGAAATTTTGACTACTACATCCTAAAACTAGAAAGAGTAGTGCATTATTACAAAATAAGATATCAATGACACCAATTAACCATATTTAAAAGAGGATCGTCGTTAAAAAATGCAGTGACAATTTTATAATAATGTCAAAATTTTTAACGACAGTTGATATTTGAACCATTGTTAAAATTATTCTAAGAAACAAACAACAATGATCATGAAATAATGTCATTAAAAAATCATATAAGTGGAAACGGCGATGGTTATGGAAGAACCGTTGTTGAAAGTATGTTAAAATTTCTCCCAAAGTTTTCCTCCTCCTTTTTCTTTACCTCCCCTCCAACTCTTCGTTTTTCCTCCAAAACTTGCACCTCTGCATTTTCCAACAATAGATTTGGCTCTCCTTGTCGTTAATTCCTACCTTATAACAACAACTCCATTTACAACCATCGTTAAAACAATTTTATCAATGACGGTGTGTCCATTGTAAAAAACAACTATTTTTTAATGACACCTCGTTCAATGATGGTTATAGAATCGTCTTCATATGTCATTTTCAAGTGTCATTAAAATTATTTTCTACAGTAATGGTTTCATAACTATTAGCTATAGTTTTAGTCTAATTATAAATGTTCAGTCTAACAATTTATATATTTCCTATAGGAAAAAAATTGTAGGTAATTATCGATAGTCAATTGTCATATGCAAAGTTTCTCATGATCACATTATCAAACAAATGAAGAATTTATATATGAAGATCACACAATAATGACTATATTTTTTAAGATCTATATAAAGGTCAAGCTACTAGCTAATTTTTATGAATAAAATACAAAGCATATACAATGTTTATAGCTCTTTTGTCCTAATTGTAATATCCAAGAAAGGATTTGATCATAACTTAAATAACAACGAATGTGAATAAATAAACTTACATGCACAAACATTTGCATAACATAATATTGGTTATACATTGATCTTTCCAAATTAACAATACAAAACCAAACTAAAAGACTGGGTGAGATTAACTCAGTGAGTGGTAACATAACATACAATAATTAAGCTTATCGTTAAACATTTCATAAGTTGGCATTTCAAAAATAATAAAATAAATCATATCTAAAATATAACTATGTAATTTAATATAATGTAAGAAATAGTGAAGTTTGTTTGTCTCTAAAAACATATCTTAAACTTCTTTTTTCTATCCTATTAGAAAAAAGTTGAGTTCAAACATTCTAAGAGATGTCTCTCTCCTTTGTGCTATGAATTCTCAATATTGATATCTTAAACTTTAATAGTAGTCATTTTCTTACGGTTAAATCAAAGCATGTAATCAAAGTCTTAATCACAAATTATTTGTAAGATAAAATGAAAACCTTTTTAGTAACAATGAAACTATATATTTTTGTTTTAATTACAACAAGTTTTGTTTAAAACGAATATATTTTACAACGTTTACATTAAAACATAAAAAAGAAAACAAAAGACTCAGAAGCCCCAACATATTCAAGATTTCTTTATCAAGCTTCTAATAAACACACATCAAGGAATGTAATGTTAAAACGTAGCTAACAAAGTTGATTGAAGAAAATCATATCATAACAGTGGGATAAAGCAACAAACATCTTCAGAGTCCTATATAAAGGATTCAAGATGAAGATGAAGTAAAAAGATAGATACATACAAATGTTAGCCAACTTTCTAGTATTCATAAGCTTTTAAGTGTTCTTTGTGGGTGGGCAAAACCTTGTAATATTTCACTATGTGAAGCAATCCAGTAAATTTAAATTATCCTCTAGTTTTTTGTTACTTGTTTCGAGATCTTAGTCTTACGGAGAGATTAAGATGTGATAAGCAAGAGTTGTTTCTTTTTTAGAATTTATTGTTACTTGTTTTTAGAGGTCTTAGTCTCATGAGGAGATTAAGACATGATAACCAAAAGTACTTTGCATACTCATTGTATTGATTAAAGGAACCTCTTAAGAAGCAATCTTAAGGGAGAATTGCATATAATTAGTGAACCTGGGTGAACCAATATAAAACTTTTGTGTGTTGTTGGTTTTGTTTGCGAAAAAAAGTATTGGGCTCTATTACCCCCTTCCCCCATTTTAGAACTAGTTGTTCCAACATAAGGATCTTGAAAAGCTTATCGTAGAAGAACTTATTGCCATCTTAAAATTTCATGATAAAATGATTCAATGTGATGTCCAAAAGAGCAAATGCAGTTCCCTAACCCTCAATGCCTATAAGGAAAAGGAAACTACATAGTCCAAGGCCCTAAAATTAGTGGGTGAATTATCAAATGTTGAAAATTCATATACCTTGCCAACATAACTTTTCAAAAGTCGAAGCATACAACAAAGCATAAGTTGTTACCCTTAAACAAAGTTATTAAATCTTTTGGATAGGGCACACTGAGCATACCTTTCTAACTAACTAGACAAAGAAGATTTTTGATAATTTATGTCTATCCTCGACACTAAGAAGATACTTAACCCTCAACTTTTATCGACTCTTTGCTAATATAGTGGAAATCGAAGTGTAAGATCTGGTTAAAAAAAATCAAGCTCTTTTTGGTGTTTTGGAACGATTTATGACAACAATTTAAAAATAATTGTTGATAGAACCATCATTGAAATTCGATGACAACTAAAACCACCATCATATGTATCACCTATAATAACACTTTTGTGAAAAATTGTCATTGTATATACAACAAGAATGACAGTTAACATCAACAACCATCGTCAGAGGTGGGCATATAATGACAATTCTCATTAAAAACGTTTGTTTTAGTTATATGATGTTTGCCTCAACTAAACAACCATGACATTTGTTGCAAACCAACGTAAATAAATGTTATGATATGAAAGAGTAAATTAAAAATTATATAACTCAATGAAAAACAATATAATAAAACGAAGTATATAAACAAATTAAAAATTAAGAGCAAGATATGAACCTACCTAGATTTTGAGGTAGAGTTGGTGGCAGAGACAACCATAATGTTAAAGTGGAGTAAGGAGCAGTCCTTAATGGGGTTAGAGAGAAGCGTTGTGATAACAATGGGAGCGTGAGAACCAATGACTGAACTTCCAAATCAGATGCAAAAGTAGCGACAACGACAACACTAAGCACAAACTATTGGCGACAACAACAATGGGCATGAATGTCATTAAGAACAAGTAGTGGAGCAAAGATGAACAAACATGTAAGGAAGGAGAAGAATAACAAGGAAAAGGAAGAATTAATAGCTCAAGAAAGAAACACGTTCAAAAATCACTTTATAAAGAAACAATGACATTTTTTTTAACTGACGTCATATCCACTTTACGATGATGGTTTCCTCTAAAACTGTTGTAGAGTGAATATGATGAAGATTCATAACCAATCATCATCAAATAATTGAAGAAAATTTCAAAAATGCGACTCTTATTCATTGATGATGGTTATAAGGGAACCATTATCGTTCGCAATCATCAATTTGTTATTTTGCACTAGTGAGGGGATGAGGTATTTTCCCCCACCTAATCCTCTTTCAAAGAGAATGAGTCAGTGTGAATCTTTGAAAACAGTTAATATTAAATTTTGATAACTTCCTTACTTACAAGAGGGTTACGTCCGTGAAAGGAATCAAAACGTAAAAAAATGAAAATGACACGATAAGAGAAAGCATACCTAAAGAAAATGAGTAAAAGCTACAAGAGATTATGAATGAAAAAAAAGGAATATGCCAATATGTTATTGAAAAACTTGTCAAAATGTTCTTGAAACCCAAAAAAAATGTAAATTTAGAGAATGGCGACAAAGGAGTTTTGAAAAAAGGCAAGGGTTTGAACGTTTCATGTGAAAGGATGTTGCCTTTCAAAATGTCACCTCCTATAAGACAACAAGTCATGAGAAACAAGGTGATTATCACCTATACGATATGACATTAAATCCCAAATTAACCAACATTAAAAAAACACTCACAAAATAATTAGTCATAAATACGAGCATCAAAAGATAAAGTCATAATTGCTCATAAAAATATATTATAGTAAAAGTTCGACATCATTAAAATTGTTGTAAAAGTTATACATCTAAAAGTAGTCATATATATTCAACCTATATTGAATCAATTGTAAGAAGTCGACATATTAAACTCATGCATCCTTGAAATGAAGAATTAATCATTCGCGTACTTATTTAACGTAGTCTTTTGAATTATAAATCGGGAGACTTATATACCTAATTGTCTCATGAAGTCTGAAATTAACTTATGTGTTGACTTTTATGGATATCAAAATTGAATATTGTTAGCTACTTATTGACCCAAATGGTCGAGTACCAAATTAAAAACTGAAGGTCATTATTTAAGAACTTATTCATAACCAATTGTACACTATATTCTTAGTCATATTATCAGACGTGCAAAAGCCTATAAAATACATAATACATACCAATATGAGAATTATTACTTACTCAAACTTAATCAATAGTAAGTTATTTCCTATATTCTTTTATTTAAAGTTTTTACAATTTAACCATTGAAGAACCTTTTATAGATACAAATCTCTTTCAACGTCACCGATAGGTTGGAATTCTCTAAGTCCTCAAGAAATTCACAAAGCTTAGAGAAGAAAAATTCACCTCCCCTCCACTACTAGAAAATCATTGAATTGAAATTAATTTTAGAGATAAAAAATAATTAGTTGCTATTTTGACTAAATTAGATACTATTTTAGAGACTAAAAAAATTATTGGTTTCTAAATTAGTTTCTATTATTGATAAATAGTTTCTAAATTGGTATCTAATTAGCTAACAAGGTTTCAATGATCAATTATTTAGATTCTAAATTTGGTAACAAAAGTCTTAATAATTTATTAAATATCAATTTAAAAACTATTTATTAATAATAAAAACTAATTTAGAAATCAATAACCTTTTTAGTCTCTAAAATAATAATTTGGTCACTCTAACATTAATTTCTATTAAATGATTTTATTCAAATACTCGCCTTAAAAATATCACTATCATTTCCTTCCTATAACAATAGTACCCAACTAATACCCTCATAAATGCATGCAACAGAATTTATTGTTTGCCTTCCCTTTTGCAGTGGTCACGTGTTTAAGGTTAATTGAACTTGTCTATTTGTGTGTTCTTTCTTGGTGGTTATCCAGTTATATAGGGATTGCGTTCTTATCCATGCTTCATTGCCAGCATAATTTAGCAGAAGTTGGACATTCCTTGTTTTGAAGTCCATGGTTTTTGCAGTGCCATTTATTGCCTTAATGTTTCACGTGTACCAAATAGTACATGTGACGTAGTTGCTATGACAATTCATATGAATTTTCCTTGTACGAGAATTGCATCATCTTGTGTTCTATCTTTGATTCGCTCATTTCTCTTTGGCTCTGTGTGTCCCCCGTGCGGTTTGTTTTAATATATGTGACATATTCTGCATGGTTTGTTAGGTATAAGGTCAATTCTTCACAGCTTCAAAATTTGGTATTGATGTTACAACTGCTACTGCATTCTTCCTCAAAATGTTTATTATATAGCAATTTACACACTCAACAATAAAGAATAAATTTTATGATCATTAACTACTATTTCCCTTTGTATATGTATATGATGATTTTCAAGAATTGAGGTTAATCAAGTTCTAGATAGACTTTTTCATAAGGAGTTCTATTTTTAAGAGAAAAAATAGGCTTAAATTTCCTATTTCATATATATAATTTTGATTTGTATAAAATTTTAATTGGATTCAGTTGTTCAACATTTCACAATTTAAGCAATTTTTGTCCTATGTTCATATGTCATCTAATTCATTATAAGAAAAACTACATGTTTATAAGTAAAAATAGTGTTAATTATTCATTTATTTAAGCTATTAACAATAGACTTGACGATTAAATATACAATTAAAATTTTATAGAGACCATTGGATATCACAAAACTACATGAACCTAAAGTGGATTTAAACATAAGCAAATTATAACTTGTTTTCTACATTAAAATCGACTAGTATATTTAAATTTTATAAACCTAATTTTCCCAAAATTTGTGGTATATATAAGTTAATTTTAATTTGTATGAAAATTTAATTTATTTTACTTCTTTTTTCTTCAACTACAATTTTTTATATTTAGATAATGTAATTTAGATGTATTGTAAAATGTAGTAAAAAAATAAATTTTATTAAGATTTTGAGACATAAAAATTTCTTACATTATTAAGATTCGAAATTCGAAATCTGTACCCAACTTTAGCATGATTAGAAATGAAACTTTGTTTCAATAATTCTTTTTCATAATATATAGTTACATTCATATTATTTTTAATCTAACAAATACTGAAATGAGAAAAATTTAGAACAAAGTTAAATGAAAAGAGAAATTAATCTATAAAGCATCCTCTTCATGATTGTTTACTTCCACCATCCAAGGGTGTTAATGAAAGAAGTGGTGGTGAGGCTAATAATTATATTAAAGTAGAAAAGATAAAAGTGGAACGTTTTAAGAGTAGTGTATTCCTTCATGTATGCTACCAAGGAGTAAGGTTTAAGTAGATACAGGCAGAAAACCAATAGTTGGGTTTGGGCTTTTGCTTCCTACACCCACACCATTACTAATTGCATCTCCACTGGAAAAACGTTAATATACCCTCTCTCACTACCACTACTCCGGTCATTTGTTGCACTATCATCATTGTAGAAGTGTGAATTAACAATTCAAAAGTATTAGACAACACACAAACACAAGTCTTCTACACAGATTTAGAAGCATAGAAACACCTTGTTCAATAATGATGTGGTTATACTTGATAAACCCAAGAGTAATGTGTTTTGCAATCTTTAAAAAATTCAAAGTTGTATTTGAGAAGCAAAGTGAGAAGGTTTAAAGATACTCTGAATAGATAGAGGTGGATAATATACATTCCATGAATTTAAGTCCTATTATGTATAATATGGTATTGAACAAATCAATGGCTTTGCAAAAAAGAAGGAATAAGTAGTTATTGACATGTTAAGAAGTATGATAAAGCAAAAGAAGTTGCTACACTCATTGATAAAGCCCTTCTCCCATCCTTCTAACGAAACTCCAAGGAGAGATTGAAAAATTTTAAACTCACCAAGTTTCTTAAAGAAACTTAATTTGGATTTTTTTTCAAAAAAATATTCCTTACAAAAGAAAATAAGAGAAGATACTCATTTAATGACTTTCAAAGAACAAGATAATACTTTAAAGTTATTCAAATCTCATTCAATTCAAAAGCGGTTTGTATATAGGGGCAAAGGGTTCTATGGTTGAGCTCCCCTTGCAAGCTTAGCCAAAAGTGGTGTCACACGTGAGCCAATAGCTAGCGCCCAAATTATGCTCAAAATTGCTAGTTCTATTTCATGTGGGACTTCTTGCTCCACGCTCTTTTTTCATGTTCTTCATCAACTTCCTGATGCTTTCTAATAGAATTTTTTGAAGGCAGTTTCTTCCTGCACCCCTACATTTTTCTTCCTGCACCCCCATAATGTTATGCAAAGACTAACTTGTCCTAATTATTTTTTAAAAACCCTAAAATGCACTTTAACTGTATTTATTTTTTTTGCATTATGGATTATGGAATCCGGAAAAATTTCGGATTGGCACTTCCAATAAAATTTCGGATCCACCAATCCGTAATTCAAAATATGCATTTCACATTCAAAAATCCATCATTAAAAAAAAAAGCATTCTGGATCCACAAATCCGTAACAGAAATATGAATTCCGAATTCACGAATCCATAACAGAATTAGCCTTCCGGATTCAGCAATCCGGAAATCAATAATTTATGCAAAAATTGCTTTCAGAACACCCCCTCATCCGGAAAAAAAAAATATTCAGTTCCGGATTGATGAATCCGTAGCACACTCCCAGATTCTTATTTCTGGTAACTACGGTGTCCTTTTTCAAATAAAAGATTAAGGTCAATTTAGAGATTAGAAAATTGTGAGGGTGCAGGAAGAAAAATGTAGGGGTGCAGGAAGAAGAAGCCTTTTTTGAATCATTTGTAGGCCCAATTAAGGCCTGAAGCTTGCCCACTTATGTCTCTAAAAAATGTTACAATTATAAGGAAATATGCACATAAGAACAATATTTATAAGACTAAGAACAAAGAAGAAATTCCTAGTATTCTACTCTCCAAAATACTAGAGTCTTCTTCTTTGAAGCTTCATCTTCTTCTATGGGCATTGTGGCTGAATGGTTTCCATCTCTCATTTTGGGGGAAATCAATTTCTATTGCAGTTTATGTGTTGAACAAGTGCCCTCACAAAGAAGTTCAAGGATAAAGTTCGAGAAGATGTTTGGTTTGACAAAAAACCCAACAGTAAACCATCTAAATTTTTGGTTCATTATGTTTTAAACAAGGTCAAAATGTTAAAAGAAGAAACTGTAAGATAAGAGTGAAGTTATGATCCTAGTAAGATATCATTCTACAGGAGCCTATAGACTTTATGATCCAGCAACTAGAAAAATATTTATTAGTAGAGATGTGGTTGTAAATGAAGCATAATCTTGGAACTAGACAACTCATAACAACAGTCTCAAAACCAACTTAGTGAACTTAAATTTTTAGAAGCTCATATTCAGTCACATAGATGCCTAGGTAGAGAAAATTATCAAGAACACTTGTAGATTTTGAAATATTTCCTAACAATGCAATAACAAATGAAGGATATTTGCTGCATTTTTCTTTGTTGGCAGAGGTTAAACCTATTGATTATGTTGATTAATGAACTAAAAAATGTGGAGATCTGCAATGATAAAAGAACTACAAGCCATAGAAAAAAAACCTGGATTTTAACTAAAATGCCCTTTAACAAAATATTAACAGATGTTAAATGGGTACTTAAGTTGAATCTTAGTCCTAATGGATCAATTGTTAACCGTAAGGCAAGATTGGTGGGTAAGGTATTCTTACAGAAACAAGGTCTTGGTTATTCAAAATTATTTGCTCCAGTTGCTAGAAATGAGATAAAAGACTAATTATGGCATTAACAAGTGGAAAAGGGTGATCCTTATTTTAGTTACATGTGAAGTCAACTTTCCTAAATGGCCCAGTTGAGAAAGATGTATATGTTACACAATCACCTACATTTAAAATTAAAGGTAGTGAAAACAAAGTATATAAATTGAAAAAAAAAAACTTTGTATGGCTTGAAACGACCCTTAAAACCTAGAATAAGATTGTAATTTATTTTGTATTGAAGCATCATTTTCATAAATGTCAATTGAACATGGTGTTTATGTAAAACTCCCAAATTTTGTGAATTTGCTACGAATGTGCATTTGTGTATATGGTCAACTAATCACGAGAAGTGATCTTATTGAGAAAGAACATTTTAAAACTTTATTCACGTCTGAATTTGAAATGAAAAATTTAGGAAAGCTGAAATATTTCTCGGGAATGGAGGTTGTAGAAAATTGCAAAGGAATTGTGTTTCGTCAACAAAAATATGCTACTGAGATCTTGAGAAAATTTAATATCGAAGATTGCAATGGACAAGTCCAACAAAGATGAATATAAAAAAGTAAAGAATTGAATGAAAAAAAAAAAGAGGTTGTGGACATTACTTTGTAAAAAAATTGGTATAGTATGTCTCATATTTGCCTTGTAATTGGATTGATCAGCAAATTTGTGAATAATAAAAAAAGGTACATTTACTTGTTGCTAAAAGAGTTTTGAGGTATATTAAAGGAACAGCAACATTTAGAGTATTATTTCAAAATAAAAATCAACTACAAGTTTATTTGTTGAGTTATTTATTTAAATTGGTGTGAGAATAATAATGATAAAAATCATCGGTTCGTATTTATTCAAATTCTAAGATGTGTCAATCTCTTATGACCTGTTTGGGGGTGTATTGTTCCTGCAGACGAAAGTGAGGGTGCACATCTGTTTGGATCAACAAATAAAGGAGGGTGGGGTAGCAAGAGAGTGGGTCGATGGGAGCTCGAAGTTTCTTCTCATAGTTGTAGAGAAATAAGAGAGAGAAGAGAGAAGAGAGAAAGGCACATAGAAACGCACATGCAATAACCTATGTGTCTCGCTTTTGTTTATAAAATTTTTTACGAATTAATTACAAAGACGGTGTCTTTGTATCTATTTTTTTTAACTATCCTAATAAAACATAAAAAAATTAAAACTAAAATTATAAAAAAGATTAATTATAAAAATATAAAATATATTTATAAAAAAAATAATAATATATTAATAAAATAAATATTTAAATTTTAAAATAATAATGACATTTAATATTAGTTAAAATAAATTTTTAAATGTGTAAAATAATAATAGAATTAATCAAATGTGTACAATAAAATAAATTATATCCTCCCAACCGTTCAAAAGAAAACCTAAGAGTAAGTTTAGCCCATTTGTTTATCCCAAACCTTTTTTAATCTTACTCCTACGTATTATTAATTTGTTAAAGCTTAAACATAATTATTACTTATAAATTAATATTACCTACCTAATAGATCAAAAATACTTAAAAAAATAAACCTATTTTTTTCAAAAACCAATTTAATAAAGGAAGGTTTGTACTTATTTATATATTATAAATTGATTTTATATTATTTTTAGTTAATGTAGGATCTTCAATACATCTTTCTCGAATCGAGATATCTATATTTCATGAATCGAGATATTTATATTTCATGCATGTGATCACTATTAAAAAATAAAAAAGTCTAACTCATTTTGAGGATTTGTAAAATAAGAATCACTCTCACTTTTATTTATTTTATATATATATATATATATATATATATATAT
>Ga0123341_1005020_pt1 | contig 11718 bp, 11 predicted proteins | sample Turbeapinknodule_FD_89959 | JGI IMG/M metagenome (GOLD analysis project Ga0123341, IMG submission 89959) | Root nodule microbial communities of legume samples collected from Mexico - Turtle bean Mexico pink nodule | ecosystem: Host-associated > Plants > Roots > Nodule | place: Mexico: Nepantla... | reverse complement strand
ATTAAACAATGTAAAAAATAATTAAAATAATAATATTAAGAGTTGTAAGGTGAATGTAGAGAAAAAAATGAATTATCAATATTATGATTTTATTTAAAATAATTACTTGAACATCCAATTAACAACTGATGACAACTAAACAACCACATCACTATCATGAAATAAAAACTAATTTGAAAAAAATAAAAATTAATTAATATAGTGACTAAACTGTTACTATAAAAACATGAAGACTCAAGACAATTCACACCATTGTTGAGAGTGATACAGAGAGCTCTAGTTTTTTTCTTTCTCAAACATTGTTTAGCCTACACGGTGAAGGTTCCCCAGTTAGCCATGATTTCCCACCATTGCTCAAAACAAGTTTTTACACATATGTCTGGTATCTTGCAACAGGTATTATCAATGCTCATTTGATTTTGTTACGTAAAACATGTAAATATCTCACTTTTTTCTTTCATTCCATGTTTCGATATTTCTATCCTTCGGAATACTAGAAAGAGAATGCATGTCAAGCTTGTGGAGAAAAAGGAGATCTTCTGAGCTGTGAAACATGCAGCTACTCTTTCCATCCAAGTTGTATAATCTCACCAGTTAGAAGCCTCATTCGAGACAATTGGAGGTGCCCTCTGTGTGTAAGTCTATGATACCTTTAACAAATGTAATGCTTGAGTGATGGCTTTACTATTGTACTAATAATATCAGCTACTTTTGCAGGCTAGCCCAATGAATGGTATTGATAAGATATTAGATTGTGAGATGCGTTCTGTGGTAGCAGCTGGTGAGAGTGATGCAACAAAGTTGGAGTCAAAGCAGACTCTTGTCAAGCAATATCTTGTTAAGTGGAAGGGACTCTCATATTTGCACTGCACATGGTAGATTCATTGATTATTTTGTTATTTCATAACTTTCTATTCCTTTTTTTGAATCTTGAAGTCTTTCTCACTGTTATTGTTCACCACAGTTTTTAGTTTTGAATATCTTGTTCATTGATTTCTCTTCAAAACTGCATGTTGAGTTTTTATTCGATCTGAATCTTGCAGTCTTGCTCACTCTTATTGTATCACTACAGTTGTTAGTTTTGAATATCTCGTTCATTGATTTCACTTTTCAAAACTGCATGTTGAGTTTTTTTATTGGATCTGAGTTTTTTTATATATTATCTATTTACCAGTTACAATTTTTCTCTCTTTAGGGTTCCCGAGGAAGAGTTTTTGAAGACTTACAAGACTCAGCCGGGTCTAAAGATCAAAGTAAACAGCTTCCATCGTCGTATGGCAGCAGCCAAGAATCCTAATGAAGATTTTGTTCCCATTAGATCTGAATGGACTATGGTTGATCGAATAATTGCTTGCAGGTTCATCCATAACAAAGTTTATTTCCAATTTCCTTATTTGAAAACTAATATGTGATGAACATATTCCTAACTTGACATGATTAAAATTTAGACTGAGTCATGGAGTGTGTTGTTTTAAATGGTACAGTGGTAGCGATGACAAGAAGGAATATCTTGTGAAGTGGAAAGAGCTTCCATACGATGAGTGCTATTGGGAGCTGGATGCAGATATCTCTGCATTTCAAACAGAAATAGAAAGATTCAACACATTTCAGTCTAGATCAAGGAAAGTTTCGTCTAGTAAGAAAAGTAGTATTCAGTTTGGTTCTGAATCGAATAATCTGCAGAAAGAGTTTTTGCAGTACGAAAGTAGTCCACAATTTCTTTCAGGGGGTATGTATTTTGACCGATTGATTCTTCCAACAATACTATGTTTCATATTATTTAATCAAATTTGGACGAACTTAATCACCTGCTTTCATATATGAAGGTTCACTGCATCCCTATCAGCTTGAAGGATTGAACTTCTTACGATTTTCATGGTCCAAGCAAACTCATGTTATACTTGCTGATGAAATGGGACTTGGTACTTATTTGTCTCTCATCCCTTTATTATTAATTTGGAGTTTCAAGCAGTAGTGTCATCTTAGAGACTGAGTTTTTCTTTTTCAGGAAAAACCATTCAAAGTATTGCTTTCTTAGCATCTCTTTTTGAAGAGAATGTTTCTCCACATCTGGTGGTTGCTCCACTTTCAACATTAAGAAACTGGGAACGTGAGTTTGCAACTTGGGCACCTCACATGAATGTGGTATGCATATGTGATTCTTTAGTTATATTTCCATTTATGTGTTTAGGGTTTAAGTGTTATTGTTCTAAGTGTATGTTGGTTTGTGCAGGTTATGTATTTTGGATCTGCTAATGCTCGTGCTATAATCAGAGAGTATGAGTTTTACTTTCCGAAGAATCAAAATGTGAAAAAGAAAAATAAATCTAAAAAGAGTGTTTATGACAGCAAACAAGGAAGGTTAAAGTTTGATGTCCTTTTGACTTCATATGAGATGATAAATTCTGATTCATCATCTTTGAAACCTATAAAGTGGGAGAGCATGGTACACTTCTAGTCATCATTCAAGTTCTAGAACCATTTAGATAAAATTAAAGCATGCCTTTTATTTTTATTTTTATTTTTGGTTTTGTGAATAATGTGGACAAATGGATTTTTTTTATCTAAATGCAGATAGTTGATGAGGGTCACCGTCTCAAAAACAAAAATTCTAGATTGTTTTCTGCTTTGAAGCAATATTCCACCAAACATCGTGTGCTTTTGACTGGAACTCCTCTTCAGGTTTATTCTTAAACTCATGCCATTGTGCCATTGATGATTTACTTATGATGTCTTAGAATCTTTTAACATGGGTGTTTGTTTTTTATTAGGGTTTCTGTTTAATGCTTACAAAGCATGTCTGGTGATTAGAGTGTAGAATTTTATTTTCCTAAATTCTTTCATGGTGGATGGAACACACAAATAGGAAAACAGTCAATAGGAATAGAAGAAAAAGATGTAACAGCAAATGAACAATTAAAAAATAGTACAAAATTATGTAGCACCACCATTATTGGCTCTTTTATTTTTATTAATTAAATTATGTTATAAAAAATATTCTATTGATAAAAATAACATAAATTACATTCTCATCCTTTCTATATGTAATAATCCGGAAACTTGTGTAGTAGAATGAAAATAAAGGGATGTTTATAAAATAACTTATCACACTAACTCAATTGTGTTGAGGTTGACCATTTATTTATGTTTTTATTCTTTTATTGCTTATTTATTTTTTGGTCAGAAAAAATAAAATGAATATTGATTATGAACTCTGCACTGTGTTTGTTAGGTATTTATGACATTGTTTTGAACCCTTGAACTAGCTCTTACTATTTTTTCTTTTATTTTTGCCTATGGTACATGCAATGAAATTTTGAAACCTATTTGACAACTTGCTCTTTGCTTTTCAGAATAATTTGGATGAACTTTTTATGCTTATGCACTTCCTTGATGCTGGAAAGGTTAGTAGTGGAGTTATATTCTAAGAGAATGTATGATTGTAAGTTTTTAATATATTTTGTTTGGCTTTTTATAGTTTGGAAGTTTAGAGGAGTTCCAGGAAGAGTTTAAGGATATCAACAGAGAGGAGCAGATTTTGAGACTGCATAAAATGCTGGCACCACATCTCTTGCGAAGTATACATCTATCTTAGAATCTTCCTTATTCCACAGTTATGATGATCTAGTTAGTAATTTGTTTACAAAATATGAATATCTAAAATTTGGATTCAAATTTTTTATGCCATGCAGGAATGAAGAAGGATGTGTTGACGGAACTACCTCCAAAAAAGGAACTTATTTTACGTGTTGAATTAAGCAGTCTACAGAAAGAATACTATAAGGCAATTTTGACACGTAATTATGAGATATTAACCCGCCAAGGTGGTGCACAAGTAAGATTCATTTTTTGATGAACTGAACTTTTTGGTGTTATATTCTTAACTTAGCTTTAAGAGGATGAAAATGAACATGTCAGTAATATTTTTCTCATGTGTTTTGTATACTTTTAATGCAGATTTCTCTTATCAATGTTGTTATGGAACTGCGTAAGCTGTGCTGCCACCCCTTCATGTTACAAGGAGTTCAACCTGTTCTTAATGATGACAATCAGGCACATGAGTAAGCTCACATGCTATATTATCTGAGTGCCATTATCTGTTTGAAACATTGATTCTTTTTTAATTAAATGAAAGAACGATAATGTATCACTATGGGTTGCAATCCTAACTTGATTTAGTCTACAAAGTGTGTACCATTTCATATGCAGCATTCTGAATACAATTAAACCAATCTGAACCGTATGGAAATCCAAACAACTTTAAACCAAGTTCCTGTCAAAGTAAAAGAGAAAGTATATGAAGTTTATAATTGTTAACTTTTGCACCTAAGCTAAAGTATTTAATGTTTAAAGTCATTAACATTAACATTTTTTATTGGTTAATATTATGGTTGATTTACTATCGTTTTCCTTCATTTCTATTTCATAGGCAATTACTTGAATCATCTGGGAAGTTGCAATTGTTAGACAAGTTGATGGTGAAACTTAAAGTGCAAGGTCATAGAGTCCTTATATATTCCCAATTTCAGAGAATGCTTGACTTGCTGGAAGAGTACTGTTCTTATAGGGTAAGCCAGTTAGTCATCTATGACAGCATGCTTTGACTTAAGATAAAAGGAGATAAATTCAGGGACTGTTTCATGTAATTTTTGTTTTGTTCATTCAGAATTTGCAAAAAAATTTATTTTGTATGATGTTGAATTTGTTTTCCTTCTCTTTTAAACATTAGCAATGGCAATATGAGAGGATAGATGGCAAGGTTGGAGGTGCTGAAAGACAAGTAAAGATAGATTTGTTCAATGCTGAAGATTCTTCAAGATTTTGTTTCCTTCTATCTACAAGAGCTGGGGGGTTGGGGATAAACCTTACTACAGCTGACACAGTTATTCTATACGACAGGTGAAGCTTTACATGTTTTCAACATTTCTTTTCCTTTTTTTCCCTCCCCTCACCTTTTTTACACATATTCAAATCACATTAATAGATATTTTTCATAGTCTTGACAGTGTACTGTTAAATCATACAACTTTCTCTATACTCATTTTGATTCTGGCATCCATATCAAGCAGAAACATTAAGTTTTTGGTTTAAATAGAGTAGTATAGTGTTCTTATCCTTTCTCTTTAAGCTGGTTTGCTATCTCTGTTCTCTATAGTTTTCTGTTGTTTATTGTGTATTTTAATTCAATAATTTTTGCCTACAACTGACTGATCTGCCCTACTTTAAACTACAGCGACTGGAACCCTCATGCTGATTTGCAAGCCATGGCCAGGGCGCATCGCCTTGGGCAAACGAGGAAGGTTGGAGTTGTTTTCATTAATATGTAGTTGATTATTGTTGACAGAAAGCTCACAGTAGTTCTTCTATTGTAGGTCATGGTGTATAGGCTTATAACAAGGGGAACAATTGAAGAGAAGATGATTCAGATGACCAAAAAGAAAATGGTCTTAGAACACCTTGTTGTAGGGAAGCTGCAGTCTGAAAACATCAAGCAGGTAAATTTTACATTTATAATGACGTTGTATGTTGTAATTCACTCTCATTTCCAAGGAACACATGTAATTCAGATTAATTACTTGCTATCTTACTACGTATTGTGTTTATTTTAAGAAAAATAATCAATAATGGTATGGACCAGGAACATATAAAATCTCTTCTTTTGTCAAACAAATGATAGTTTGAATTCCTGACAATGAAAATTGAACTTTATCCAGTTAAGAATTGGTATTTATGAAGTTTTGATTGTAACTACTTATTTAATCGTGATTAGGAGGAGCTAGATGATATTGTAAGATACGGCTCAGAAGAGTTATTTGCTGATGAAAATGATGAAGCAGGCAAATCTCGCCAAATTCATTACGATGCTGATGCAATCGATAGGTAATCAAGAACTTTCATTCCTGATGTAAAGTATGGTTAAATTTAAGAATTTTATTTGATGTGTTTCTCTTCATAATAGGTTGCTGAATCGTGATGAAGTTGGTAATGAAGAGGCGCCTGCTTTGGATGGTGAAGATGAAGATGGATTTCTGAAGGCCTTCAAGGTTTATTCCATTATATAATTTTGCACATGCTTTCTTGTGTTCCCACTCTTTTTCTATGAAATAATTGCTTAGAATCTCTTTGTTCCCATTATTTCAGATTCTTTGCTGTATTGACTAAATATATCATGTTCTATAGGTAGCAAATTTCGAATACATCGAGGAGGCTGAGGTAGCAGAGGAGGTGGCAGAAAATGTAGCAACTGAGAATCAATCCTCTGCTGCCAGTTTGAAAAAAGCAAATCACTGGGAAGAGCTGTTGAAAGAAAGATATGAACAACAGAGAGCTGAAGAGTTAAATGCCTTAGGCAAAGGGAAGCGAACCTGCACCAAGTGGCAGGTATGTTATGCAGTGTTTTATGCTGCTAACAAGTATTAATTTGTAAGAAAGGTATATCCATAACAACTTAATGGGTGATATGATAAGTCCAAGAACTCATGGTAGATTATACTCTAATACCATATCAGAAAGTAGATTTTAAGTCTAAGTTAACCTCACCAAATTTAGTCATATCTCTAGTCTTTATGGGATCTTCAACATATAAATTCACATATAGATGCTCACATTGGAATTTTGGGCTTACATTTTTTACCTTTTCAAATTTGTTAATTTTTTTTATCATATTTTAGTTGTGTTTAAGGTTGTATCATATTGACGATTTTTCCAATTCCCCTACGATTTCTTTTAAGGGAGAAGGCTCTACTCGTTGGGGAGATCTAAGCTCCGATGGTGAAGATGTTAAAGATGACAATTATGAAGTGGATCTTAGTGAGGATGATTCCATTTCATTTGATACTACCACAAGGCCTCACAAAACCAAACCTCACAAAACCAAAGATCGCGGTAATTATCAATATTGATTAGTAATAGTGATGGACTTTCAATATCTGTCCTTGACTGTGATTTTAATTTTCTTTTACTCATTTACAGCAGAGAGCCCTGAGCCACTTCCAGTAATGGAAGGGAAAGGAAGATCGCTGAAAGTACTTGGTTTTAGTCGAAATCAAAGGGCTGATTTTGTTCAAATTTTAATGAGGTTATATCCTGTTGTTTATGGTCATGTCTAGTCTCTTTTAACCTTATGACATAGAAATATTGTTGTTAATCTGATTTGGTGAATCAATAACAGATTTGGAGTGGGTGATTTTGACTGGTCAGACTTTACTGCCCGCATGAAACAGAAGAGTTTTGAAGAAATCCACATGTATTTATCTCTCATTTTCCATTTTGTTGTTGCATAATTTAATGCTATGCTTGTTTTAGTGCTATTGATCTTAAACCTTTTATTGTATCCTCTTCTCTTTGAGGGGGAATTACATGACAATTGAGCCCATATGAATACTAAAATAGTGGCATATAATGATAAGAATATTGTGTATATGTATACTCGGGTAAGATAATAATACTAACATGATGTTATTGCTTACTAAATGCTTGTTTCAGCATAATAATACTCGGGTGAACTGCATGTTAAGTTTCATTCAAAACTAATTTATTCTCATACTATTTCATCAACTGTTTGCATTCGTTCTTTTGAACAGGTATGGACAACTCTTTTTGTCTCATATTGCGGAAGAAATTACTGATTCCCCTACATTCACAGGTATGGATTCTTATTGCTCTGATATTTTGTCAGTTTCTTTTGTTATTCTCAGTTCACTTATTTTCCCTCTCTGCTCGTTAGATTTTATGAGAGTTTTTTGAAATCTTTGATATTTGATTTCTGTTCAATTCCTATGAAGCTTTTGTTTTAGTTGAGGAATAATTATTCTGAACATTAGATCTTATTTTGAATGATTAAGATTAAAAAAAATCATTTGAGGTTTTTTCACATGAATTTTTTAAACAATCACATGACTTTTGATGAAAAATAATCCTAGCCATCCATGCATAGTTGTAATGTATCGTTGCACGATCAGAATTTCTTCCTCTTACTCTTATGAAGGCCCAAAGGGCTTAGGATTCTTTGCAGTCCCAATTCACTACAGAGATGAGAAACTTATACTACTAAGTGATGCAAAGTAATTTATTACCTTTAATACTGAATACAATGTGTCTTTAGATGGAGTTCCAAAAGAAGGACTTCAAATACCAGATGTGCTTGTAAGGATTGCAGCTCTGCTCCTTCTAAGAGAGAAAGTAAGTTTTTCAAATAATTCTTTTGGGTTTTAAGCTTTTTATTGCTTGTGTTTAGCATACTATTTATTCTCTTTGTTTCCACCTTGCACCAATATAAAAAAATTATTCCAAATTACTAAAATGAAGTTCTTGTTTAAAAATCAGTTCAGGAACATTTAACTACTTAAACGTTAATATTGTATGGAGAATGGGTAATAAGTAGCTACTGAATGACCATATTTACGTATTCTAACAACCATATTCTAGAAAATATTTGGGATAATAGCATATGGATGAATGGTGCGGTCTTTTTCTATCTCCAGCCAAATAAAATTAATATTTTTCACCTCTTTTTATTGATCATGAATTGGTGATCAATATCATGTGAAAAAATTTAAACCTATGCATCTAATTTCATTGCTTTTCTGTTTTCTATTTTGTTGAAAGGGTGTTTTCAAAGTTAATATTATCTCTAGCTGATGAATGTTTTCTTTGTCTTGGAATGACAGGTGAAGTTTATATCAGAAAATCCTGAAACTCCACTTTTCTCAGATGATATCTTATCACGCTATCCAGGTCTGAAGGCTACAAAGATCTGGAAGGAGGAGCATGATGTAGTGCTACTGCATGCCATGTTGAAGTATGTTTTAGTAGATAAATTTCCCTATAATTGTAGGCATGGTTAATTGAATTCTATTTTATCTTTCTGAAATGCCTCTCCGAATTTAAACAATTTAATGTGAAAGATGTTCCAAGTTCCAACAGCATGTTATTAACCATGAAAGAGTTTTAGGCTTGAATACCATAAATTTGCATTGTACATTTTTGCTGGTATTTCCATTTCATTTTATGATTTGTGGGACAAGAATCTAGAAGGTGTTTTGCTGTGCTCTAACGGTGTAACTTTTCTAAACTTGATTCTTTTCTTTTCAAGGCATGGTTATGAAAGGTGGCATGATATTGCTGAAGATAAGGATCTGAATCTTCAGAAGGTTATCTGTCAGGAGTTGAATATTCCAGTTCTACAGTCTGATGTGACAAATGTGCAGTCTAGCTGCCCCCCATCCGGTGAGAATGTTAGGAGTGACATTGCTGCTGACGGTGCAAATATGACAAACGTGGAATCGAGCTTCACCAAATCTAAGAAGAGTGTTTCGCGTGGTTCTAGTCATCGTCGGAAGCAAGTCCAAGCATTCCGTAAGTCTGTGGTGGGGCATGACTATAAACAAATTCAGAAAGCACAGACTGAGTTTATAAAGAAAAGGTTTCGTCTCTTGGAAAAAGGTCTCAACGCTGAGTGCCAAAAAGAATACTATGTAAGTGCATTAGACTCCATTGTACTCAACTTCTATTTTATTACTCAAATTTTTTCTCATTGGAATTCATGGATATATGGCCAAAATGTTAGTTGATCATGCTATTTTTGTCTTGGAAGATTCGTTCTGTTAAGGTAGCTGGTTGTTTAATTGTGCTAGGATACATAAAAGAAACAAATCTGGTTGCTTATTTTAATAACTTCCAAGTGTTTTTTGTTTTAGTTTGAGTTCTTAACAGATTTTAAAGAGTCTCATATAATGTTCTATATTCTAAAATTTGTTTCTTTCTCTCTCCTTTGTCAGTTTTATTTTTTCTCATAAAAACATTAGTGTTGTACAAGAACTGATTCTGCAGGTGTTGATCAGTCCTTGTCTGCAATAGTTGTGGCCTTTTTTTGGATACTTCAGTAGCAATTTCATGGGTGGTGGTTTAATCTCCCATCTTATCAGTCATTTTTGTGGAATTGAGTCTTAATTCCAAATTCTAAAAACTTGCTTGGCATCAGACTAATTCATGAACTTGTGCAGGGAGATTCGAAACCAAATGAGCTGGAAACTGAAGAACATAAAGGTAAGGGCACGCGAGTAGATGTCACAGAGAATATCGCCTCTGAGACTGACGAAAGTGTGGCTGATCATCTGCCTCAAGTCAAAGGAATTGGTACAATGCTATGCAATTGTCTATTTTGCATCAGATTATGTAGTGCTGTTTTCTCTTTATATTCATTTTGTTTCGGTATTTTTCTTTGAAGAGCCTTTATTGCTATTTCTTGTTGCTATCTGCATGCCAAAGACAGACACTTGATTTTTGCCCTTCCACTTTTCTGCAGACACAGAGGATATTTATACTTCTGCATGTGACTTTGAACAAGATCGCCTGCAATTAGTATCTCTCTACAATGAGGTACAAATATATTTGTTTCACTGGTCTTCACCAGTGGTGCCTTATTTATGAAGGATGAGTGCATGATGTAACAGAGGGTAGGAAACATTTTTATAAACTATATATCCCTTTATATTTGCAGATGTGCTCAACTGTGGAGGAAAGCGCCATGGGTTTAGTCGAAACGGCAACAGACCAGGCACAACAGCAGGCTATTCAGAACTTGGGTCTACTCCAAAGCATTTCTGCAGATATCAATACAATTCTAAATGGTAAAGATATTGCAGATTAAATACAGTTCTGGGATTGCTGTCTGGTTCTGAAGTTAAATGCAAAGCTAAACATGTGGTGATGGAGAGATGCATGAAATACCAAGATTTCAGATCACATGGGGAATTTTTTTTTTTTTTTTTTATCAGCAATCTGTTGTATGTATCAAATATGTATCAAAACTAAGAATTGCTGTTGTATGTATCAAATATGTATCAAAACTAAGAATTGTACCACCATTAATGGCGAAAGAGAAATTTGTTGTACTTTGTAGCATGAAAATCTCAAATCTCATTATTTATTGAACTCCTTATGAAGAAATATTGATTACAAAGACCAGCCTCTATCCTTGCCTTAAAATTACTTAGAAATTGTGTTAATGAGTTGCTAATTGTAATTAACACTCCATCTAATCTTTGTAACAAACTAAGCTTTGGAGCACATGATTCAATAATTCATTATAAGACTAATCATGGAACTTGACATGTTCATTGTGATAAATGTTCTAAACAAAAGCCTATCAGTTTCTCACATTCTTTTTCAGAATACACTCCAAAGAAAAATTATAGTCTAACAATACAATTTACTTTTCATATGCATTAATTCACAATCTTTTCATAATAATAATATAATAGTAATATTTAAATTAATAATAATATTTTGACAAGTAACTAAATTAGTGGTTACTAAATGATTGTATAAATAATATTGATTTTTAATATATCACTATTCATGTGAAGACATTTCTTCAAAGGTTTTGCTTTCTTTATGAGAATTGGGCGTATTGAAAAAACTTTTATGGGCTTGACATAAGCCCACCTTGTAAGCTTGTAGTATGTCTCAATCAAAACAAATTCTTCATGCACTTTCATATTTTTCTCTTATACTTTCAAAAATACTAAAATTAATATTGACAATTTTTTTTTTAATTTTAGAATGTAAAATTTGAAGAATTTCCGGATTATAAAGTCTATTAGTTAATATTTGTGAGTTTTTACATTTTAAATTTGCAGAATCCAAAATGTAAAATTTGTATTTGTATTTTATATAATTCATAATGTAAATTTTGTATTTTATGTTGTATAATCT
>Ga0123341_1005019_pt1 | contig 11718 bp, 11 predicted proteins | sample Turbeapinknodule_FD_89959 | JGI IMG/M metagenome (GOLD analysis project Ga0123341, IMG submission 89959) | Root nodule microbial communities of legume samples collected from Mexico - Turtle bean Mexico pink nodule | ecosystem: Host-associated > Plants > Roots > Nodule | place: Mexico: Nepantla... | reverse complement strand
ATAAAACAAAAACCAATTAAAAAAAATAATTGATTTCCTAAAAATGATCAAAAAAATTTTAATTAAAAAAAAAAAAAAAAAATTTTAACAATTTAAATCAAAAAAAAACCCCGGTTAACATAAAAAAAAAAAAAAAACTATCGTCGATATTAACCAAAAGAAGCAATCATCTCAACCAAAATCGAATTAAGGAGAAAATACGAAAAAAAAAACATAAATTTAATAATATGAAGATTTTCAAATTCTTACATTTTTAGTAAAAATTTGAAATTCTCCTATCTTAAGTAAACCAATTACTTTGATGAAATTTGAAAATTCAATTTATCCCAACAATATATTTTCTCATAAATCATTTTAAATTCTATTTATAGAGAATGAATTACCCTCTTAAAATAGTTTGTCCAATGATTATGAATATGCATTTCTCTGCTTTGACTTTATAGTGCAAGGTGTAGTAGGAAAGGGTTAGGGCACTACATTGAAGACAAGATCATAAAGTAAGAAAGAAAGAAGACAATGCCATGCACACACTTTACATGTCCTTTTGATCTAAATATGAAGCTTAACAGCTTCATTAACAGTGTTTTGGTATCAGAAAGTGTGATTTTAAACCATTACTATGCATAAATGAAGAACTAAATTAAAGTAAACTTTCTTCCACTGACCAAATTGATATCATATATCTTTGAGGACTAAAAGGATTCTTAAAGAAACAATTCATGGATCAAATCATGACTTTAGGAAACTCAGTATTTGAGCATTCTGTATCTAACATAGGGTGCATTCATTGATAATGCCATTCAGTGAAAACATTGTACATCTAACAATCAATGGAGAGCAATACAATATCTAAGTTAGAAATCAATCATTTGGTTAGAGCTTCCATCTCTACTTTCATACCAAATCAGCCCTAGCTATTTTGCATGACAAATTCAAGTACAAGGTGGAAGGAAATTTAAGCTAACAGAAGAACAATAAAAAACAGTTGATAACCAAAATCAAGATACCAGGCTGAGGCTCTTCAGTGTCATACACAAGCCTCTATCCTCGGCTCAAATGAGAAGGCAGACATGAACTCCATGACTTCTCCATTCATGCAACATTTCGGCAACTCGGTCCAATTGTTGGTCGCCAAATCACATAGAATGTAAGTGCATAGCTCAGGGGAGTTCAAGCATATAAATATCTGATTGCCAGATCCAACACAGTTGATATCTGCCTTCTTTCCATACCATTCTTGAGACATTGCTGCAGGCATTGCAGCAATCTGTTGCCAGCATCGATTCGGGTCATCGTATTTCCACACCCTAAGACTTGTGCTCTCCAAGAACTCTGATAACAAAACAACCAGCATCTCACCACCACACTCCACAATATCAATGGAGTACTCACTGAAAACAGGCAACAACCTGGGGTACTCAAAAAAGCACCTGGATGTCAAATTGCAAGCTACTACTGTCCCTGAGGAGCTCAGGAAATACACCATTTCCTGACCATCTTTGTCAGTAATAATAACTGAGGAATATTGCTTAGATGGGCTCCTCTGCATGCTACTAGCCACCACTGTACCAGCCTTGCTAAGGAAGTACACAACATGGTCATCATCAATTGAATCACAACCAATGGAATTGTCATCAACCTCCCTCCTCAGTGCAGTCTCCTCTTCCCAACAGCAAGAGCTTGAGTCATAGACTTTGAACATAAGATTAGGGAGTTCACCGAAGACTAACACAATCTTGTAGGAGATTTGATCTCTGAAAGTTGTACTCATCACAACGGCATTGAGAGGTTGATTTTCTGAGGGGAAATGCAGTGGAGGGAGTTCACTACAGGATCCGGTCACTGGATTGCATACAACAAAGTTTCCTGAAAGTTTGCGGTAGCAAACCAGGCCACCAGAGGCTGCAACAGGCATGCAGTTTATGTTGGAGTCTTCGAGCGGAAGACGCAAGTGATTGAGTTTTTTCCAACTGTTTTCAGCAGCATCAAAGACAATAGATTGGTTGAGGCTGGGAGAAACCATCAGAAACCAAGGATCCCTGGAGGGAATGTGTGAGCAGGCAAGCTTGAAACTCACAGAAGCAGCAGCTGACTTCCATCTCTTGCACACTGAAGTAAGGCGGAAGAAGGAGGAAGTCGGTAGCCATGAAAGCACCCTCTCTAAGAGATCTTCATTAAGGTCATCCAGAGAAAAGCTGTTCAAGACTAAATTGTCTCCATTTTCTGGACACTTTCTTTTCAAACTGTGTTCCATTGACCCCAAATTTGGAGGAAACAACTGTAGAAACAACAAAGGGAATACACGTTATCAATAAATCGATTTTTTTTCTCACTTTAATAGCTTTTACCAATAATAAAGGCCAATTGATGTGAATTGAGACTTCCAAATTAAATGGGTAACGCCAAAAGTTCTTATCTTCACCCAAAAAGATCAAAATTTTCCCCTTCTTTCTCCAACCCCTTGAATTTGCAAGGCTCATTCTTGAATTTTGTTAACCAATTAAAGCACCCAACTCCGCCCCCCCAAAAAAAAACCCTCAGAAGCTATACTTTAGAAGCAAACATGAAACTTAAGAGTTCAAAATCCAGATAAATTTCCTTCTTTTCCTTTTCCTGACTAACCCTACTGGTAGAAATCCACGCAGAAGAAAAGAAAATAGTGGAAACAGTTAAAGCAGACAGAAGGGGTTTCATTACAACAATCGTGAGTAACCAGCAAAGGGCAGAATAACGATGAGACAAGAACAAAAGTAATGAAGGTAAGACAAGTACCTGATAACAGAAGTGAAGCAGTTGGTCCTGTGTTGAGGGTGGATAGGATAGGAAATCTAAGCAACAGAGAGTGAGTGAGTGAATGTTTCGGAGAACACAATATGGTGTGTGTTAAAAAGGAGTTTGGAGGAGGAAATCAGAAGAAAGTGAAAAAGGGGAAAAGGGAAAGCGAGCCCAACAAGTAGGAAGAGAGGTAGGAAGCTTCCTGTGGAACTCTTTTGGTTGGATATCGGATGGTTGACACTTGAGACAGTATCATGTGATGACAAGGCACACGCACACGCACACGCACACTTCACACTTCACACCACACACCCGTGTGTTGCTTACTCATAAAAACATAAAATCCTATGCCGTTGGATTAGATAAGAAGAGCATAAGTGGTTGACTTTTGATAATGGCCTTAGAGTAGCTAGCTACCTATGCTTTGGATTCGGGCTGAAAAATGAGAAAAAGGGTGCACTCAGCACGCAAACAAAAAACTGCTGGGGCAATAGTTTAATGATTTTAGGTTGCATAAAAGAAAGAGAAAGGACCACTGAGTTGTTTCAAAGTGGATATCAACAATGTCAAAGGGAAGAAGGGTTGGGTTTTGTCTGGGACTCGTGTGGTTTTCGGCTGACCTTCCTAGAGCAAAAGCAAGAAGCAACCCTCTATTCTTCCTCCCTTTTGGCTCCTCGTTGAAGAATCTTTGTCTTCTTTTGCTTTGCTATGTCGTTTTTGTGCAAGTCAATGCTCAAGCCCCATCCACAAGACAAGTATTTTTTATTGCAACAAACCAAAGGGTTAGAGATTAGTGTGGGAAGGGAAAATGTTGAAAAGCAAAAGCCGTTAGTTGTGATCTTTTTCTTTTCCTGCTCCTCGTGTGCTTTCACCTCTACCAGATGCTCGCACAACCAAAAGCCGCTAAGGTCTTAATCCACGCATGATACAACCTTATTTTCTTAAATTAGCCTTTACCAAAAGAAGTATAAAAAGTCTCTATTGAACTTCCTCCATGGAATCTTCACAATTTTCTTAAACAAAACTAGTTCATGGGCTTCAACAAGACAATGGATGCACGATTAAGGACTCAAAGTTTCTGTATCAGATACATATCAAAACACAGTCTCGTTTCAAAATGAAATGTTGCAGTATCATTTTTTTTTATCGATCTCTATCATTATTTCATGTAATAATTAATAATTAGAGGAACAGAGACAAAGATGTTATTGTATGAATTTATATACAAAACATTTCTCAAATGGAAAAGATATTCTTAATTGTAACTTTTAACATGATAGTGTTTTGGTTTTTATAGGACGCTGGAATTTTCCATGGATACCATTTCATAATGCTCGATTTAAATCTGTCACCGATTAAGAATAGTGTCATTTGAGTGTAATTAATTAATTCAATAAACATTTATGCATTGGCTAAAATTTTGAAACTATAAATATTATTTAAAAAATTGTCTTTCAAAATAATTAAACCAAAGTCAACAATGGGAGTTCAAAGGAAACTCAGAACATAAGGACAAAGGGATTATATTCTATCAGAAAAAATAAATTAGGAAATTCATCTAGAATTGTTACAAATAAGATCCAAGGTTATTGCAAATAATGAAACCCCGGACAAAAATTTCCCAACTCACCACCTTTTTCGATGATGGGATAATTAAATGATAAAGAAGAAATAACAAAAATAGCTGCACCAAGAAGATGTCAGCTGATATTTCCATTTCCTTTGTCATTTCAGTGGGAAGAACCGATGCCAGAAATTTTGCCAGCGTCTTCAACTGGAATAGAAGACTCGTTTGCACTGACATATCCATTACCATAATATGTATTATCTTTAGCTGCAATCAACTTGCCTTCAACCACAGCTATGTGTTCTAAATCCTCTTCCACGTTTCGATGATCCCTTGAAAAAGAAGAATGTTTATCGAAGAAGGAAGAGTCATTTGGTGAACCAGGACAAGGGCCAGACGACCTAACCATATCAGTATTTTCTTGCTCTTCCTTGCAGCCTGAAGTCTCTTCAAATGATCTGTCCGTTATATCTACATCCCCCAAATCATTGACGGGTTGAGAAAAAGGCACAGATGTTGATTCAACAGCACTACAAGAAATTTCATTTGCAATACCAGTTGAATCAACATTAATCATGCCCATATCCTCAAACTGCTCTCCTTTGGCTTCTGAGTTCAATCCAGCAGAAGACTCGCAGTCGTATGTGGAAGAAACATTTGAGTCTGGACTAATATCAGATGGCAAAACCTCAGAACCGCTACTACAAGTCAACATCTTCGTATTCGAGAGGAGGCATTCATCTTGCTCAGTTTGTCCAGACTCCACTTCCACTTCCACTTCTGTTGTTTGAACTTCTGCTATCCCTGAAGATTCACTAGTTTGAATTTGAAGGCCTGATGGCCTGGCACTACACCTGTCCAGGATCAAATTGAAAATTGCTTTACCAGTTTTTCGAGAAAGAAACTGACAAATATTATCATTTAAAAAGGGCAATGACAGAGCAAAATGAAAGATAAAGCTTGACAAAAAAGTAAACACCAGAACTTAATCTTTTCTTGATGATGTATATACAAAATGAATAAAACTCTAATTAATCTATGAAAGTTGGCACCAAATGAATTCAATCCTTAAATATTGTAAATAACCAAATTGCATCCCTAACTTTAACAACTGTCTATCAACTAGTTTCATGAAAATGCATCATTAAAATTTTTGTGGCTGACATTACCTAATCTATTAATTGGATTAGGAAACCACCAGTCAATTTGGTACAAGATGGTAAGGACTACATTTATAATGCACATTAAAGCCAGGGACCAAATTAACCAATAGTTACAAAGTTGAGCAAAATACAGCCCATGTTAGTCAACAAAATCACCTAAATTTGTACTCAAGCTCCATTGAGACAACGTTAACAGAACCCAGCTATTTGGGAAAGAAATATGTGAAAATACGAACCACATACTCTGAAATTATTGGTGTGTGACAGAGAAATAAAGAGAGCATTAGCCTTTAACAGAATCACAATAATACCTGCTATACAAAAGCATGTATGCTCCCTGAGAAAGTACCTCTTCCAACTCCACAGTCGTAACCTGAGAAATGTGATGGAACACAAATGAGGATACTGACAGTTTAAGTTAGACAGGGTACTCGATTACCGAAAAGAAAAATATTCAAACTCAGATTAGGAGACAAAGAAATCTACCTTCCAGTCATCAATCCTGTACCAGTTCCCCAGGAAGTCCTTGATGTAGCAGATGTAATGACCAAAAAATGAAGCATTTAGCATATCAATATGTACTACAACACCATACAGCTTATAAACCATCAGATCCATCTCCAGCTTCACTCATATAAGGGCTAAGATTTAAAGCCTCAGGGAAGGCTATTCTCTTGTTAAGTTTCCCAAACCTCCCACTCTGCATGTACACAACACCCCAAAAAAAGAAATGAGAAAGTTCACAAAAATAATTCACAATTCAAGCCTTTCATGCTTCTGTATACTAGTGGGCCGTATGTAAGTTTAGATGATATTAGTAAGACCTGAAATCTTTTCAAGGCGATGGTAAGAATATTTGGAGCGCATTTCACAGTAAGGCGTTTCCATGCCTTGACATAATCCTTGCACCTGACAAGCAGCAGAAAACTTCTTTAACAACAGGATATTCCTAACAGCAAAAATACATTATCAAAAGCACATATTTGAATTATATTTTAATTGAAAACTTACTTTCCACTATTGAAACTTTCCCTATTTATAATTTTTTTTCCAAAATTATAAGTCTCAGTTATCCAAATACACATCAAAATTAAAAATCAAAATAAAAATCAGAAGCCTGCATTAAGCAGGAAACAAACTTGAATGAGAAATCCAGTATCATCAGAGCAAAAGAAACTGCTAAACTAAAGACAATTTTATGGTTAATTCTCAAGCAAAACACATTTTGCTACAGCGAGAAAACTACAAAGCATCGTCATAAATGAACTTCAAGTTTGAAATTTGACAGGAGACATCATATAATCACCACCTTCCAAATTCTTTAATAAAAGCTAAACCAAGAACGCAGATGCATAATTTTTATAGATGGTCAAAAGCCTTATAAGCCGATATCTTGGTTATCTTATCAAAATTAAGAGATGAGGAAAACTTTATGCAGATGAGACTAATTCAGTGACTATATTATAGTTCCAAGCCCAAATTTGAAATTGAGTTTCAAAGATAATAATTTAGTTAAGTTGGTTAATTTATTACATTGTTACTGTTCATGGTTTACCGCCACAGAAGATCATTGTGGACTTAATTTTCTCCCCCGACCGAGGAGGGCTAACTTCCCGTTCAATTCATAATCTAAAATCATCACCTTATCCTCCCCATTCAATTCATCAAACTACAAAAACAGTTATTATAATTAATATTATTACTGACACCAGTGGCAAGAAAAAATTTGCAATGTTATATTAAACATTGGCATGGTACATGGTACAAGTATATTTCAATAGAAAGAGTAACCTTACCCCTCACATTTATACATATTTTCCCCATCAAGTCGCTCCTTGGCAGTAAACTGATCTAGACATTCCTCCAAGGAGGCAGCATCTCCATGAATTTCAACTGTCAAATCCATCATATTTTCATACTGCTTTGAAATCTTTTCACATTTTGTGCAAACCACCTATTTAGTTTCAGAAGAAAAAAGAATAAACAGACAGCCACATCCATGTCATTATCAAAATAGAAAATTGCATTTTCTTTACATTATTATATAAAAGGCTTTATTCTGTAGTACTGAAAAGGCTTTTTCCAATAATTATGTATTGCACAATAAACTCAAAATCTAAAGTTTTGATCATGGAAGGAAGAGAAACAAAATTCAGCCTTCGAGTCAATTTCATCAAAGAGAACAGAAAATTACAAACTAGAGACTTTGGGGGCATATCCAACTATCCATGTTTGGTTCAGTCTTTGTTTCTTTGCTTTTTGAAATCAATTCTGTAAAAAGCATAACTTGCAAACAGTTTTGTGGAACAAAATGTTTTTATAAGAAAATTGGTTATGTAATTTGATTCCCTTGTTTCTACAGATCAAAATTGTAAACAAATATCATTGTTATCATAATCAAATGGAGTTCAAATAGAAACCAAATAGGTTATTAAATAACTCTACAAAGTCAAACCTTAAATAGAGATGCAAATTATGGACTCCTACCTCTTATGTTAGACAACTTATAAAGTTCAAAAGATAGATGAGAAAAAATAAAGCAAATTTCACTTCATCCCACGCCAACATCATCATTCATTAGTCTGTTTGCATTATACACGTAATCAAACAATAGAAAAGTAACAAGAAAAGCTTATTTCAAACTGATTAAATGTCCAACCTCAGATTGTAGACGGCCACCAAATATGTGTTGAATAAGGGTAGTCTCCTGGAGGTTAGGAGGGACAGCTTTTTCTCCACCAAACTCATCAAGGCAAACAGATTGCATGGTATCAATGGAAAACCTACAAAAAATGTATTGGAAAAATTACCTTCTACATTTACCAAAAGAAATATAACATCAAGAGATTATTCAAAACAGAAATGAATAATTCACACAAAAAATGAAACGATAGTTAAAAGGAAAAACAAACCTCATAAACTCGTGAGCATCCTCTTGTCTTCCATAGCCCAGAGTACCACCAATATTAGGCAAACGAGAGAGAATATTCATAGGAGAAAACACCTGTGAACTTAGCCTTGTTCTATCAACATGATTTTCAAATTCACATAGAAAGCACCAATCATTACAAGTGCCTGGAGAATAAAAAATGATGACATAAGCATGAGGAATAGTTGAGATCACAGAAATAATGATCTGAGCTATGACATTACATTCTCTGCGGTGACCCTTCTCCAACAAGTAGGCAACAAGTGGCCTTGTGAATGAGAGGCACTGAAGAACCACATTTGCAAAGCAACTAAAAAAAGGCAATAAATATAAATTACTTCCCATACCCTCTAATTGCAAATACAACAATAGTGAAATAAAGTTGAAGCTCAGTCATGAAAATGGGCAAACCTGTTTCCACAATTCAAGAGCCCACAAGGAGGAAATCCTGGCTTGTTCCAGTTAAAAAATTTGACAAATTCATCATAGGGAAAAAGAACCTAAACAAGACAAGGCATATATTTTAATGTGCATTTGAGAAAATAAACCAAATTTAGCTCTGTAAACAAATAACATCAGAGACTAAGGCACTTTAGGAAGGCTCCAGAAGGGGACAGCAACTCGTGCTGATTGAGGAACTGCCCGCTGAGTAAAGAGCACAACATTCTAATCTGACTTCCAAATATCAAGGGTCTAAAGTCCCAACCCAGAAAAGAAACATCAAGAGCACACCACTATTGCCTTATGAAGTTGAGGAGCAGCACACCTTTGGTAACTTATTGATTATTACATAAAAATTCTAAAAGCCCAACAATTTACCATTCTGATCATTGAAGCTGAAGGGGTAAAACAATAAAACCAACTTTGGTCTTTCAGGTCCCTTTCCAGCAAGTAGATTAAGGTTTTTGCAAATTGGAAATCATAATCATATAAGACTAATGCAAATAGGCACACATTAATATTTTCCTTTTCTTAATTGGAAATCATAGTAAGATAAGCTTATTATTTTGTGTATTTACTTATAAGAAAGACAAATGAAAAACAGTCACAAGTACAACTATTTTCCCTTTTCTGAATTGGAAATCATTATATTCTTATTATCTTGTATAATAACTTAATAAGGAACAGTAATGCAAAATAGTCACATGTATTACTATTTTCCTTTTCTTCCCCTGACATGAAGATTTTATTTACTACGCTGCATGCCTTTTGCACATCATCTCAAGGAAATAAAACCTAGCCCCTCGGATTGCCCTTTCCCTTTCACAACCAACAGTAAGCAAAGCACATAACATGAATTTGTAATTACATCCACTAAAGAAGCTTACATCTTTAGGCTGCTTGATTGGCCTAGAAATTGTTCCACAACCAGGTATCAGCGCAATCGAAGACGAGCTCTTTCCCCCAGCAGCAGAAGACTTAAACCCACGATTAATTACCCCATTTTGGGTCGGGCTTCTTGCACCGACTTCACGAAAATCTTTGCATACTGTCTTATGCCCAGACCTCCAATGCGACTGCTGGCATTCTTGGGAGCTGCAAATTCCAAATAAACATATACAAATTAATCCAGCCACCCCTCCCCTTTCCCACTCAAATAAAAATATTATTCCCACCAAATTTCTTAAATATACACACACACACATATATATATATATATATATATGTATGTAGAAACTCGTCAATTTTATCAGCAGAACCCACATTCATTTCACACCACATAACATACTCAATTAATAACAAGTAACAACCAAAACTTCCACACAAAAAAAGCTACAGTCTTATTTTGTTGGTAACTATGTTATTAGTACGAAATATCTACCAATTTTATTAATGACAAATCTCTACACGAGAATCTAACCACTTTTAGTATGTAGGCATATAATTTTCATCCACAATACTCCAATTCAAAACTTTACTTAAAAATTTCAAACAAAGCTCCAGTACTATTCAAACCACCAACACAATTGTACATGCTCTAAACTACCACTAAATCAAACAAATACATAGATGATACGTAAATAAATTAAAAACAAATAAAAAGATAAACGAATTAATAAAACGCCACATAATGATAACGATCACATTGGTGATTGAAGAAAGGAACCGTACCAATAGAGGACGGCTTTGCAGCGCGAGCACTTCTTGGAGCTGGGGGTGGCGCAGACGGCGCAGACGGGGCAGAGAGAATCGTCAGCGGAGGAGAGAACGCCGGGCATTGCGTCGGCGAGGGCTTGGTGGTGGTCCCCTTCGAAATTGGCGTCGACCTCGAAGTACTTGGAAGCGGTGGACTTGACGAAAAAGTGAACCCCAACGGCCACGACGATCACGGAGAGCAACAGTTGCAGGAACCAATTCAGATCCCACGACACTCCAACCACAACAAGCATCTACGTCGTCGTCAATTGCGCCCCTACTCCGATTCTAGGGTTTTTCCATCGATCGCGCAATACATCACATCCTCCAATTAGGGTTTTCTCCTTCTTCAATATACTTATATTCCTCTTCCAATCGTATATCTTCTTCTGTCTATCACTCTCCCTCTCTCTCTCTCTCTCTCCTCAATTTCTGACATTTGCATCAGGAACTTCTATATGCATAATTATAATATATTATAATAATAATAATAAATAAATAAATAAATAATATCTTACTCTAATTATAATATTATAATATTATTATAACTGCTTTATCTTCTTGTTTTCCTGTGACACTCGTGCTTCTTTCTAACTGAAATAATGAATGCTCTATCATCACCAGGGAATCCATTTTGGGAGAGAGAAAGAAAAGCGTGATAATAATAATAAGATCCTCATCCACATCAAAACCACTTAAGTGTCAACAAATTATAAATTTTTTTATAATTATTCATTAATGATTCTTTGCATGGATTATTGATTTATGATTAGAGTTTGATAGTCTTGTGTTCCTAAATCACATTGTAAAAATTATAGATTCCTAAAAATATAATATAAAAATTCATTTATTGGAGTTTACTTTTTCTCTTACACTGATACTAAAAATCCTATAATTTAGTTTGGAACAACAAAAGGGTGGAGAAATAAACAAATTTTGGAATTCGTGTCTTATTTGGAAATATAGAAATTGAAACGTGAAGAAATAGAGTGCAAAAAGTGAGAAAATAAAACATAATCAATCATTACTTTTTTAGATTAAAACTTATCTAAAGTTTATAGATATTAATGAATTAGGTATCACCAATTATTATATTATATATATAAACTCATTTTAACTTTTTTTTACATGCTTACTTCTCTCTATTT
>Ga0123341_1005018_pt1 | contig 11719 bp, 16 predicted proteins | sample Turbeapinknodule_FD_89959 | JGI IMG/M metagenome (GOLD analysis project Ga0123341, IMG submission 89959) | Root nodule microbial communities of legume samples collected from Mexico - Turtle bean Mexico pink nodule | ecosystem: Host-associated > Plants > Roots > Nodule | place: Mexico: Nepantla... | reverse complement strand
GTTCCCCCAGGAACCCTAGACATGGGTAACATAACAGAAGTAAACCCTAGTTACAACCTATATAAAGGGTGCTAAGAACCCTAGCAAGGTACACCGTTTCTAAGACTGAAACTACTTTATACATTTACTGTTTCTTTGCCCAGTACTAACTTGAGCTTAGGAGTGCAAACTGTCGCCAAGGTGCCCTTTGTCTTTGCAGGTGAGAGATTCTTCAACCAATGAAGTTCGATTCTCAGGCAGAGATAAGCATGCCAAAGACTGTCGTTCTAGCCAACCGACAAACGAGTCAACCGGCGAGAACAATACCCATTAGAGTTCTAAGTTCTTTAAATTCGACAGACAGTCCTTTAGCATCTAGTCATATTATAAGAATTCATCAAACATTCTTTGAAGAATCAACTCTAGATGATCTTACAGACAATCAGATCTTCATCTCAACATTAAAATATCTCAATAAGAAAGATCAGCAAGACTCACTAGATGAGTCAACAATGAAAATCTTGTCAGATGATCCTATAACACATAAAAAATCTCATTAGTAGATTTTAATAAGAAAGATGAGCAACACTCAGTTGATAGGAAAGACCACTAGACGATCTCACTAATGTAAACACAACGTGCTAGAGAGTCCAATTGTGAAGAAACGTGTCAGATGGTCTCAAAGTGTTGGAACATGTCAAACGGTCTGGTCAGACGATTCCAAAAGACACAACAAAGCAGATGACCCCTAAAGCACAAAGAAATGTTATCAATAAAGTGCTTATGAATACAATAGATATTCGTTGAAGCCTACACGTGATAACTCATCACCACGTCTTCTACTTATCAAACGATATATTATATCAAGAAGTGTCCACACTTAAATTTTACATTCATAAAACACTTTCTATTATTGTGTTAATGTTTTTGAATCTTATTTGACATTCTTAATTTATATAACACAATTTTCAAATAAGATTTATGAATAAATCATTTTAGAAAGTTTTAGTAATTGAAAACGTAAAACAGAGCACACTGAAAATTTGAAATATTGTGTGCTTTAATATTTTGTAAATGAAATACAATTTCTATATTGATTATAAACTATTTCAAATACAATTGTACATTCATGATTAAGTTTTTAAACTTGTATTGGAAAGTTTTTAGATAAACAATGTATTACTTGAATGTTTTTGAAAAACATAGCACTTCTTAGCTTCCTTCTGGTCAGATTTGATAGTGATCACCGTCCCCTCCAGGGAAGGCAGTTTCATCTTCATGTGCCTCGTAGAGGTTATTGCTCCAATCCTATTTACAGCCAGTCTACCCAAGAGTATGTTATAAGCTGATGGAGCATTAACAACAAGATACCTGATGTTTGCAGTGCGTGAAGTTGTACCATCTGTGAAGGTCGTCTTCAGCTCTATGTGTCTACGCACTTCTACCTGGTCTCCGACAAAACCATACAAGCAACCGGTATAGGTCTCAACTGGTATGGAGACAACTGCAGCTTGTTGAAGGTCGACCAGAACATCACGTCGGCCGAACTTCCCTGGTCCACAAGGACGCAATGCACCCTCCTTCTTGTTGTCACTACCGAAATCACCACCGGATCATTGTCATGTGGAACGACGTCCTGGCGGTCAGCCTTGGTGAAGACGAGGTCGACATCAGGAGTCTGATCTGCCTCCTCTACCTCTACTACCATCACCTCTCGTGCATACTTCTTCTGCTGGGAGGCGATGCATCCTACACCTGAGAAACCTTCAGAGATGGTGTTGATCTCACAATGAATGGGCACATCGTGCTCCTAATCACCTCCCGGGGCTCCTGATGCCTGAGCCCCTTGCGGCTCTTGGAGATAGTCCTTCAAGAAACTGCTCTTCACTAGTTCGTCCAACTGGTACCCTAGTGACAAGTAGTTGTGTATGGCATGGCCATAGGTTTGGTGGAATTCACACTAAGCGTTCTTGATGGGCCCCAACCTTTTGTCATCCTTTCCACTATATTAGGAATAGCGATCAGCTCCTTAAGCTCTACTCGAAAACTGTACTTGGGGGGCACGTCCTCCCTTGTGCGTCCCCTAGTTTGGGGCTTCCAGGTCTCGAAGGATTGCTGCTTCCCCGTGGCCTTCTTCTCTTTTGTCACCTCATGTACCCTCATGGGTTGAGGTCGACCTGTTGCTCGAGGTCGGATGGGGCCAACGCTACTGCGTTTCTCTGTGACCCAATCTTCCGCAACAATGTGCGCCATGGCCCGACGCTTGATCTCGCAGAACATCTTCGGGCAATATCTAATCAATGAGTCACTGAAGGGCCCTGACAGCACTCTTTTAGTAAAGGCGTGCACCGTCATGGCTTTATCCTTGGTGTTTAGCCTCACCACTTGGACCCCAAACCTATTCAAAAACTCTTTCAAGGAATCTCCCTAGTACTGCTTTATGTCAAAGACATCGTAAGAGATCGGAGGGGGAGCCCTGTTGACAAGGTACTGCTCTCTGAACAGCATTGAGAATTGGTCGAAGGTAGTAATGTGTCCGTCAGGGAGACTGACGAACCATTCCAACGTTGCGCCTGCCAACATGCTCATAAATAGCTTGCAGTACACAGCATCAGAACCTCCTGTAAACATCATCTGGGTGTGGAACATTGTGAGGTGAGCCTCTGGGTCCTCTACACATATGAAGGTGACTTTCGGGCCCATGGAAGTGGCCGGTATCACAAAGTCCATGATTGCTTGAGAGAACGGCATGGGGCGTGCCCTAAGTGGTATGGGTGGGGCACGCTCATCCACTGCACGCTCCCCCGCCTGTTGCAAACTCCTACGGAGTTCCTCATTGGTTCTGCGCAGATCTTCGTTGCTTGCATGTGACGTGGCTAGGTCAACCTGAAAATGGTCTTGGTCGACCCTAGACACCGCTACCGCCTCCTGAAGGGTGCACATGGTCTCCATGATTTGTTGAATGGTGACATTGTCCCCTTCGATACCCACGGGTAGGGAAGACCGTGGAGGGGGCAGCACGGTACGGGCGTGGAGACCTTGGGCTTCGGTACCCCAAAATAGCAATAAAGAGAAGAGAAAGGTGGCGTCAAGGCCATATTTGCAGTACCAGCAGGGAGTGACCTGACTCGTGAAGTACCCATGCATGAGGTGTAGGGACGCGACAGTGCACGCTACCTTTGGAAAAGCGCTGGGGCAGACACGACCTGGGAGAGGGCCACGTCCCAGGGGTGATCTACATGCATGGCGCGGGAGGAAGGCTGATATACTCCTAGGGCGAGTGACTAGAGGCTGGGGCGCATTAGTTGGCACCCAGGTAGTCATCCCCTGCGCCGGATGCACTTCGAGGAGGGAAGACTTACGCGCTGGGATTTCCCTAAGTCGGGTTACAGCATCGTAAGGCCTTCCACGTGGAGTTGCGCTTAAGTCATAAGTGACACGTGGCAGTAACACTAAAACCCAAGGTATATAAGTTTTTCTAAAAGCTTAGTGAGGTACGTTTTAATCATTTGCTAGCTTACACACCATACGCACGAGTGATTGGAGCATGAGAGAAAAGTTAGTTAGAAAACAGTTACGCACCTTCAGAACACTGCTGTTACAGTGCTCCGATACGGAGGTGCACAGTGTTTATTGCCTTACTGCTTGAGCGTCGGAGTGCAAACGGCCGCAAGGGCGCCCTTTGTTCTCTCCGTTTCAGGTACTTACAGCGGTGAAGGGTGGTGACTTGGAACGAAGACGAAGGAGTCCTTGATACGCGAGTCTTAGCTACGCACGAAGCACGATCTGGTCAACCGGCAGCAACATTTGGTGCCCACCGTGGGGTCGATATAAAACATCAGTCCCACCGCAGGTTGTTGGAGGTTCAGTAGCTCGTTCTGTGGAGGTTTCTCAAGAATCTTGCAAGATTCACCGTTCATCTTCGAGTTTCGTTGAGTTTCACCGATCATTTTCAGTTTCGCTTGGTTTCCACCGTTCATCTTCGAGGTTTCGTTCAGTTTCACTGTTCGTTTGTGGTTTCGCTCAGTTCCAGCGTTTGTCTTCCAGTTTCCCTCAGTTTACACTGATCGTCATCGCTTTCACTCGGTTCTCACCGAAAAGATTTTCCAAGAAACACAGTAGCAGTTCGAAGTTCTCCAAGAAGTTACGAAGAATGAGGACAACAAGGCAAAGTTCGACGCGCGCTGAGAGTGACGACATGACCGTGCAACAGGTGATGGAAATGATGCAAGGCCTTCAAGAGGCGATGGCGGCATCAAAGGCTAAGCAAGAGCGCATACAAGTAGATCTTGCAGCGTCGCAAGCAAGGAATGAAGAGTTATGTCGCGCAAACAAGGAGTTGCGCCACTAGTTGCGCAATCACCATGGGAATCCTGAAACGGAGGATCGCAAATGTTTCACGCCACCTAGGGAGTTTCCCACGCCGTTCTCACAGTCGATCATGGAGGTGGTAATCCCGCACACGTTTGTAGGTCCTAATGTGACGTTTACGGGAATGCAGGATCCCGAGGCATACCTCACTGCATTTCACACGCAGATGATGCTGGTTGGCGGCTCTGACGCAGTGAGGTGCAAACTCTTCATGAGCACGTTGACAAGGATGGCAATGGACTAGTTTATCAGCCTCCTAGATGGCCATATAACTTCCTTTGCGTACAACTGTTTAGGGAGCAGTACATTCCGAACCAGCCTCCTCCGCCGGTGTCGTATGATCTCTTTGATGTGAAGTAGTATCAAGGAGAAACGTTGAAAGAATACATCAACCGCTTCGGGGCGCAGGTGGTGAAGGTTGGCACCACAGAAGAACCGATGATTGTGTATGCGTTCAGGAAGGGGATATGCCCTGGACCATTCTGCGAATCAATCATTAGAAACCGCCCTCGAACCTTTGCAAAGATTAGACACCGCGCGGTGGAGCACATCGCGACAGAAGGCGAGGTGTGCGAGAAGCGTGCAAGTGTTGCACCAACACGTCCAAGAATGCGGTCGCGTGCACAGCCCGTCAGGGTGAACGAGGCCGCAACTAGAAGGAGAGGTCAGGAGAGGAAGCGTCCTTACGAGGCAAGGAAGCCTCAGGCGAGGGGGCGAACGGAAGGAAATAGGCCGGTGAGGCACAATTTCGTGGTACAGCTGAAAGACCTAATTGTCTCGCCCAACATCGCAGATAAGCTGAGGGCCCCCGTGAAGACTGATAAAGTGTTGGGACCTCACAAGGACGCGTGGTGTGAGTTCCACCAGGCGTTTCGGGCATCATATCAACAACTGTTTGGCACTGGGTCATCAGTTGGATGAGCTAGTAAAAGGTGGGTTCCTGAAGGACTATCTGGTCGGGTCCTCTACGGCCGCGACCCTGGCAGTACTAGAAGAGGACCAGGCACATGAGATGCCGATCCATGGGGAGGTGCACACCAAATCTGGTGGCTTCTCAAAAGGAGGATGCACTGCCTCTCAGCGCAAGAGGTATGTGCGATCAGTGAACTCAGTGGCAGAGCAAGGGGCGGATGACTTGTTGGACATAGACCTTGCGTTTACGAAGGTTGATCTTCGCGACGTTGTCCCCCATGACAACGACCCCATGGTCATTACAGTAGTCACAACAGGAAGAAGGGTACACCGAGTGCTTGTGGACCAGTGCAGCTCCGCAGACGAGATGTTCTGGTCCACATTTAACAAGTTGCAGTTGTCCCCTTATCTGCTGAGGCCATACACAGGATGTCTGTATGGTTTCGCAGGGGACCAGGTGGAGGTACGTGGTTACCTGGAGCTGAGGACAACGTTCACCGATGGAACGACGTCACGTACTGATAACATTCGGTACCTAGTTGTGAACGCCAACTTGGCGTACAATATTCTGTTGGGAAGGCCAGCTTTGAACAGGCAAAGGGGAGTGGCGCCGACATGCCACATGAAGCTGAAGCTGCCTGATCTCAGTGGCAGGGTGATCGTGATCAAATCGGATCAACAAGAGGCAAAGAAGTGCTATGAGAATAGCCTGAAAACGAAGAGGGGAGTGTTTATGGTGGTGGAGCGTCCACCCAGTGCGGATACGCCCATGGAGGTAGAGCCCCAGGAGGAGGCGGTACCCGGGAGGGAGACGCCCGTCGAGGCCGTGCCCACGGGAGAAGCGCCTAAGGAGGAAGCATCCACGAAAGGCGACGCCTAGAAGAGAGGGTCGCAGAAGTGAGTCTCGCGCAGATAACGCCCGAGATAGGCAACCCGAGCCCGTGGAGAACGTGGTCGAGAGGCAAATTGGCGATAAGATCTTTAAGCTGGGGCGACTGCTGAGTCAAGAAGAGCAGGACGAAGTGGCAACAGTAATTTCACGTCACTTGGACGCATTCGCATGGTCTGCCTCAGACATGCCAGGCATCGACCCTGATTTTTTGTGCCACCATCTCACCATGGACCCCGAGGTCCGCCCTGTGTGAGAAGTTCAATGAGGAGAGGCCCCTCATCGTACAAGAAGAAACTAAGAAGCTGACTAGCGCTGGTCACATCAGGGAGATTCAGTACCCTGAGTGGCTGGCCAATGTGGTCTTAGTGAAGAAGGCAAATGGGAAGTGGAGGATGTGCGTGGACTTCACGGACCTGAACAAGGCGTGCCCCAAGGATTCGTATCCTTTTCCCAGCATTGACGCGTTGGTAGACAGCGCCTCGGGTTGTAAAATGCTGAGCTTCTTGGACGCGTTCTCAGGGTACAATCAGATCAAGATGCATCCCCGGGATGAGTGCAAAACGGCGTTCATGACCGAGACGTGTAGTTATTGCTACAAGGTCATACCGTTTGGACTGAAGAATGCAGGCGCCACTTACCAGAGATTGATGGATAGGGTTCTTGCACCTATGCTAGGTAGAAACGTGAAGGCCTACGTTAATGACATGGTGGTGACCTCCCAAGAGAGAGGGCGACATACAACTGACCTGGAAGAGCTGTTCGCCACGATAGAGAAGTACCGCCTCAAGCTGAACCCAGAAAAGTGTGTTTTTGTGGTTGAGGCGGGTAAGTTTTTGGGTTTCTTGCTCACCGAGCGGGGAATAGAAGCGAACCCCGACAAATGCGCGACGATTATGGCAATGAGGAGTCCCGCCTCGGTGAAAGAGGTGCAGCAGTTGACAGGGCGGATGGCCACTCTGTCCAGATTCGTATCAGCTGGAGGAGACAAGGGACATCCTTACTTCCAGTGCCTCAAAAGGAATAGCAGGTTCGTGTGGACCGAGGAGTGTGAGGCAGCGTTCCTCAAGCTCAAGGATACCTGGCGGCTCCTCCCGTGCTTTGGAAGCCACGGATCGGCGTGCCGCTCAGGTTGTACTTCGCGGTGACTGAGTGGGCGATCAGTGTCGTGTTACTCCAGGAGCAGGACCAGACGCAGAAGCCCATATTCTTCGTCAGTAAAGTCTTGCAGGGGCCGGAGGCGAGATATCATTCGTTAGAGAAGGCGGCTCTGGCAGTGGTTTTCTCGGCAAGGAGACTCCGTCACTACTTCCAAAGCTTCACGGTGGTGGTAATGACGGATCTCCCCATCCAAAAGGTGTTGCAAAAGCCAGATGTCGCAGGGAGAATGGTCCGCTGGGCAGCGTAGCTGTGTGAGTTCGATATACAGTACGAGCCCAGGGGGTCCATCAAGGGATAGGTATATGTGGACTTCTTGGCGGAGCTCTCGCCAGGAAGCACACAGCAAGAGGTAGAGGTGGGCTCCCAGTGGGTGCTTTCGGTGGATGGGGCCTCTAATCAACAAGGAAGTGGAGCCGGTGTGGTCCTGGAGGGGCCAAACGGTTTGTTGATTGAGCATGCCCTGAAGTTTGCATTTAAAGCCAGCAACAATCAAGCAGAGTACGAGGCCCTCATAGCTGGAATGCTCCTAGCCAAGGAGATGGGCGCACGGAGCCTATTGGCAAATAATGATTCGCAGTTGGTTACCGGGCAAGTAACTGGGAGTACCAGGCTAAGGATCCACAGATGGCGGCATATCTGAGATATGTCCAGGTGTTAAAAGGGGCGTTCATGGCGTTCGAGTTGGTCCATGTCCCAAAGGAGCAGAATGCCCGAGCTAACCTGCTCGCAAAGCTGGCCAGCTCAAGCAAGGGGGGAAGGCAGAGGACAGTCATCCAAGAGACCCTCAAGACGCCACGAACCTTTGTGGCAGACAATAAGGTGGATGTCCTTCATGTCCGCACGTCTAGAGGGAGGCTGAGGAGCCATCGGTCTTTAATTCAGGACACGGCGAGGGTCCCTAGTATTAGTGTTTACCCGACATCGCCAGAAGAGGAGGACCTTATGCAACTGTGCGTCCTAGAGGAGGGGGATACGTGGATGAAACCCTATAGGCGCTACATCGCAGATGGGATCCTCCCAGCAGAGCCAGAAGAAGGTAAAAAGATAAAGAGGAATTCCACGAGATACACCCTCGTGGATGGAGCACTATTCAGACACGGGTTCACGCACCCGATCTTAACATGTGTGAGCAGAGATGAGTGCACAGGGATAATGTCTGAGCTCTACGAAGGGATCTGTGGAAGCCATGTAGGGGGGAGGTCTTTGGCGTCCAAGGTGATCCGTGCAAGCTTCTACTGGCCGACAGTAAGGGAGGATTGTGTAAGGTACGCCCAGCGATGCAAGCAGTGCCAAATTCACGCTGACTGGCACAAGGCGCCTCCAGAAGAGCTGAGGTCATTTTACAGTCCATGGCCCTTCCACACATGGGGTATTGACATTCTGGGGCCCTTCCCGTTAGCGATAAGGCAGATGAAGTACTTGATAGTTTCTATTGAGTACTTCACGAAGTGGATAGAAGCAAAGCCGGTGGCACAAATTACCGTACACAAGGTATAACACTTCGTATGGAAAAACATCATGTGTCGCTTCGGGGTACCAAGGCGCCTCGTCTCAGATAATGGTACCCAGTTTGCAAGCTCGCAGCTGGGTAAGTTATGCTCAGAGGTAGGCATCAAGCAGGTGTTCGCATCTGTTGAACACCCCTAGACGAACGGACAGGTGGAGTCCGCCAATAGAATCTTGTTGAGGGGGTTGAAGAGGAGGCTTGAGAAGGCCAAGGGAGCTTGGGCGGAGGAGGTACCGAGGATAGTATGGGCCTATCACACTACGCCCCAGACCTCCACCATGGAGATGCCGTTCAGCCTCGTGTATGGGTCGGATGCGATGATCCCGGTGGAGATACACGAGAGCTCACCACGCTTCCAAAGCTTTGTGGCTGAAGAGTCCAACGAGGAGAGGAGGGTAAACTTAGACCTGTTGGACGAGGCCAAAGAAAAGGCAAGAATCAAGGCTGAGGCTGTGAAGAGAAGGGTAGAGCATCACTACAGCTCCAAGGTCAAGCCGCAGTAGTTCCAAGTAGCTGACCTGGTCATGCGAAAGGCTCATCCATATGAGTTGGAAAACAAGTTGTCTCCCAAGTGGACCAGACCCTTTAGAGTAACCGAAGCTAAGGGGAACGGTTTGTACAAGCTTAAGACTCTGGGAGGAGGCCCCATCCCTAAACCCTAAACCCAAACTTAAAATTTTACTTTAGTTAAAGATTTTATGCAATACACGGTTTAAGGGGACACTCTTTTTCCCTCTTGGGGTTTTTTAATGAGGTCACCCAAGTAAAAATCAGTTTAAGCATACGTTGTCTTGAATTTTCCTTTCTCGCAATGTAAAGAAACGCTAAAAAGAAAAGGGCGCGGTTCATTAAGAAACGAACCCACCACCATGGTGTGTAGACACCTCAGGAGGAGGGACGCAGATATCTCCTCTGGGCATGGACTCCAAGAGCGAGAACCGCCTTGGACGTTTAGACACCCCAAAGGGAATGCCGGGAGCGCACTCTGCGGGTGCGGACGTCGAGTGCGCAAGGTAAGTATAACATAGTTAAAATCCGGGCGTCTAGTCCCTGGGCAGGAGTTAACAGATTCCTTCGGGACACCCCCTCCGCAAGCGAGAACGGCTAGCCCCGGTGTTTGATGCTTAGACACCTCACAAGGAAGTGGCGGGGGGCGCCTCCTTCGAGTGTGGGCGTCAGACAGTGAGGAAGTTCGGAGCAGTGGAGAGCCAGGTGACTTGGTGCAGATACACGTCGTATAGGGGAAGCGCCATCCTTCAGGAAACCTTTTCCTTAACCGTAATCACCAAGTCCCTGGTCATCTTGGTGTTTAGACACACCGGGGACGATACGGCACTGCTTTCAGCATGCCTCTCCTCGGGCGTGGGCACCAAGTACACTGATCGCCTTGGTGATTTTAGACAATCCGAGGACAAAATGGCAATGCTTCCGGGCAGGCCTCTCCTCGGGCGTGGGCACCAAGTGCGCAGAGACAAGGGATAGTTGCCTTGGTGTTTAGACACATCGGGGACGATACGACATTGCTCTTAGTGGGCCTCTCCTTGGGTGTGGGAACCAAAGTGCTACTTTGTCAAGTGTCTAGACACGCTGAGGACGAAACGATCTTGCGCTCAACAGGTCTCTCCTCGAGTGTGGGCACCCAGTACGAGTAAGAAGGCTTCGGCCAAGATAAGTCATCCTTCGCCTTTGAGCGATGTCGAGACCACGGTAGAGATGAGCCCTCTTTCATCTTTAAACGATGACGAGGCCAGTAGCACCTTCGGTGGTAGGCACCTCAGGGCCACGAAGGTTAAGCAAAAATCAAGTTACAAGTTATTACAAGTTGAAGAAGAAGACGGGATCGGGTGCAAGCAAGAGGCATGCACGATCGACTTCATAAGATAGATAAGGACAAGAGGCGTGCTATCTATTGTTCGCAAAGGTAAACAAGGTGAACAAAAGGAGTAGACAGTTGTTCCTGCCGGTTGACTGAAAAGATCTTCGTGCGTGGCTTTGACTCACGAACAAGGACTTCTTCGTCTCCAACTCAGATCTTCACCCTTCTCCGCCGTGATCACCTGAAAAGGAGAGAACAAAGGGGCGCCCTCGCGGCCGTTTGCACTCCACGATCAAGTCAGCAAGCAAAAAACACCAAACCCCTCCGTATTGGAGCACTTGGCGCTTTGATGACGTGACATTCTCTGAGCTGGTGACATGACATTCTCTGCGCTGGTGATGTGACACCTTAAGTCACGCTTTAATCTCTTGACACGTAGCCCAATCGCACAGTCAGCACTTAACGCCCCTCGCGCTCCTCAAGTTTACGTTATATCTTTCAAAAACGCGTGCTCCCAGTTACTGTTTCATCACTCTTCGCATTCCTCCATACTGTTCATCTTCTCGAAGCTCTCTCTGCATCCTCTCTTCCCACCTCAAGCCTTCATCAACCCAAACTCTCAAAGGTATGATTTTTCTCCTTCGATGGCTCTTTCTCTTGACTTTCTGTGTTAATACTACTGCCTGGGTCTGTTTATCTTCTTCGCATTCGCACTTTCCTTCCTCATTTCTCTGTTTCCCCTCTTCTCAATCTCTCGCGTGGGTAGGGTTTTTCCTAGGGTTTCTTCCCCTCTTGCACCTTAACCTTCATTTGCTAAACCTTTTCTCTTTTTCATTCTTCAGCTTTCCACAATGGCGCGTACCAAAACGACTGCCAATCCTCCACGCGCTTGGAACCACTGTTACATCCACTTTCTCTGCCTTTCCTCACTGTTCATCTTCTTCGAATCCCTTCTCTCGCGACCCGCTCTTTCGTGCTTCTGCTCTCCACGCCCTTCAACCCCCAAAGGTACGGTTTTTCCTCTCCTTGATGATTCCCTTTACTGCATGAACTGCCTGGGACTGTCCATGTTGCTGCATTTCTT
>Ga0123341_1005017_pt1 | contig 11720 bp, 4 predicted proteins | sample Turbeapinknodule_FD_89959 | JGI IMG/M metagenome (GOLD analysis project Ga0123341, IMG submission 89959) | Root nodule microbial communities of legume samples collected from Mexico - Turtle bean Mexico pink nodule | ecosystem: Host-associated > Plants > Roots > Nodule | place: Mexico: Nepantla... | reverse complement strand
GTATTTTCTTTCTTTTTCCTTTTTTTAATAATACTTTTTTCATGTGATGGCAGATGATTGTTGTTACTTGAGATGTCAGCCTAGCTGAGATGTCAAGTTGCATAGTGATGCCTAACATGAAAAATTTCATTAAAAAAAAAAATACATAGTTTAAAGAAAATTTAGTTCTAACAATAAAGCTAGAAACTATAATTAAAATGAAATACGCGTAGTGTTAAGCAATTTTTTCTTTCCGTTAATTCTTGATGGGCGGTTTTGGAGTGCTTTGGTTTGAATATATATATGATACATATAGTCACGTATATACTTTGTCCAGGTTGAAATAATAAACATGCTAAACTTGGAATTTGACAACTAATATATGTTGTTTAAAATTTATACATGGGTTTTTTCACTAACGTTGGTGTAAGTTAAATATAGTTTAGATATATGTATAATTAAAATAAGTATCTATACTTTAATATGATAAAAATAAAAATAATATATTTTTATTAGTTTTACACTATCTCTATACATTTAAATAAATTTCAGATATTTAAAGTTTAGATATATGTATCACATTAAGCGTCATCTTATATTCATATTTTATTTATTTTAAAAAATTGCTTTAATAAATAAACTTAAAATAAATTATTCATAATATATAGTCAATCACATTACTTAATCCAACAAAGCATGAAACATAAAGAAGCTATGACTAATAAGTGTTGTATAATTAACAAAACATATAATACAAAAGGCAAGGACTTCGTCTGATAGACGATATAAAACTCTTCAGATTTTTCACTTTGTTTGATAGGTGTTATTGATGATCAAGCAAATAGATTTTATGTTGACTTAAACATAAAGAATGTTCTCAAAGCTTAATTATGTCTTGTAGGAAATGTCTTCACCATTTGTCGCCAATATGATATGCACCAAAGTCAAGTCTATATCAAAGATCTTTTGGGAATCGGGCTAAAGTTGCAATGTCTTCCAACTATCATGATACAAGTATATGTTAACTCTGGTGCAACTATCTACCTAGTATGGTGTACACTTTTACAATGTTTTGATGTAAAATGCTATGCAACCTAAGGAGATACACATGTCAGTTATCAAGGATGTTGCGTGAAAAAGAGAAGAGAAAATAATGTTGTATGAAGCATATTCAAATTATTCTCAATTATCAATCTCATTAGATGATAGAAGAAAGGTGAAAATGTTCAAATGGGTTCAAAGCTACTGAACAACCAAGAAAGGGATTGCAACAAATACATTTTGCAAGCGCCTATATAAAGACATGTTTCAATGAGAAGAGCAAGAAGCTATACCATTATTTGCAAGTGCTAACATGCTCCCAAATTTTCTTTGTGCCCAAAAGCTTTATAATAATATTGTTTGTGCTCATTAGCAAACTAAAAGAGATTTCTTATCCTTGTAATCGTCAAAAGATGCAATCCCTCCCTCGTGAGAAAAACTTGTGATTTGTTGATCACATTATCAAACAATACTCAGTCTTAGTCATGAGTGATTGTGTTGCAAACAATACTCAATTTTAGTCAAAAGTGGTTGTATTCCAAACAATACTCAGTTTTAGTGAGAAGTGGTTGTGTTCCAAACAATACTCAATTTTAACTAGGAGTGGTTGTGTTCCAAACAATACTCAGTTTTAGCAAAGAGCAGTTGGATTCCAAATTAATACTCGAGTTTTTCAGCTAGGAGTGACTGAGTGTCAAAGAATACTTAGGTTTTAGTCAAGAGTGGGTAGGTTTAAATAACACTCGTTTTTTACTTTGCATCATTAGTCTAGTTAGTGGAAATTGACTTGTTGGTAAAAAACTTGATGTAGTATGTGCTATCAAAAGAACCAATATAAAAATATTGAGTGATGAAGTTTCCTATGCTCCTTTTAAAGTTCTTCAGTTTGATGTGGATTTGATGGAAGGAGAAGACATGGAAACAGAAGATTTTATCAAAATGGGTCAAGAATGGGTTTGGAACAATGGGTGTTGTATGAGAGTGGTGATAGGAAGGAGGCTAGATCAACCTTCTAGTTATCTCTAAGGCTTCTACACTAAAGAGTGAGATCAAGAGAAAATAGAGACTTTAGAGAAAATTTGAAACCAAACAAACATAAATTCACTACACAATTCAAGTTTAAGAATTACACAAGAGAAGCTCTCTAATTATAGAGCTAGAAATCTCCTAAAGTGACTATTACAACTCTCAATTCATGAAGTGACATGTTGCAACTTAGAAATTCTCTATTGATGGATTGCCATATGACAATCCATGTCTTGAAAAGCTCTCCATTAGCAAATGGACATGTGGCACAAGGGGAGTGGAGAAGGAATGCATGAGGTGTCCATGTGCTTCATGAAGGATAGGAAGAGTCACTTTGTGGAGAAGAAAGGAAAGAGAAGGAAGGCACCATATAGGAAGCTCATGTGCTGCCATGTGTGTGCCATCCGGATATTCTTCTGAGCTTCTCTAAAATTCTACACTTCTAGTTTAAAATGGTCCAAATACAAGACCCAAAATTCCTATTCATAAATTAAAGACAGAACTTGAAATCTTATTTACTCTATACAAATTTTACAAGGCTTCAAAAAGAGAATCTTCTAGAAAAAAAATCTTCTGATCATAACTTTTCTTCTGAGCCTGATTGTTTAGTTGGTTGGGATGCTCCTCCATCATTTAGTAATCTTTATTTCCTTAATCTATTACATTGCATGTTATTTTGTATGTGTTGATTAAAGAAAGAGAACATTTTCAAAAAGATTTTTGAAAACTCATTAAACTATCCTTTGACTATTAAGTATTACATGTTACTTCACACAAAAAAAAAAAAAGATTTTAAAACATAATGTAACTCGTTCTTCTTGTGTTTCTCTTGTTTTCTTTAGTGATCAAATTGTTGGTTTCTCTAAAGAAAGGGTGAACACATAAGGATACATAGATTTGTATACCAAGTTTAGAGAAGGCAACACGAATAGTCGAACCATCAAGGTCTGATATCTTATTGTCAACACCAACACATTATATAATATTATTCTCGAAAGACCCTTTTGAACGCTCTCGAAGCCATTGCCTTGACATCTCTTCTAGCAATGAAATTCCCTTGAACTTCACAATAATTATGGTACATGTTGATCAAAAGACAATTTAAGAGTTTTATACAACAAGTTTGACCATTACTCTTTTGCCTGGCCTTCACATTCACTAGTTGACAATAAATGCTAAATTTTCGTTATGATCTTCTTAGATCCCAAGGTCAATGATGACATACAAGTAGAACTTAAGGAGGACACAATCCTTTTCCAACTAGAACATTAGGACAAAACATATAAATATGATTGTGCTAATTGATAAAAATAAAATGATGATCTTTGCCATATTACAAAAAAACATACATCCATCAACATGTACCACCACTATCATGCTTGGAATAAACCATGATATCATCAACCATAAGCTCTTAGTGTACAAGAAAGTAAGATTAATATCATGAAAGAAGTGGAAATTAGGCAATGAGAGAAGGATGATAGCCAAAGAGGAAGTAAGAAAACTCATGGATGTCAAATTCATCAAAGAAGTTGAGATGAAGGAGATTTCATCTTTTCCTTAGAATCTTTATGTGTCTATCAATTCTCCACCTTTAAAGCTTTGGTCTTATATTGTGCCTTTAAAACAAGCAATATTTTTTTTTCCTTTTTGACTTCGTCTTATTATAATTCTCTCGTGAACATTAAGGATTCCAATGAAGTATTTTTGGGGCACTTCATCTAATCTTTTTTGACATCATCAAGGTTGTCGTCACCTGTGGTCTCCATTGCTTAAGAAAGCTATGCAAAATTCTATCAACATAATCCTATAAATCACACTGCTTATCTAAATAATTAAGTTTATTCAATATGGTTTGAAATTTATCAAACGCATTGTGTATGTTATCATTTTCTTCCATATTAAACAACTTATTTTACCAAAATTATCTTTGAACAACTTCATTTAAAGGTAGACGTTTTTGTATTTTGTAAAATGCCGAAATCCATATGTTGACATCATTTACTAATTTAAGGACTTAAATCTATTATTTGTACACATTAAGCTTATTTGTGAATTTCGATTACTCTTTGAATAATATTGTTTATGTATTTTACTAAGACTCATTCTACTAATTGCATCAATTAAAGGTGACTATTTTTATATTACAGTAATTTTTCACGAATTTAAATTTGTTAGATCAGAATCTAATAATTCTATTATAATTTTTTCTAATTCAATGATTTTTTACATTATAATAACTTTACTTAACATTAACTGTTAAAATTAAGTTTTGATATTATAATCAACGATGTTAGCTTTAGATTGTCTTTATCAAACTATCTTAAATCAATTACATAATAAGAATATAAAATTAAAGTTTGCATTTTTACTGACTACGTAAGTTTCATATACCTTTTACTATTCAAATTTTTTAGCTTGTTTTAAAAATTTCAATAAAAATGAATTCAACTGTATCTTAATGTATATATATATTTTTTTTTAAAAGTTATAACTTTTCATGTGCATGTCACTGTACACGAACTACTAATTAAAATAAATAAATAAATAGTTATATAGTTATTAATATTTAGTTAATATCATGCATTTTAAGACATTACAATTGGACATTATAGTATTTTTTTGGATAATGTTAATTATTATTAGTAATTTTAATATAGTCTTGATACTATTAATCACATATAGTTAATTATTTACAATTGTGTTTATTTATTATTAACTTTGTAATACTAAATTAATCATATATTTGAATATGTACATGTATGAATTCAAATAATTGACAATTTTAAATCCACTTTCCTTATGAATATAAATAAATAAAACTAGCAGCTCATTAGTTTAAAAACATAGTTAATATCATTTAGCTGTGTCAATTTAATTTAACTTATAATTTCTTTTATTTAAAATTATATATGAAAAGATAAAAGAATATATATCACTAAGAGTAAATTTTCAATTTAATGAAGGATTTTTTTTTCATAAAGACCTCCTTGAAAAAAATTAAATAAGATATATATTAAAATTACAATCTTAGTATAACTTAAGATAATATGATATTCTATATACAAGAAAAAAAAAACGATCGGTCTTTATCTTTTCATCAACGATTTTATTTATAAAAAGGATTGAATTTCACATGAGAACAAAATAAAATGGTTATTTTCACGTAATTTTATTTAAAGTTGAATCGTATCTCTTCGAGCATCAAATATATATCTCACATATAAAAGAGAATATATTATGAAACAACTTCTATATGTTTTATATTTTTTCTTTCATGGATAACAAATACAGTCAAATCAAGATTAACAAAAATTAACTTTAAGAAAAGATCAAAACTATTTAGAGTAATTTCAGGGAATTGTATACGAATATTACAATATATATTTTTTTTATAAGCATGAAAGAATAAACAAATTAATAAGAATCATTTTAGAGCTGATCCAACTTTTATACAAAATAAAAACAAACAACCCTAAGCCTCCTCCTAACAAAACCAAACACCTCCTACCAACAAAAAAACACAACTCCGGTAAAATACCCACAAAATGAAAAAAGAAACAGCCCAACATTGTCAAAATAAAACTGTCAACAAATTGACCTCATACAAACCAAAGGATCAAGACACCAGTCAAAATAAGTGAAAAAAGATGAGGAAGCCTTGGAGGTGACCCACGACCAAACCTTTAACTGAACAAGAGCAGACATTTCTGAAAATCAATCACATCACCTTTAAAAATAATATTTGTTCTCGCTGGTTGACTCGATTGTCAGTTGACTCAAACGACGGTCTCTAGCCTGCCTATCTCCACCTGAGAATCGAACTTTCTTGGGTTAAAGAACTTCTCACCTGCAAAGACAAAATGACGCCTTGACGGCCGCTTGCACTTCAACGCTCAAGTCAGTACTGGGGCAAAGAAACAGTAAGTGAATAAAGTAGTTTCAGTCTTAGAAGCGTTGTACCTTGCTAGGATTCTTACCACCCTTTATATAGGTTGTAACTAGGGTTACTTCTGTTCTGTTACCCATATCTAGGGTTCCTGAGAGAACGTCTTTGTGCCGCTATTACACAATCTTAGCGTAATCTGGAACATAAGACTTCCCTTTACTGGAGTGCAACGACTAACAGTATGGCCGCCAAGGTCACTCATGCACCAATGTTGCGGGGCCATCTGTTCTATGGGTGCCCTAAGTATTCACGTGCCATGCATGCAGTCTTCTCTTGGAAACCCTAACCCTAATAGGCCTTAGGGCCTCCAAGGAACACTTGCTTGTGTCGTACTAGAATGTACCATACATACCTCATGCATGATCCTCTCGTGACTTAGGTTTTTTCTTATATATGGGTGTTTAATTGGTATCTGATATGATTTCTGGGGCCCACCTTACGTGGCCCACCATTACTATTAGACACCGATGTCCGATGTCTGTTGTCTTTCTCTGACGCCGATGTTTGAGGTCTTTCTCTAGTGTCGATGACCGAGGACTAATCGGTACAATATTGTTCATATGCTTTCAAATCTCACTTACTACAAAGATCTATATCACACCCAGACGTCATTAACAGAATCAAATGCTCTACCCAACTTAAACTATAAAAATTGATAACAAGAGTAATTGTGGTCCACTGACGCCACTCCAAGCCAAGCATAACACTGACTCCAAATGAGCCAGACTATTCTACACTCAAAGAGCAAATGACGACACAACTCCTCTTTCACCCCGCACAAACAACACAAAAGACTTTCAACCACGACTCCACACCTTTCCAAATTGGTCTTGGTTGCAATCTTATTCGTTAGCACTCTCCAAGCCGTAACTTGAGCTGAGGGCAAAGCTTTACATCTCCAAAACTTGTCGTACAAAAACTTATTTTCCCCCTCTAGGTCCCTCCTTAAAACAGCATATGCAGATTTTACGGAGTGCCTTAAACACCCCAAATCCTTTCACACCCAGGTATCCTCAATTTCCATGTCAGACTTCATCCCTTGAAGTTCCTGTAATAAATGACTCTTTAAAGGTTTTTCCCATTCAAAAAGCCTCATTCTCCAAGGTACATGCCACACCCAACCAACACTAACCCAATCCTCAAATTCAACCGTCTTGGAATTACGGGAAATGCTCAAGGAATACAACCTCGGAAAAACGCTCTTCAAAGCACCACAACCCACCCAATTATCTTCCCAAAAAAATGATATCCTTCCCATTACCAATCTTCCAAAAGAAAGCATCCTCAAAATTTTGTCCCCACCCCTCCAAATCCCAAACCTCCTTCAAATCATTCCACCAAAGAGAATCCTTCCTATTTTTCCCCTCTCTCGGACTTCTCTAACCACCATATTTAGATTCAAGAATCTCTTTCCACAAACTGCCCTTGTCTGTTCCTAGGCGCCAAATTCATTTACCTAATAAAGCCACATTGAAGATCCTTAGATTAAGGATTCCAAGACTGTCAGCCTCGCGAGGCTCGCAAACCTTTTTACAAGATGCCCAGATAATCTTTCTCCCTTCAGACCCCCCCACCCCCATAAGAAATTCCTCTGAATTTTCACAATCTCATTAAAAACTACAGAAGGCATTTTGAACAAGGACAAATAAAATAACGGAATGGATGAAAGGACAAACTTAATCAGGCAAATCCTCCCGACCATTGATAAAAACATACCTTTCCACTTGCTCAGTCTCGTCTTCAGTCTTTCAACCACACCACCCCATAAATCCCCTCTCTTATGACACCCCCAACCAAGATACCCAAGTACATCACATCACAATTAAGAATGCTAAGGCAATCTTTCTCCCTTCAGACCCCCACCCCCATAAGAAATTCCTCTAAATTTTCACAATCTCATTAACCACTGCAGAAGGAATTTTGAACAAGGACAGATAAAGTAACATAATGGATGAAAGGACGAACTTAATCAGGCAAATCCTCTCGACCATTGATAAAAACCTACCTTTCCACTTGCTCAGTCTCGTCTCAGTATAAAATTTACTGCACCTTATTCTTTAGGCTTTTTGACCTGAAATTTTTACCACACCTTACTTGATGTGTTTTGGAGTTGGGATAAGAGTTTGGGATTCAAATTCATTATAATATTTTCCCAGTAAAGTTTTGAATCATCTCTACCAGTGCTAAAAAATACTTTCAATTTCTGAATACTGGTGCTACAGTGTTTGATTTATTTCTCTCATAATGCATATTCGTTTGACTTAAAATTTGTTTCGTTTGATCAAATTTTGTGTTTAGATTCTCACATAAAAATTAATACACAAAATTTTTCTGGATGAAGTTTTACAAATTTTGGAAGTTTCAGTGTTTGTCTCATTCTAGATTTTTTTTTTTTTTTGAAATCTATTTTAGTGCTATTCTTAGGGTTCCTATTTGAGTGCTCACTGTTTTTGTCATCTTTAATTGTTGATTTGTGTCTTAAAATACTCCTTGCAGTTGTCAAATTAAATTCATTTGAGTTTAGAAATTTTAATTGAGCTTTTCTTGATTTTGTTTTTTACTTTTTGGCCTCATAAGGTGAAATTCATATTGAGTGGAAGTTTGATTTTGAAGTTGTGAAGCTAATTTCTACTTGATGATTCATAGCTAAAGGCTAAAATCAATGATTATTTGGAGAGGGCAGCAATTGAAGACAAAAATCAAGTTCATATAAAAAGAAGGAAGATTTGACAACTTGAAGAAAAGAAATTCATAAAAAAAATGTTTTATCCTAGGTTGAGTTACTCTTATATATATAGGATTCTCTCTCGTTTGTAAAATACATCTTGGAATTAAATAAAAGTATCCTTTATGAGCTTTTGTGAGACCGAGTTCTTCTCTTCTCTTGTTTTGGTTCTTATCTTGAGAAGTTTTCTTAAGTGGTGAATCCTTTTGCACTTATCCTTTGATTCTTGGATTAAATGTGGTGTGTTTTTAATAATTTTCTTGTTTTCTTTGAATACTAATGCAAAACTGATTTAGTTCTCTTCATGAATGCTTATACTTGTGCATATAGGTTTGCATTTTTATGGAGTTTTCCTTCTTCAACACCTTCACATCAACATGTCTAACAAAGTAGACTTACGTTCCTGCTAGCATTGAAAGTTTTGACCATGTTAAGAAATGGTTTCACAAATATGGTTTTTGTTGCAACAACACCATTTGGATTTTCTGATGGAGAGTTGGTGCCAATATCCTTGTCAGTCGTAAGTCCTTAAGATTATAGTAAATTTTGGCTGAGAGCGCGCATAAAATGATTTCCCAAGGTCTAGATGAGCATTGCCCTTATGGACTTATCCACAGTGTATTGTGCAAGCCCCCAACATACTACAAGAAGTTTCAGGCTGTTACCGAGGAGAGTTGAAGGTAGGAGAGTTGAAGATAGGAGAGTAAGTGAATGTATGGTTTAGGGGAAATGAGAGGCACCTATTTACAAGAAGTGGAGACTTGACCTACACAACCATTTTCTTCCAAGGTCACCTAGGTTACAGAAGTATAGGCAAACAAAACGATAAATTATTGTACTACCAGGATACCGGATGCCCACATAACCGATAGTTCTACTAGCATCTCGACAAACTTTGTACAAAACCATGAGAAAAGCTTAATCACAATTATTAGTCAATAATAAGCCAAACAAAGATGTATAGGCAAACAAAACGATAAGTTATTGTACTACCAGGATATCGGATGCCCACATAACCGATAGTTCTACTGGCATCTTGACAATCTTTGTACAAAACCATGAGAAAAGCTTAATCACAATTATTAGTCAATAATAAGCCAAACAAACCACAAAGCACGATTAAGATACAATTGGACACCTTTTCTGGGTCTGGTTTGTCCGTCCGTACCATCGAAGGCCTTAAGAAAATTGTATAAATAGGAATGCATCCCAATTTCATAGAGGTATGCAAAAAAAATCTAACTTGGTGCTTACAATTTGATACAATCCAAGTAACCAAGAAGATGTCAAGGACTCAAGAGACAATTCACACTATGAGCAGTCATCTCAGCAATCAAGTCAAGACTCCACCAAAGATCAAATGGACCTCGTCAGAAGAAGAACTGGGCATAGACTAGAATACCAATTGTTCTTTCTTCTAGTCCTTTTAAAAGACAAAAACATGTTTGTAAATAAATTGGGCTCACTTTAGGGGTCCAAATAGCAAAATAGGTTAAAGTAGGTTCACATAGCATAAAAGAGAGTATACTTAGCGAAATGAGTTTCTATTCAAGCTCACTTTTTCAAGAAAAAGACACCTAGAATTAGGGTTTTTAACCTACCTTCTAGAAGATGTGCCTAAATGTGCGATTTTGACCATGGTCAACACCCTAGGTAGCCCCTCTCCCTTTGTCCATTTTACCCTTTCCCATCTTGCCCACTAAGGCACTCATTTCTATAAATAGGGTGTCTTGTCTCATGTATTCACAACTTGATTTTGAATAGTAAAGAAATTATGCAGGAGTGATTTTGTGAGACTTTTGAGCTCTCATGTTGGGTCTTATCTTGAGTGGGTAATATCTCAAGTGACGGCTCTTGGATCACTAATCTAAGAGTCCCTCTGCTCCAAGTGGCGTGACTTCCTTTCTTCCCATAAGATCTCTTCATCCCTTCCTCTTTTATCTTTTATTTACGCCTCCTTCCATTCCATACATGTCTTATTCTAATCTTTAGTTTTTTTTTTCTTTACTTTGTCCTTCTTCTTTAATTGTTCCTTGTCTCTAATTTCGCTACATTATTTGAAAAAAACTTAAGATCCCAAAATTAAATTTGACTTGAACTATTCTTTCAACTCAAACTATCAAGCTCATGAATACTTGGATTCAACTTATTAACTCAATTCAATATTTTGAAGATTTTATATTTTTTCATTGATATTTTAAGTTCATGTAAAATAAAATTATTTATATATTGATCAAGATGAACACTTTCACTAAATGAGCTCAATTTTCAACTAAAGATGAATCCATTTAGTTTAAAAATCAATATTCAAGCAATGAGATTCTCAAATTGGCTTTAAATTGGTTAGGTTGAGTTTGAACTCTAGTTGCATTTATGGTACTAGTTACCTTTACACTTTAAAGATGATCCAAGTTCAATGCTAACGTAAACACCAAAGCCCTTGGTCCTTAAAAGAATAGCATGAGGGAAGGTTTGTGAATGTATCAAGTGTATGGCATGTTGACTTTGTGTAGGGAACACATTGGGGGCACACAATGCACATGCCCCCCATTGTATGGCATGTTGACTTTGTGTAGGGAATACATTGAGTGCACATGCCCCCCATTATTCACCCAAGTTTCAAGTCCCCACTCACCCCATTTGTCAACACTCACTCCATCTTCAACATTATTATACCTTCCAATCTTCTACTACAAAAGTATCAATGAATCCATGACCTAATATTTTAAACATTAATTAATCACCTTTTTTTCTACTTCATCCAAGTCAAAATATAAAATATGTTCTAAGGAACGGATTGAAAAACTCCATACTTAAATTTTATCTTTTTTTTTCACAAACATATATGAATAATAAGTGAAGGAAAGTCAAGAGAGCACTTGTCAAATAACTGTGGGTCCTAACAACCTTCCTAGTAGTGGGATACTACGGACACTAATTCCCCATACTTAGTGCACGAGTACATATACTTAGTGCATGAGTATATATATATATATATAT
>Ga0123341_1005014_pt1 | contig 11721 bp, 7 predicted proteins | sample Turbeapinknodule_FD_89959 | JGI IMG/M metagenome (GOLD analysis project Ga0123341, IMG submission 89959) | Root nodule microbial communities of legume samples collected from Mexico - Turtle bean Mexico pink nodule | ecosystem: Host-associated > Plants > Roots > Nodule | place: Mexico: Nepantla... | reverse complement strand
GTAATATGCTTTAATTTTGATTTTATAAAAAATTCTTTACTTTTATAAAGGTGAAAGTCAAAACTTTTTCATCTCAAAAGTGAATGTGCACAAAGTTTGAAATACAAATAATTATTATTATTTTGTTTTCAGAAAATGAATGGTCATCTCAAAAGTGAATGTTCACAAAGTTTGAAATACAAATTATTATTTTGTTTTCAAAAAATGAATGGTTACTTCTTCATGTACAAATTACATTTGAGTTTAGATATTAGATTTACTGCAAATCACATCTGACTTTTGATATTAAATTAGATCTATGATATTTTTAAGTATTTTTTATCTCTCCAAATATACCATATATTTTCTACCTTTCTGGGTACACCAATTATTCTCTATCTCTCTAGGTACACGAAGTATTATCTACCTCTCCAAACAATCAGTCTTAGTCTCCCTATGAGATCAAGACCTTTTAATAATGAGAAAACTCTCTAATGAGAGAACAATAATATCTTACAAGTATATATACTTTATAGTGTGAAGAGTTTGCAATGTTTGGCTCACTACCCAATTTCACAAATCACTCTACAATAACATATGTAACTTTTATAACACTATCTTAATCACACAAATAAATATCACTAAGCAATGGCGTTTCTTTTTCATTATATATACATTCATTTTTGTGTTATTCATCTTCATGGTCTTTAAATAACATTTAGATTATGATCGTTGAAGTATTTTGTTCTTCATTCTTTATTATAGTCGTTAGACACTCAATATAGAAATTTTTGCTTTGATTGATCTTTGCGCGTCTTTGACGTGTGAGGCCTTTCAAATTCTTTCTCTATATTTCTCAAATATGAATATTGTAGTTTTAATATTCTTAACTTCATATCGATCAGAATACCACCTTGATCTTCATCTTCAATATATTAGACGTTCGAAATGGAAACTTGAGCTCTAATCCATTCTTCACGTCTTTAAACAATTACTTGCTCTTCAAATAGTTTCTTTATTTGTATAAAGTGAAACGTTGAAGCTTGAATCATCTTAGCTAGTTCAACTGATGATATATGCCATGTTCTTGTTCCTTTATTGCAGTAGACGCTTGAAATGGAAATAATTGCTTTGATGTAATCTTTGCGTCCTTAAGCATATATTTACTCTTCAAAATACTTCTTTAATTGAATGGATGTGATTGTTGAGGCTTTGACGATTATAGACTTTCATCTTTCCTTTTTTGTACTGTTCATCATTAGCTTCGTACCAGGTGCTCAAAAAGGAATGTTTAGATATGAGCCTTCATTGTATCATTTGTTTATACTTCAAATCCCTTTGTATATATTTTCTCACAACAACTTGATATGTCTTTGATCTTCATCTGCACGAATCTCGCTTCTCAATGAAAATCGTTTTCCCTTTAGATCCTTGATAAAGAAATTTTTTCAATCATCTTTATATGCATCTGTATGATCTCTTGATAATTTATGGAAACAATATCAGTTAACATTATAATTAACATAATAAGTTATGGGTAACACTAAAATAATATTTTTCATATTTTATGAATTGTCAAAGTCTATATTTTCTCATGTATTTGTTTGTAAATCCTTTTTCAATTACTTTCCAAGTTAATATAAAATTTGAATGTTGAAGTATAATTACATTTTAACTTGGATATCTTCTTACAAAATCTATTTTTAAAGATCTCTTTATATTGAAAATGAACGTGTTCTGTTTTTCAAAAACTTTCTAGTTAAAACACTCTTCATTTGAAAAACTTTCCAATACAAGTTTAAATTTAATTCTAAATGGATAGTTTGTGTTCAAAATCATTTATATTCATTATAAGAAAAAAATTCATTCAAAAACATTTAAGCACATGATATTTGAGATTTTCAGAATGCATTGTTACGTTCTCAAATACAAAAACATTCCAAAATTTGTAATCATTAATCTTGTTTAAAAATAGTATTTTCTATTATTTAATAATGTTAAAGAAGATTTAGAAACATATGAACAATGTCATAAAACATTTCAATAATGTAAGAATTAAGTATATACACTCCTTGATGTAACAGATCATCTGATGAGTAAAAACTAAAGTGATCGTTTGTCAAGTGTAAGCTTTAGTGAGTGTATGATGAGTTTATAAAACACTATATAATTGAGCTTTCTTTGTGTCTTTGTATTCATCCAACATGTTGTCTCTTTTGGAACCGTCTGACAAGACCTTCTAATGTATTCATGAGTAATAGGATAGTTTGACAAGACATTCTTATCAAGACAAGTGATCCAATCCTTTGAGATTGTCTAATATGCCTCTTTATATTTGAAAAATCTTTTTGGATAGCGTTCCTTATTTCAAATATTCTCTATATATCAAATAAGAACTAGTGTCTAGCGTGTTAATAACTCAAAGCAACAAGCCTTTTTACCTTGGGTGTCTTGGAGGAATATTTGGTGTTCTTCCATATGCCAAGTGTTGACTTACTTGTAATTGAAAACACATGTAGATGGTGAAAGTGTCTTGGAAGCTCACAAGTACTAGCAAGCTTTACCATTAGGAGTCATCTAGTTTTATTCTTTGCAATCTTTTACGTTTAGGTATAGGAACTTGGAAAGTTCCAAAGGCTAGCCTTGTTACATAGAAGTTTGGAACTAGGTTAAAGTCTTCATTGGTTTCTTTCGAGGTTTAATAAACCTTTGATTCAAAATATATAAAAACCTTTCACCATATGATAGTGATTAAAGTACTTATCCTACGAGTTTAACACACTTAGTTTATGAACTTAAATATCACTAAACTATGGAGAAAACAAGAAGCCCTCATGAAAAAAAACGAAAAGATTTGAAAAGAGGCTAAACTTGTCATTCTTGAGGGAAAAATTAGGCTTTTGAAAGAAAGGAAAGAAAAAGTCCAAAAAGAAGTACATTTGAGCAAGAGTAGGAGCAATTCTACTATGAGGATCTATGTTGGGAAACTCAAGATAAGGATAGTATAAGGATTTTTGCAACCGGGATCACAAAGGGACGACAAACAAAAGGCTTTGAAAAACAAAAAGATAGGTTCTATCATAGTTTATTACGAAAAACTACAAGAAAACCAAAATAGAATTGAACCAATCAGGATTTTTATTTGAATCCAACCAGGATTAAGCTTGTTTCTACAAATTTTCATTCACAATAATGGAAAATTAAGAGTTATGTAGTTTTAATAGTAACACAAATGTCTATGTTGATATTTTTCTTGAAGTTTCTAATAGTTTTAATAGTTGGGGATTTTATTTTTTTATGATTCTTGGAGTATAAGATAACGCAAACGACTTATGAATCATATAGTAAGCAGAAATTGTATAAACTATATACCAATATTATATACGGTTTGCGTGAATTTATTTAGAAGAAAATAATTTTTAGGAAAATATTAAATAAGAGATGATGCGGACGGTCATGCACATAAGTGCAAAAAGTTATATTGATTATTATTATTTTCTCAAAAAGTAAAAAACATGTGGCAAATAGCTGAAATATTGGGCCAAATGTATGGTTTAGAATAAGAAAAGTTGGTGGGGCGTGTATGTAAAATCAATGAGTGCCATATAGAAAATTTTCTTGGCTAATTGAAACAACTTGCTGGATCGGGTGTCAAAATGAAAGAAAGCATAGCAAACTGGGCCAATGCGAAGGCCCAAATTTAAACATTGACAGTGGAGGTTGAATGAATAAAGGGGTCGCCAAAAGCAAAAATGGCCCCAGAACTTCCCTGCTTGCACCTCAATTCATGCACCTCTATATAATTTGAAAATTGCAAATATACCCTTGACCCTATATTTGAGGGTTTTTGGCTGTGGGGTCACTTCTTCTTGCTTTGAGCTCTCTCCTTCATTGCTGGTGTATATGGTTGTAAGTGGTGGTTATAGGTGGTGGTCGAAGGGACCTGCGATGAGTTCTGTGTGTTTTTATCCCATTTTTTTTTTCATTTTCATGATATATACGTGCGTTTCATGGAATCCTCTTGTTTTTTAATATTGGAATGTACATACCGATATTAAAAAAAAAGTGCATGGAACAAACAATGGTATAATCGAATTCAGATATACATATACTGGAATTTATGAATTGTGTACCGGTCGGCATCGGACGACCGAATGGTTTGCGTTAAATGACTTAATTAAATAAAGAACGTGGTTACACGTGGAATGAGTAGTTATAATTCCCGCTGAGTAAGTCAAACACGTTAACACTCCCTGGATTTTCGGGAACACTCCCTGGATCTCAGGAAACCATCAAACACGACCCAGAGACTACTAAGCACGTCTCTAACTGTCAGCTGCTTGACCCACATGGCCAAGGCCCAAGTCAACCTACTAAAGGGACTGCTGAAAGGAAAAAAGGTACGTTTTGCATATATCAGATAATTCTCACTTAAGCATCATCGCTGACTTGAGCGTCGGAGTGCAATCACAGGTACCCGCCGGCCGATCGAGGCACGCGAAGAAGAAACAATACGTGAAGAATAGGATAACCAAGAGTGAAGTAAAGAGTGTATCGACGTGGATTAAGATTACTTGGCCTCCAATATCCTTTCAGGTACAAATTGGTATATATTTTTTATTAATATACCGATTTATACATACCGAATGTTCAAACCGATATATTAATAAAAATTGTACATGGTCTGTATATTCGACACTTAAACAAAGCGAAAAAAAACACAGAAAATGCAAAATGGTGACTGCACATTTAGAAGAGAAGAACTTACCTTCACTACGCTTCCTTCGACCTTGCAAATGGGATGGGAATAGAGAAATAGGATTTTAATATTTTAAGGTTTAGTAAAGGATAAAAATGTAATTTTATTTTGAGTAATGGAGGTGCAGGAAGGAGGCATTAAGGTGCAGGGAGAATTTGCCAAAACATTAAATCTACTGCCAAAAAATCACACCACATGGTGGCCTCCTTGCATGCAAACTTGATTTTTGCATGTGAATGGGTTAGCGAAGAACAAAATGCCACATGGTGGCTTCACTTGCGTTTGAAATTGGCACAAACGAAAACAAATTTTGGAGAGGAAACCTTAATGTGCTTTGTTGTTACCAAAAATGGATTAGGAGAGGATCAAGGTAGAAAAGAGAAAGAAAATTTCTTGATCGAGCTTTGTTGTGTTGACCGAGAGACGGGAGGTCTAATGGTAAAAAAACTCTAACGCTGAAAAAGTATATGATATTTATGAGTATGAAGAGTTGAGATAGTACTTCTTGAAAGTTATCACTTATTTATAGGTTTTCTTGAATTCAGACTGATAAGAAGACATTGAATAGTTATTATGAGATATAAATTGATTTTGTACTAGTAACCTATATCACTTATAATTGAGTTATGGTTTTATTTATGTGTGTGAATGCATGATAGGATTCTTTGTCAAATTCATGACACTTGTATTATCACAGCAACTCCCCGTAGCTAAGTATTCAGCTTCAGCTGTTGACAAAACCACACAAGTTTTCTTCTTGCAATGCCATGAGATTAAGCTTGAACCAAATAAATGACAAGTTCCACTTGTACTTTTTTTGTTAATCTTACATCATGCAAAATCAGAGTCACAATAGTCAATTAAGTTTAAAGAAACTTGACAAAGATACCACAAACCAACTTCCTTAGTTCCTTGCAAGTACTTCAAAATCCTTTTGGCAACATTGTAATGCGACTCCTTTGGTGCAGATTGGAACCTTGCACATATGCAAACAACAATCATTATATCTAGTCTACTTGCGGTAAGATACAATAGTAAATCTATCAAACCTCTATACTTGGTTTGATCCATTGACTTTCCAACATTATCTTGATCTAGATGGCAACTTGTAGATGTATACACCCTTCTCAATATTCCCAATGACATTATCCAGGGTTAGATCTTTGGGAGTTCTCCATTCTCTGAGCAATTATGGATTTACAATTTGTCCTTCAACAGAAATAGAATCAGTTGTTTCTAAATCAATTAATTGATTTTTCTGAAGTGTGGTTCTTAAACCACTTGATTCAAGTTCATCTTGTATCCCTTGTCACAAAGTTGACTAATGCTGAGAAGATTGTGTTTCAACCCTTCAACATAAAGAACATATTTTGATGACGGTTGATGCTTTAGTTCTAATATCTCCTCTTCCAAAAACCTTTCTCCCACGGTTGTTGTCACCATAGGTAATATACCCTTCTGATTTCAGTTTCAACATAACAAACTGAGATAAATCACATGTCATGTGCTTAGAACACCCACTATCAAGATACAATTGGTTTAATACTTTTCCTTCTTTTGTTTTCTATAAAACATATGTAAATCAATAAAGATGGTATGCACCTTTAGTTTTAGGTCCAAATGAGTTACTACATTTCCATTTGTCTAAACCTTTTGGAACAAGATAATTTTTTAGCCTACGAGACGTAGAAGTATGACCACTCTTCATGTAGTAAAAACAAGATATTGAATGCATATGTTTAGAACGGTTAAAAGAAGCATACTTTGTTTAAGCAGGAATAAAAAAAAAACTAGATAACTTCTTAACATTGTTATTCTTTCTAGGTTTATATCCTAAACAACTTTTACCAAACACTGCATTTTGTGAATCTAACACAATTTCAAGATTAGATTTTGACATCCAAGTCACACAAATTAAGTCCAAATGAAATCCGCTTCAACTTCCAATTTTTTATACAAGACTATTCATGTACATTTTTTTGACAAAGCTAAGAAGAAGGAAACATAAATATAATAAAATAAAATACTTTCCATAAAATAAGGTTTTCTAAAGTCTTTTTTCTCCTCTAGTCTCCTAACCATGACTTTGATTAAAGTCTCAATGTGTTCTTTTCTAAATAGTCCTCCGCCAACTTTGAAATATTTTTTAAATATAAATATATAAAAAAAACCACCAAATTTCAGAATAAATAGTATTTAAAATACGATAATTAATTGGAACAATAATTTGAATCAATTATATTTATAAATATAATTGATTTGAATACATATAAATATATATAATTATTCATATAACTTTTTCATATATGTACCTATTAATATTTATTTTTGCAAAAAAGATAAGTTAAAAATTATAACGCGGGAACACAGTCACATGTGAATTCGTATTTTTTAGTTTTCATTTTTACTATTATATATATATATATTTTTTTTATTTTTATTTTATGTATGAGATATATGTTTTTAGGTTTTAAAAAATTTGAGAAAGGAGAGAGATAAAATAAAAGAAAAAATTAAAAAACTACTCTACATTCAAAACTACTTCAGAAAATTATTTTAAAGAGGAGAATCAAAATTTTAAAATTAAAAAGATGCTTATTTAATAAAGAAAAATTTCAGTTTAAAACAGAAAAATAACCAATTTTTCTACTCTTTTGTCAGTTAGATGACAACAAAATAAGAATAAGATTAACGTAACAATTTCTCCATTCTTTTATCAGTTAAATAAATAAAATAAAATTTTAAAATTAAAAAAAAAGCTTTATTAATTTCTAAAATTATAAAATGTTTAAATAATCAAAAATAAATTAATAAAACAAAATATTAAGAAAAGATAAAATAGGAAAAGAATTTATAACTGTTAAAATCGAAAATTCTATAGATAAAAAAATTTATGAACTGCATACTTAATTTCTGTATCTTACGTGTAATTACACCAATTTTAATTATGCACAAAAATTTAAAGAAGAAAAAAACTATTTACAGTAGAATTAGGAAGTTGCGAAATGCCAAGTCACATTGCAGACGTAAGAACAACAAGAAAACAGTGGGAAGAGACAAGGACGAATACTCACAAATCAAAATTGAGTACAAAAATGGAAGAGAAAGATAATGAGTGGTATTTTTGGGTTTTGTAGTGCGAAATTGGAAAAGGAAACGAATATGCGTGGAGGGAAATAGGAAGATTCTTGCGTAAGCAGCATCTTCCTCTCTCTTATTCTATTCCCTTTTTTTATTTTTGTTTCTTATATCTCAAAATTCAAAATACCCATCAACTCAAAATCAATCACCTCCTTCTCCTTTATATACGCGCCTCTGCATTGCTTCCTATTCATTCTCAGGTTCTCTCTCTCTCTCTCGCGCACTATTGTAAACTTTTTTTTTTCTTTTTTGTGGTTTTTAGTTCAGGCGAAATCAAGGTTTAACTGTTGTTGGTGTTTAATTCAAGGGAAACTTCATGTAGTAATTATGCTGGTTATATTGTTGTTTTTTCTTTAGGAATTTTGATGAATGATTGGGTAGGTTATGTTGTTGCGTTGAGACTCGCGATGGAATGCGGTTTTTTTCTGGTTAATACAATTTTTAAGGAATATGGATGGGGATTAGCTTTATGAGAATTGAATTCAGTACATAAAACGTAAAAATGCGCAGTAACATTTTCGATTATCTCTCCGTATTCGGTGTTTTTTTTCCCTATAATTAGGATTGAGAGTTTATGATATAGGTCTATAAATAGGAATAGGATTTTGAGTTTGATTTGCGTGCATTAATGCTGTAAACAATGTATCTTGCCTATCGGATTGATCTTGGATTGGTTTTTTGTCTTTTATAACACTAACTCAATGGTATATCGTGTTGAATCAAGTGGATGCACATTGCAAACGATGGTATTCTTGTATTTCTTTTCTGCCTGAGTTCAATGCAACGGTGAACGAGGGATTTTTTTCATATCTTAGTTCATTGGGTTTTTTCCATTAGATGAACTTTGTTATAACTTGATGCATTGGATTTTTTCATAAGAGGGATTTTGTCACCAACGGCTACCTGTGTATTCTCCTTGTCTTGTTCTGTTCACCAATAAATTAAAAGCACTTGCGTGCCTATGATACATAGCTACTAGGAGATTTGTTTAGATTGTTTTAATTGTGACAATCTGAAGAGAGATGATGATCGAGTTTCAGCTATCTTAAGTGCTGAATTGGAAATTCTTTCGAAATCTGGGATATTCATGTCATGATTCTCTCTCTCTCTCTATATATATATATATATATTTGGATATGTATATATTTAGATATGTATACATAAGGCATATCTAGTAAGAGGTTCATGCCGAACAAATTTTATATTGGACCTATCAAAGAAATTTTTACAAATTCAGGGATATTCATCTCATTTAATTTTGAAGTTTGAAGTCAACCGATCTTGGCCAATTAATTACGAATTACACTAAAAAGTGGAAGGTCACCTGAGTCAAATTCTTGGATCATTTGTTATATAATCACTGTCATTAGCAGTTCTTCCACTGTCTTAATCATTATTAAATACACCTGCTTGTTCTTGGATCATTTGTTATATAATCACTGTCATTAGCAGTTCTTCATGCTTGTATGTTAAAATTTGATTGTGGTTGAAAGTTAAAACTACATACACATTGGTTCCAAATTTTATGAAGTAATACGAATACTCTCTTTTTAATACAGCATTGTTGGCTAGACTCAACACTCTCCAAACAACCAGTGCCAGCAACTTCTTGCTGGTACTCAAGTTGACCAGCATCTTCTGTGGGGGAGGACATGACTCAAAACAGCATACTGAATCACAGTAGAGCCCTTGAGGGTGTCCATGGAGTCCAAGTGGCACCTCACTCACCCTTTGACTTGACAGAAACTACTCAAAGCGGGGACTTTCGTACTTCAACAGGCCGAGCGTCAACTACTGAAGCAAATCAGCAGCTGCTAATGCAGTGAGTGAAATATGTACCCAGCAGAAATGTCATACAATTTTTACATGACTATAAAATTTTTATTACATTGACAAGAACTGAAAATTTACAAAGCCGTCCACACTACTAACCTACTTCTTATATGTACCAGAAGACTGTGGCACCAGAGACCAGCATGCTTAAGACCCATCCATTGTAGTATTAGTTGTCATGGTAATATTGAGAATTATTCTTTCCATTTGATGTTTTGTTAACTTGTTTCTCATGAATGATCCAATCTTATGTAAATAATTGTTATTACTGCATCCCTTTATCAGGTGATCAGAATCTTGCTGAAAGGTTTGCTAATGTGATTACTTCAATTCCTTTTATAGCTCTTGGACTCCATGCCCCCAGGTAATATTTTCCTCCTACCATCATAAATTACTTTGGCTAGAAAAATAGCTTTGTAATCTTATAAATAACTGTGTAATGTAGGAAGAATGTCAATTCAAAGTTGTATGCTAATTCACTAATTGGAGTTGGAGTGGCCTCAAGCATGTATCATTCTTCTAGAGGAAGGTTGAGGAAATTTTTGAGATGGGTTGACTACACAATGATAGCCACAACAACTGTTGTGAGTAACATAGATAAATATAATTATTGGTTATTCAATAAAATGCAGAAACCTGATCATATTTGCTATATTCTGTACTAGGAATATTTATCAATATTGTGTCTAGACCTAATAATTGGAAATCTTGCCACTACTACAGCCAATGAATTAGACTCTGGTTAGGAGAACTAAGTTTTTTCTGCAGCTATACTGGTCTCACCACATCTGCACGTCCACACAATTTAGAAATGTCCTTTTCCTCTAATTTTGTTTCAAATGGCAAATTTCTTGTATATGTTTTACGATGATTAAAATAAATCTTCATGCCAACTATTGTGTTTCCAGTATCTGGATTGAGTACGAATATCTAAACTTTTTCTGGAGAGAAAGTTTTGTTATATAATAGGTGGTTTCTATAGATTACATATTTCTTTCATATAAAAAAAATGCCGAGTCACTGATATGGAGAAAGGGATTGTTTTGAAATCAGGACCATTCTATAAATGAGAGGTTTGATTATCAGTACGCTATATTCGGAAATAACCAAGTTTCAATATTTTAACATACAATTTGGGCTTTGGGTTTAACTCAATGTGTTATTCCAACATACCCTTTAATACCAAGTCTTGACATCTGGAACATGGCAAATGTGGGTGGCCCAATAATAACATCCTCTCACACCTATGAATAGACATCTAGAGCATAGACAAATCCAAGTATCCAATAATAGATAAAAATAGGCTTTTATAATCTTAGGATTAGACTCTTAAGTCTACTTCATCTCTTCAAACCCAACTTGTAAGCTGAGAAAGTCTTATGAAGATTACATTGATTATATCTCTATTTAATGTTTGGGATCTCAACAAAAATAAGGTCTTGTTTGTTTTTTCATGATTTTATGATCCTCTATGCCTTAAATTTTTTTCTTTTTTGCTTTCTAGCTTAAGTATAACAACGAAATAAAGCGGCCACATTACTTGCGTATTTGGACATGTTTTGTGTATGTGTTGCATTTTTCTTTATTTTCTAGCATGACATTGTTATATTATTTTCTGTGAGTAATCAATTTGATATCATATTTGAATATAAAAATCATTCTGCAGTGTTTGTCAATGGCCATCAGAAATGAGAATCCCAAGTTACTGATGGCAGCGTCTGCAATATTTCTTCCAGTTAATCCGATGATGGTTTCAGTTATTCACACTGGGATGATGGAGGTAAGTTTTACAACATTTATTTATGTAGTCTTGTATAATTTACCAATTAACTTGTACATATTGATTTTGGCTGACCTTTCTCAATTTAAACTTTATCAATGCGTTGCATGACTTGCACCACAGGCGTCTCTATCATCTTTACAAAAAAATTTCAAACAGTTTTCTTAAATGTAGTCATTAAGTTATCCTGCATGTAGCAATTTAATTTTTTTTTTTGAATTTATATAAT
>Ga0123341_1005010_pt1 | contig 11722 bp, 9 predicted proteins | sample Turbeapinknodule_FD_89959 | JGI IMG/M metagenome (GOLD analysis project Ga0123341, IMG submission 89959) | Root nodule microbial communities of legume samples collected from Mexico - Turtle bean Mexico pink nodule | ecosystem: Host-associated > Plants > Roots > Nodule | place: Mexico: Nepantla... | reverse complement strand
TATTCCAGAATCACCCAAAATTATTAAGAGTAATTTGGGTTTTTCGGAAAATATAGGAGTGCAGAAAGAAAAATGTAGGGTGCAGGAAGCAAAATATAAAGATCCATGAAAAAAAATGTAAGGATGCAGAAGCAAACTGTAGGGGTGCAGGAAGAAATAACCCAGATTGAACCTGTGGGCCCAGTGTTGTGATATACTAAATGCTTTTGTCAAAACGACATTGATAAAAAAAGACAGGGAAAAAGGTGGATAGGGCAAATGCAGTTGTGTTGGTAGAGAATGTCGTCAGAGAAGGAATCGGAGTCTCGGAAATTGGGTTCGGAGGAGATTTCGCGCGAATTCAAAACCCTAGTTAATTCCAGTGATCTTCACTACCTTAACCACCTGCAACACACCATGTGCGTGTCGTAATCCAGTTTCACTGCTATGCAATAATTCAGTTGAGGTGTGTGTGTGTTCGATCATTTTATTTATTGATCGATTGAGATTGTGTTTCAGATTGGGACGGTTGCAGGACAGCAATGCGGTGTTGTCGCATTTCAACGACTTCTCTCAACACTGTTTTGCTGAGATTTCCGGCGACATTGCTAGAAACACGCGCGTATTGAAGTCTGTCAAGTCTGACCTTGATTACATCTTTCAGAAACTCAGGTTTTTTTTATTTTTTTTTTCTGTTCATTGTTGTGTGTTCTTTGTTTTGTCTATTGCTATTACTGCTTCATCTTTCATACATTGTTTTCGCATCTTCTACTTGTTGTTTGGATATTCGAGGCCAGCGGAACGAAGTGGTTTTATACCACGTCGTGTAGAATAAAATAGTCAGTGTGGTGTACTTTAGTTGTGAGATTCTTCCACCTAATGACTGATTTTTTGGGTTGGAACCTCCTCTTGTGCACAAGTCCTGACAAATTCTAAATGTGAGTTCTCCTTTCAGTAGGCAACTCTCATGAAAGTATCAATTGTTAAGATTTAAGCACAAGAGTGCCTAATATGAGGGTGGCTATATGCATGGAATGCCCTCTATGTCAAGTCGCCATACTAGAAATTTGGACGCCTTTTACAACCATTACCAATTCCTAACAGGATTTGTGGATGGATTTTAGGACTGGCTTACCCCACTTCCAAGGATAAATAGACATTCCAAGGATAGTGGATCACTTGTTGATCATTTTTATAAGTTGTCAAATTTCACTGCCTCAGACGTGACTCAGAGTATTGTGTTCGACTCTGATCCAGCTTTCATCAACCATCTGTTGCGTGAATTGTTTCAGCATTGTGGAACCAAGCTTTGTATGAATTCTGCCTACCATGGTTGTTAAGGATGTTGCAATAGTATTTAAGGGCCATGGCTACCATAAGCCCTCTTCATAGGGTCAGTTTTTGCCTTGGCTGAATATGCGCAATGGCATTTTGCTACATTTATGTCTCCATTTGCAGTCACAAAAGAACTCCTCCTTCCCTCTTGAATTATATACAGGCCAATTTTGCAATTGTAGTCGTGGATTCCTTCTTGTCTTCTGGAGAGGAAAAAAATGTCTTAGAAAGCTTAAGAAATTATAAAGAATTATGCTGACAAACAAGGAGATTTGTTGTCAACATTGTTCTTGGTATTAGGTATGTAAAGTTGCAACCACATCATGAAAAGTTGGGTATTGTGTTCTTGTTGAAGGTAATTTAATATCATGAAGAAGTCAGACACAAAATGTTGTGACAAGATCAAGTTCAACAGCAGAATATAAGGCAATGAGACAATTGTATGCGACAATCAGGCAAAACATTACACATTGCATCTTGTCATAACTTTCATTAGAGGACCAAACATATTGGGATGAATTGTCATTTCATAAAGGAAAAAGTAGAGTTGAAGACATCTCCATTAGGTTTGTCAACTCTAGGAAACAATTCACTGACATATTCACCAAGTATTTAAGGAAACCTAGGATCAATTATATTTGCAACAAACTAGACATATACGACTTACATGCTCCAGCTTGAGGGAGAGTGTTATAATTATAGAATTAAAAAACCGATCTTACATAATCAAACTTATCTAGAGTATTTATGTATTATAAGAGTATTTTTATTTATTTTTGTATCATATCTATGTTATTAATGAATATCAAAGCTCCTCTATTTATTGTAATGATTATTTTTTCTCAATATAAATAAAGTAATCCTACTGTCTTAGAAACACACGGTTTTTGCTCTATGTTTCTCTCTTTCCTAAAGTTTAACATGACACTTATAGACTCCAGTTTCACCTTGAGGACAAGCTCTTGCCTCGAAGGATGGATAATAGGAGCAATGTCATTGGACCTATCAAGGATATTCAGCAAGCTGACAAAAATTCCAAATGAGACACTGCAGGGCTGAAATATGTGAAGGATTTTGCATGATTGTACATATGTCTAGGCTGTCTGGGAAAGTATGTGTTAATTAGGAATTGTTAGTCAAGAGTGGAATTGGATGATGGTCTCGCGGAGCTGTATATAGTGGTGGGATTGGGTGGAAAAATGACAAGGAAATAATATTGACAATCCTCATCCTATGCTTGTTCTTCTCTTTATCCTTGTGCATAATATTGTTCTGTTAGCATCAAATTAGAGGAAAGGAAAAAAAATATGGGATTCAGGAACGGAATGCATTTCATCAAGTTTCTTTATTTATTCTATTTTATTTAACAATTCAAGTAACAAGAACCTTGCATAATTTCACTGTTTCTTCCCTTTCAATTAATATACTAGTTTATAGATCTGCTAGTTAGTGGTTTGAATATCCCTATCTTATCGGAATTAGAAACTGGCTTTCTATTTAATCTCGATGTTAGTAAGTATGTGAAACATAGACTACAACTTCTCTGTTGTTCTTGTAAGGCGGATATGACCATATTAGTTTATCAATATAGGTCAAGTTATTCTTTTACTATTTTGAGTACGTAGCTACTGGTATCAGAGCGCTCACCAAAAGGGCCTGATTCTATATGGAGGCTTGGAGAGAATATGGCAACTAAGAATGTATTTGAACCACCAGTGATTCCAAGACACAAAGATATGAAGGCAAAAGGAGTTCAAAATAGTTAAGCAGAAAAGAAAGCCATTGAGAACGTAAGATTGAAAAATATGAAGGCAAACAATTATCTCTTCCAAGGTAATGATAGATGAATTCTAGAGATCATTTTGAACAAAGATGTGCCTAAAAGCATCTAAGACTCCTTGAAGGGGGATCACGTGAAGGGAAGAAATTCCTAAATAGTAGAGATGTGATATCATTAAGTGGGAGGCTGAGTCTGTCTCTAGGGTTATAAACATTTTGGGGGGAGCTTTTTCAAGTTTGTCCAAAAAAATTGTAGTCTCTCATTTGAGATGTTTTTTGTTGTAGGCAGTTAGTGTCAAACCACGATAAATTATGTGTCTATCACTAATGGATTTTTTGCATGATCCTATCATCAATATTTGTTGTCTGCGAGGTTTTTCTTCTACATGTAGCAAGCCTAATGCCCAGCATTTAAGGAGGGGATAGAGATGCTGAAAGGGAAGTTTTTCAATAATCTTTTTTAACACACTTGCCATTGTTGACAAGCTACAACTCAATAAGGCAAAGATAGACGATGTTGTAGCCATTGAGAAAATACTAAGATCTATGATGCCTAGGTTAAATTATGTGATATGTTTTATTAAGGAATCAAGGGGATGAATTACAAAGCAGTGTTCTAGTATTTTTTTTGTCAATAATAAAAAATAAATAAAATTAAATACTTGGAGTGTTTCCGTGTACAAGAAATATCTCAGTCTTCTAGTATTGAGACGTTTGTTACTTTTTTCTTAGCATATGTCGTTAGTCGGTCGGTAATCCATTGAAGTTGGATTTGTTGCTGCAGTTTCTTGCACCTGTCAACTCATGTGCATCAAGGTGGTGGCACAACAATTTTCAGTGACACTAATTCTGAGTCCTCAAAGAATCCTTTTTTTCATTGCCAGATTTCACTTTCTTCGTCATCTCACAGGGGATGTAGTTGTCTAGTTAGTCCACCATCATAATCACGAACAATTTGCTGATATAATGACATGACCAATTATAGCATGATTTCCTTGTAAAGCTTTGAGGTCTATTAGGACTGTGTGTTGGCCCAAATGAAAACTTAATAAATCTTTATTTGTTGAGGGAGAATATTAAATTGTTAATATTTGAATTAGTTTTTACGTTGAACCTTAAGATATGATTTATTGCATCCCTATCTTCTAGGAATAAGATATTGGCTTCCTTGTTATTCTCCGTTGTCGAAGACTGTTATATTAGTTTTTCTATAGCTTAAATTTTTTTCTCCAACTATTTTTTAGTACCTACATGTAAAGATGAACTAATTTGAAGATGATAGTTGAGAGAACGGAGGAAGAAGCAAATGGATGATTTTATTTTATATTTTGAATGAAGTATTATTGTGAAGGAACGTGTGTCAGATATGAAGTCCTTTGTGTGTTGTGCTCTACCTAACATCTTAAGTCTTCGGGAAATTTCTTTCATATGTTCATGTGGTACACTTTTCTTGTGTATGAAAATCTTTAGAGAGATATTCATGTGATGTGAGAGGGCTCCTTCCTCATTGGATACGCTCCTAGGGAATTGGCAACCGTTCTTCTGATTAACATCAAAGGGGCTTTTAATGGAGACGGGCATGCTGTACCCTCTGTCTAATAGAAGAAGAAACTGGCCTTTTCAAGTCATAACCAATTCCTCAGATATGTATCTTCAGTTACAAAAAAAAAACACTTTTTTTCTGTGTGATGGTTGCTGTGGTTGGTTTCCATGGAAACCATGAATGTCTCCTCTAGTCAGTTCTCTCTCTATACTCCATCTAAGGCCTTTATCTTTTGTCTCAAGCAAACCAAGTTTATAATCTACATCTGTCTCACGATTAACTTGAATTTCAATGATGTCCCAAATACATAGCTTACAATAGTACATAGATTTAGTTCAATTGTTGTAAGAGTACTGTATTTGTCTCACGATTCTCATGTTTTTGTCATTTAGTACTGTATTTTTTGCTTTCAACACTTCCTCGTTTATGGACTTGATCTGGCTTGACAATTAGCTAGCTGGTGAGTAGCTTCAAAAACCAATCGACAGTTACGATTTTAGACAAAATTGGCAAATATAATTGAGTAAAATACTAATTCCTATTGTTGTGTTTATTGACATCATATGTACACAAAGACTGGGTCTTTTTTTTGTGTTCCCTTCCTCCTATAATGGTAATTATCAAACTTTTTCGTTGTGTAATAACAAGTGCTGAATGATGAAACAAAATTTTCACTCAGTTGCTTAGGGTTTTTGTAAACAATCCTAGGATGGGTTTGAAACATGGTGATTGAGAATGTTGAAGATAAAAAGTATTTAGTGAGGACAATGATGTATTGGTGACGCCAGGAAATGGTGAAAGAGAACCAAGTAAACAACAGTAGGGGTGAATCCAAATTTGTCAGCAAATGCTGAAGGTGGCTTTCTAATAAATGAAGAGATGGAAGTGGTGATGACTACGGAATTAGGTCTTTAATTTCTTAGAAGCACAATTTCTATTTCTCACAAGTATTGAGTAAAATCTTATTCTAGATTGCTAGTATCTACATTTATAAATGTATAATAATGTGTATCCCAACTCACCCACACATCTTTATTTCTTGTGACTTATTTTCTTGTTTGGGCCCTCGCAGGAGTATGAAGTCAAAAGTTATGGCAACTTATCCTGACGCATTTCCTCAAGACTCAATGGGCGAAATGATTGATGATAAGAGACCAGATCTTGAAATGCCCAAGTAACTAATGTTATCAGAAACACCATTAGAACAATATATGAAACTGTTGCTTTCATTACACTTATTAATCTTGGTTGCTGGTAAATTATTGATTTCTTTACTTTAATTTGATGCTCCTAATAAATTTACGAATAGTACAATAAAATGCTTTAAATAAAATTTTAGGATCAAAAGTAATAATAGGACAATTTGTTTTTTAAAGGTCTTGCCTTATTTATGAATAAAACAATTTAACACTATTCCTTTAAAATATTCACTTAAAAACAAAAAATCTACGGCATATTCCTATAAAATAGTTTCAATCTTTAAACTTTATTTTAAATTCGAGCATTCTCCATTCTAAAATTTCGGAACATAGGACTGTCAAAAATCAGATGGCTCTACGCCAATTTCAAATATACACAAGAAACGTAAACCATATATATATACAAGGCAAAACCACGTTAACCATATATAAACAAGGCAAAACCACGCACAAATTATTTTCGTATTTCCGTAGTAATAATCCTCGGTGCTAAATTTTTTTCTAAAATAACTTTTCATTTGCTCACACAACAGAGCTGAAGTAGATTTTGAGAATAATAACATAACATCAAAACCACAATTTTGGTTTTAATTGAAGTAATTATAAATCATTGAGACTCTGGAAGCAATTAAATCATCGCTGAGACTATATAAATTGAAAATGAAGAAAAAATCTAACAAGGAAAAAAAATGAAACTAAACAATATGGTGACCTTCATAAGCCAGAAAACACCCTATTACATAACAGATTGTCCACAAATATAATTCTTTCTCCAGTATGCCCATGTCAATCATCAGATAGAAAATAAACAGACTAAATTAAGACGAAAACTTAAAAGCATAAAAGCCAACTATATTTCAGTATTTCCCACCTTGCTTCTACCCCTGTTGAAAGAAACAAAGAAAGCTGCTCTGCAACAAAGTAGATCTAAATTTACAAGACAGGAACAACCAACCAAGTAAAAGAAAGGAGAAAAGGCAAAGAGAGAAGGATAAAAAGCCCGAACAAAAACCAAAAAGATAAGCATCTTAGGCAGAAAACCTAAAACCCAAAAACCCTAGGAGTAAAGACTGTTAGGAGCTAACCACTGTAAACAAAACCCAATGAGAAGGGATTGGTGCTAGAATTCTATGAACTAACTCCGCCCAGCCAATCTCAATATACAGATCTTTATCTTCACTAGGCAACCAATCACTATCTTCAGACTGCAAGAGAAGGCAAGACAGATCAAATGAGGCGGAACCCAGTTGCTGAGAAATATATTCCTAAGAACCAATATTTGCATTGGACCGCCTTCTTCAGACACTAGAGCTTAGCAACCATTAGCAATCCCATTGCTGCCCAACACAACCTTACTCTCAGAAACTACTGGTTTAGCACCCTTTGGGGCATCTCCAGTTTTTGAAACAGATCCATTCTCGGCAACTTTCTGGTCATCACCATCCTTTTCAACAAGGTTAGACTCCTTGAGCAATTCTGATTCAGACTTTTGAATATTAACTTCACCGTTTATCTCAACCTTCTCATCAGTAGGTTTCCCTTCCCACACCTACATTAATAGACATGACAAAATAATCATCAGCACACAATCTAATAATTTCACACAACTAAATTAGATGAAATATCACTTGCCTGCTTTGGGTATTGTTGCTTTGCTTTCTTTTCCAAAATAGTCTTCTGACGGGCCTCATAAAATCCAAAATCATCCAGAATGCATGTCTTACTGGTATATTCCTTAAAGATTTTGATTAATTTCAGCCCGGGCTCCAACATTACCTGCATGCATGAATAAACTTGGTTGATCAGATTAAAGTAAGGGACGCTACTAAAAGGAACTGACAACTAAATGAGCAGCACATAATTACCTCTTGGGTATCCCGACTGTTTGTGACAGGTTTGTTCTCATTGTTGTCCAATGTAATGTGCCTCAACAAATTATTAGGAACATCCTTAACAATGTGCCACTTGAGGGGAAAACAACCATTCCACTTGTCTTGCTGCCAATATTCAACACTCTTATTAAAATCAACAGAACCAACCATTTCAGCAAGCCCGACAAATTGTCCACTGGTATTAACCTGCATAAAAATACACAACGAATTAGATTAAATTTACCATACAAGAAAATACAAAAAGGCCAACACCATACACAGAGATGCTTACTGAGAAGAATAGGAATACTGGGCAGCCGCCAGGCTTCTGCTGCGCCTCCTGGTATGCAGCATCAAGCTTCTTATTGCCATTTTGTGTACTGGCCCACACGTTGTATTTAATGCTCTTGTGAATATCATCCTCGCTGTAAGACTTGATGACAAAAAATTTGGCATCAGCATATTCCTCTGGAAAATCAGCTTTATTATATAGATCTCGATCAGGAACGGTACTGGTCTTGTCTTTCTCCTCATCTGTACCAAGAGTTGCTGGTAAATTCTGCCCTTTGACTGCTAGAACAGTTGGTGCAAAAGTCTTTTGGTTCTTGCCACCCTTAGCCCTAGGTCCTCTGTTCAGCTCATTCAAACCATCTACATTCTCATTGCCATAGCCAAAGTACCCACCACTTCTTCCCCTAGTTTTGTATTTGCTGTCAACAGCTAACCAAGTCCTGCCATTAGTGCGAGTATCATACCCATGTGTTCCATAACCCATTCCAGATCTGACAGTGCTCCCATATTGACCATATAACTTGTTTGGATACATCCTATTTATAAAGTTATGGGTGGCTCCCATGGCAGGCATTGGTCTCGGATGGTGCAAGCCCTGACAAAACATAACATGGGTATAAATAACCATAACAGCAGTCAAGGTAGACAGGAATTTATCAAAGTAAGCAGAACTTTAACTGGTGGACCACGCAAAAAAAAACATTAGGCTCGATAACAGTTGAGTATAACAAACTAACAAAAACTTCAAAATATTGTGCATACCATAAATTGAGAGTTAGGGCGAAAAGTCTGGTTCCTAGAAGCACTGTTGTTGCCACCTGATATTGAAGGAGTGATAGCTGTGCTACTCACGGGCCTTGGCTGCCCATCTGAAAATAGTGGGGCATCTAGCCATGGGATTGGTGAGCGTACTCCATCAAAACCAAATCTTGGATCCTGATAACCTGAAGTTGGACCACGACCTGGCATAGCAACCCTTTCATTTGAAGCTTTGGAACTATAAGATGAATTCTGATTGGCCTGTTTAACAGGAGCAACAGAATTATTACCTTTAGTATTGCCACCGTTTGCGACACCATTAGAATTTCCATTGGCTGCCTCAACAGGGAGAGTCTTTTGATCAGCAGCGACAGAGGTAGAAACCTCACCCTGAGGAAGGACAGCGGGAGTAGGTGTGAATGGCGCACTTGTTGGTGTTAACGGTTGAAAATAGGGAGGATACTGGTAGTGTTGAGGCCCGTACAACTGGCCATCATTTCCCATGGTTGGTACTGGAGACCCTGCTGGGGAATATGGGCCATACGGAGCATATCCATATCCATGGTGATAAACTAGAGACCCATTATCCCCATAAACTCCCTGACAAAATCAAAAAATAGCGTAGATAAAAGCATTAGCAATTGGATCAAAAGGGCTGCAGATGGAAGAAAACGGGAATGTAAAAATTCTCACCGAAGTCATCTCAACTCCTTCCGAATTCACATATCTGGAATAATCATCCCACTCGTTACCAGTTCCATCATAACCTGCAATGAACCAAACCATTTAGCTTGCATGAGAATTATATAGTGCAGTAACAAAACTCACTAACAAGGAATCCATGTCGTTTGTTTGCAGTATTTACCCATAAACTTACCACCATAATAATATGCAGTAGACGGATAACCATTTGGTAGGTAACACATAGCAGGATCAATAAAATCCAACACTGGGGTCACAGACCGTTCGTATGACGGGATCTGGCCATTAGCACCATTTCCTGAATCAACTGATCCATACTGATTCCCAGTGGCCTACACAATTGAACAAATCAACTCAGCATACAATTCACTAACAGAACACAGCAAACAGATGCAAACATCTCATTTAACATATCAAAAGCTATACTACTGTTTACAGTGAGTCAAATCGTGAAATTTATATAACAAACATAAAAACACACAAGATTTTACCTTCTTGGTAGGTTCAGGCATCTCCAAGGGCTTTGGCTGAGTTTCTAGCGATAGCTTCTGCAGCAAATCAGTTGCTTCTGTAGCAAATCAGTGAAGGAACACAAAAAACCTCCGGAAAAATCAAAGTATTCAACAACGAAAAAACCTAAAACTCGTCACACATACAACAAAATTCCAAAAGAACTCAAACCCTCAATACCCAACAACTCAAACGAGTCAATTTAGACCGCAAAGTCAACACCGTAAAAAACTCAAGCAGATTTTAGCAAAAAACTCAAGCATACAAAAACCCCATCATGCAGCCATCACAAATCAGCAAGCAGAACACCAAACCCTAAAAGATCAAAGCCCAAAAATTAGGTTTAGAAACGAATACGCAACAGATCCAATCAGCGATTCACCAGAACAGATCAAGAAAGCAAACACGAGATATAAATTGCATAAAATAATAAGGATACGATCCGCAGGATTAGCAACGGTAGCCATCTGAAATCAAGCACGAGATCTGGTGCTCCTTGCGTGACAGAAGCGAGAAACGGGAAGCCCTAAATCCGAATCGAAATCGAGGGTTTAAGCCCCAAAATCGAAGAGTCGAGAAAACCCTAAAGGGAGCGAAACAGAGAGAGAAAGAAAGAGATAGAGAGAGAGAGAAGAGGGGGAAAGAGAAAAAAATAGAGAGAGAACGAAACACAACACAACACACAACGGGTCTCGCAGCCGCCAAGGGTTTGGGTTTTTGGGGAGAGAGGGTTTTGCTCTTCCAAAAGCAGTGATTCAAATAGCACCACCACGCTCTCTTTTCGCACTCTCCTCTCTCACCCGCGGGTCACTCCGTGATCTCATTCCCCCTCTCTGATTCGCCCATCTCTACACGTGGCGCTCCCCCATTCGATCTCCCTTTTCTAAATTATTTTCCCTCTCGCGTCATCATTGGTCTGTCGCACTCGCTTGGTAGAGTCTTCTAGTGACTTTAGAAACTCCCCTTGTGAATCTTGTAGATGCGGGGTTTGGGCAAAAGATGGAAACCCTAATTAGAAAATGACAGAAATGTCCTCGTCCAGCTGTACTTGTGGTAACCCTTCTTCGGTTTTTTCTTTGCCTCCTTCTGTCATGTGCTCCACCACACATACTCTTCAAATTCATTTCGAGTTTATCAAAACAAAATAAAAAAACAAATAATTATTATTATTTTTCTTAAATAACCCTATTTTGCCTTTCAATTAATACAATGCTTTTTTTTTTCAAGAATTAAATAAAAAAAATATTACTATTAAATAATAATTAATAATTTACATGCCTTGGAAGATTAAGCGTAGTAGGTAACTTCGATATTAAGATACCACTTTTTCAATGCTATTTGTTGGTCAAAATTAGGAAGAGAAAAAAAGATAGATATAAGATCGTCGTTTAATTTAATATTATTTGGTAGGATAATAAGATAACTATTGATTACAATAGTTATGTAAATTTATTTTATTTGATAAGTATTAGCTAAAGAGAATAAATAGTATTTTAACTTTCCATCAAAATTAATAAAAACATGTGTTGAAAAATAATGTAGATATTCGTTCTTGTTTCATTGAATTTCAATAACATCCCTTCACATCATTAACTTGAAAGCAACCTTACCTTTCATGTTTTCAGTAAAATTGAAGCAGGATTTGCACTGAAAAATAAAACCATGACAAATCCATTTTTATGTGTAACTTACTTTTTAAAAATGACATTTTAGAAAATAATGCTTTGTTATAATGTTTTTTTCAACTTTTTTAT
>Ga0123341_1005009_pt1 | contig 11723 bp, 2 predicted proteins | sample Turbeapinknodule_FD_89959 | JGI IMG/M metagenome (GOLD analysis project Ga0123341, IMG submission 89959) | Root nodule microbial communities of legume samples collected from Mexico - Turtle bean Mexico pink nodule | ecosystem: Host-associated > Plants > Roots > Nodule | place: Mexico: Nepantla... | reverse complement strand
TATTTTTAAATAATATATATATATATATATATATATTATATGATGATTATAAACTATACTATGTATTGATACGCCTCAATGATCAAAATGAAACAAGGATTGAAAATTTTTCAAAAATACAGTGTTAAACTAGAATATTTTCAAAAAAACAGAGATATGATTTATTACATATTTGATTTTGAAATTAAGTTTTTGAGAAATAAATCTTAGTTTTCCTTCCACATTTAAAACTTATACAGACTTATAAGGTTTTTGAATAGAAATTTTTTATAAATTATATTTTGGAATTAAAAGTATATGATTCAGTGATACTCATTTGATTAAATTATTATTGATTATAATGTTTAAATTATTTCAAAAAATTATTTACAGCGTGAAGATACAAAGTTATATCAAATTGAAAGTTTATATATAGAGCACTTAATGGGAAAACAAAGGTGTTACAGAATGAGATTTGTGCAAACACTGAGAAAAGAAAAATCAAGCTTAAATGATTAAAAATATACAAATATAGAAAGACTTCAAGGTTCAACAAATGATTAAGATACATTGAAACCTTCAAATAAAAAAAGTTTCCTCTTAAAGCGTCTAACAGAGAAAAAGATGAAAGAACAATACAATATTTATGGAAAGATCAAGTGGAGAAGTTTCAAGCTTCAAAGTCCAATATCATAAAAATATAAAAGCATTTTGAAGAGGGACAATATCATATAAATGCTCAAGAGATGCAAGATATCATCAAAGGATAAGATACCTTATAGAGAGTCTACTAATAAGAATAAGGTGCAACAATATAGATTTGAACAAATATTTGAGTTAAGTGGATTAAAAGCATCAACATTCAAATTTATACAAATTTAGAAAGTATTTGAATTTCACACACATTCAAGACACACAAAGAATATTCAGTGCAGGAGTTTCCACAAGGTGGGTTTACCCCTTTGTGTGCCGGTTGGTCCTAAATTTATTAATAGAAATAATAATTTGGTGTCGCATTAGCTTTTTACAAGGTGATGACGGGTTAAGATTTCAAATAAATAGGAAAACCAGCCCTTGAATGGCATGCTCCCTATCTGTCTCAATTGCTCTCTTCTAGCTTACTGAATCACTCAACTTCGATTCCTACATCGTTTGCATACATTTCTTATCTGGGATAAGGGGTTTAAGGCGAAAAGGCATATAGAATGGTAACGGTTGAACATAATCAATGTATCCTCAGAAAATAAAGTCTAGTGGTTCGAATCCACTTCTAAAAGCGGGTGAAGGTGGGGACATTAACAACCTCTCCTCTAAGCGGCTTACTCTTTTTCTCGAGTACCACAGTGATTTGTGTGCTCTCCAGCAGTAGTCAAAGAACCCTAAAATGCCCCTATCTTATTGAACTCTAAACTCTTTGAGACCACTGACTTTTGATATGAAGTGTCCATTGATTATATGATTATAAGTATTTAGTGGTATTGTTTTGTATATTTCTTTGCAATTAAAGTATTACTTATATTTGCAAAGTGGCTAGCAACATTGTCACTATTTTTTCCGAATTAGTGTTTCTCCTTATATACCAGTAAACTTTAAAAATATGTAAGAGGTGCAATGTAAAATTTTCTGGCTATAGAAAGAATCTTGGATTAGAAAGGGTGTGTGTATCAATGAAAGGCTTGAATATGTAAGTGTTATATTGGCTTGGAATAGTTATTTGAAAATGTATTTTCCCTTTAAAAGAAAGGATTGTCAAACTTTCCATTTATCTTTTAAAAATAAACAATTTAAGAGGGTTGATGGATCAAATATATTAGCTCTTTTGAAAGAGTGAATAAACTTCTTATGGACTTGACGTTAGACCTTCTAGTGGTTGTTCTCTCTAAATCACCTCTCCTTTGAATTTTCCTTCTTAGCATTCATTCAAACATTTTACAATGAGTTGGAAACTCATAGTTCAATGTTAACTGATAGCTTTTTGTTGTATCTTATTAGTAATATTGTAGGTGAAGCAATGGATAGAATTAGAAGTAGTCTTTCATAAAAACCTGACCAAGGGTTTAGGGTGTATTGATAACAATATTTGGTAAATATTCCCATAAACTTTGGTTAGAGGAAAAGTACCATCTACACGGTTATTCCCCTATTAACTAACCATTTCAATTGACTTGGTTGGTTGACATTGATTCAATTCCAAGAAAAAAGGCTATTAGAACCTTGTTGAAAGTTGAGTTTAGGTTGGTCGCACTAATAAATGTAATATTATTGAATATTTTCTAAGGATTCATTTATACCACTATGGATCTAAGTTAATCTTACACCTAGGAATCAATGTTTTATTTGAGGGTGAATTTTTTCAATATCAAAGATTGATAATATTCGTCAATAATGTTAATGTAAATTATACTTCCTAAATATAGAAATTATTTCAAGTTTGTTTGGATTGTGAATTATATTTCAGCTTGACTTAACTTTTGAATTATGTTATGTTTGAATTTAAAATTAAATTTAAGTTTTATTTTATAATTAGGTATTGTATTGGATGATATTTTATTGTTGTACTAAATATTATAGGTGCAATAAATTTAGTGATAAATTATTTAAAATTAATTTACATATCCTGGATTTGGATTATGTTTGAATGTTTCATTGTACATGTGTAAAAGAATAAAAATAATTATATATTTGATGTTTGTAAGATTTATCTACGAATTTACCCATAGAATTTGGTTTGTAGGTATATATGATGTATCCATGGGTTTATAAGCATGGGTAATATTATCAACGGATCCACAGATTTATGATAGTGAGAAATTTATCTACGGATTTCAACATGTGACATAACAAAAAATAAATAAAAAATTAAACATATTCAAATAAAAGATTTGATCAAACAATTTTACTTTATTTAGTGTTAGGAGTTTAAATCTGAAGAAGGATGATGTCAATTTTTTTAAAAAAACGTAACGGGGAAAGAAAAATATTTTTACATTTATTTTAAAATGAAACCTGAATTTGGATGAGAAAATATTAATAAAATAAATAAATAAATAAAAATAAATGTTTACTACTATTTCAATGAGAAAGAAAGAAAAAAAAATATAATAACATTTAACCTCATTTGTTTTCATCCTGTAACACAAATACGACACTATCATTTCAAAAAATCCTACATATATTTGTGACGTTGCAAACAACTCACATTGTGATTCACTTTCACTCGCTTTCTTTCTCGTGTACACTATTTTGTTTGCACCAAATATTGTAAAGCACATCTCACATAAACTATGGATACATAACGATTCTAGGCTATAAAATTTCTGAAATAATATAAATATCTGGATTTAAATAAATGATTGTTATATTTATAGTGTGAAATGAGTAGATGTAAATATGATGCGGAGATTATGGTTGAAAATAAAAAAAGAAAACATTTTTGAATGGTGCTACTACTTTAACACGTCAACAAAACATTTAACGTTTTCCTAACAAAAACTGTTAAGATCGACACCATTAACCAATCTAGTATATTATTATTCACTTCATACTTTTTTAACCCTCACACGGAATCCAATGAAAAATTCTGCATCTCAAACATTTTATCAGATCGATGCATTTGCTGCTAGCAACGGCGTTAGGCACTGTTAATTCTTTTTTTTTATATATATAAATAAAACACGTTAGCACTCAATTTACTATAAATTCCTATGTAAACACAAATTATTTTCTTAACCCAACAACGTTAAAAATATAAAAAATTGATTAAGAAAAATTGCAGAAAAGGAGTTCAAATCAAATACTATGATGTGACCACTACTGTGGTTAGACGCCACGTATGGTCGTTACCTACCTAAGGGCCGTGACCTATGGCAACTACCTCCTGCCGAAAGGACACCCTAAATAGCTGGTCCTACAATATGCATCACCATCAATTTCCTAGGGTTCTATAATCACTAAGATATTTTTTCATAGCATTTCAAAATTTTCACTTCCTCATGAAATCATTTTAGTGGGGTGTGATTGTGTCTTCATATAATGGCCATGCACACACAAGCTAGTATATAAGGCCAAAAATTAGGATCCAAAATCCATGACCTTGTCTTCCCCTTTCACAAATTGAATAATCATATGTAATCTTAGGTTGATGTTTCAAATGATTATGTTTTGTGCATGCATTTCTTCACCTACTTCACCCACTTTCAAAAAGTTTTTTTTTTCTTCTTCTCATGCAATACCATCTAGGTTAAAATACTTTAGTCTTGCATTTATAATTTCTTTCAAATATACTGCATGGACATGTGGTGAAAATCATTCAAATATATATAATAATTAATACCTTACATGCATTTCTTAAATATAATTTTTCTACATTTGTTGTGAAATATTGAACCGAACTTGCCATGAATTAAATTAGGAATCCATCATCAACAATGTTATTCAATCCTAAAACTCAATAATGCAAAAAAGTTGGTATAAATCCATTGAACTAGCTGATTTGAGATAACAAAATTTTGTTAATTTTTATTTGAAAGAATATGATGATGATGATAAATATAGTTTTAACCAAATATTGGTGTGATAGATAATTATATTGATTTACCTTCTAAATTATAATTACTGGTTGATATTATTATTTGACATTCCCTTAAATAATATATACATATAGAGGGATAGAAAAAACAGAGAGGGTAAAGTATCTTTGTCGTATAAGAAGTTATGACATTTTTTTCACTAAAAATAATTATTAAATAAAAAATAATTTTAAAGATAAAAAAAAATTAATTGATATAACTACTATATTATATGTTATTTTATAAATTAAAAATTATTAGTATTTAAAGTAATTTTATTATTAATAAAAATTTATAAATTAATTTTTAAATATCTAACATATTTTAGTTAGTAACTATCAAAGATTTTAAATTAACTAAAGATTTTAGATAATAATTATTTTAAATTTTAAAATTAATTTAAAATAGTTATTAATTAAAATTTTGATAATTATTATTATAAATAAATTTAATTTTTTTAATTTTTTATTAATAATAAAAATTATTTTAATACTAATAACGGTATAATTTATAAAATAGCATAGTAATTTATTATTTTGATATTTAAAATTAATATTTATTTATATAACTTTTTTTGGTTAATTAAGGAATTTTTTTAGTAAAACTAATTAAATTAATGTAACACAGGATCTCGTATCTTGTTCTGGTTTGTTACTGTGGTTATTGTGTTGTAATTTTTGTCAGTTTCCTAATTAATCGGGTGTTAGATACTTGATTTTTGTCATATTTTTTTTTAAATTTATCATTTTTAGTACATCAGTTGAAATTTGATTCATCATAATACATTATATTATGTTTTGTTCTATCAAATTTTTTAATAGATTCCTTTAATTATTGTCATTAAGTAATGATATGACATTAAGTTAATAATATTTTATTAACTTTATAAAAAATTCATTCTTTATGTTTTTTACCTTATGATATTTTTAATTAAAACTAAAAACAGTTTCTAGTATCTAAAAAGTACTTGAAATTATTATGCTCTCATCTTAGAATTCAATTGGTTAGTTTTTCATACCAAAAAAGATAGCATAATATTACATCAAATCCACAATGGCACAATGAGTTAAGGAGGTTTCACTAACAAAAAAAAGATTGATGGTACTCTTAGATTGGTTATAATATATATTATTTGTGGGATAATTTAGGTAGTTACTTTAATGATTGATTTTTTTTTTCTATTAGAAAATTCATTGGTTTAGTAATTTGAATTTGAAAAATAGTAAAAAAGAAAGAAAGAAAAGAAGAATTTGAATCTAGCTCGTGAAATGCTTGCCTTCGCCTCAAATTCCTATTATTTTTAAAAACAGGAATAAAAATAAATAGTTAATTATTTTCTTAATAATTAATGCCTTTTGCGGTTTTTATCGTTACAGTTATTTTAAATTTTAACCAAAAAAATTGTACCAAGTAACTTCAAAAAGATAAAAATCATTAAAAAATTAATTGTCAACAAACATAATAAAATGTTATTAAATTTAATATTACATCATCACTTGATGACGATAATCAAAAGAATGCATTCAATCGTAGATGAATCGAAACATAAAAACCATTTAAATGTTAGATAATATACGGAAAACGAAAATCATAAAAAGTTTTAGTACTAAAATAAAATATAGTCAAAACTTTATGTATTTAAAAAACGTGTCAAATAAATAATTATCACGTCAGTTTAATTATCCACTCACAATATAGCAGTTAACTATCTGTTTAAGAGAATCGATTAAAACCTAATTTTCCTAAAAATTAAAATTGTTAAAATATTAACTATGAAAAACTATATTTTACCAAAACAAATAAAGAATAAAAACTTATTTATTATATTTTCATTTTTGTGATTCATTGGATTGATATAAATCAATCTAATCATTTTATCGAAATTTGTTGGAAATCTCATATCGACTAGAGATTAAGACATTTCATTGTATATAAGTGGATACAAACCTCACCTCATGAGTTGATTTTATGGGGTTGAGTTAGACTTAAAGTCCACTTCATAATATAGTATAGAGTCATTTTCGAGCTTATCCTTATCCTAGCGAGTATTTGTTGGACTTATACGTAAAATCTCTAAAATGTAGAACACGGGGACTCGTATCGGACACCGACACTCCATTTAAGAGGAGTGTCTGAGCTTCTTATGGTGAATGTGTTCTAATGATTGAGAAAAGTATTTTATTAACCTTTAAATTAATAAAAATCTTTGAATTTCATTTTTTTCTATTATATTTTTCACTCAATTTTATATAATGTTTCCACGTCAATTTAATTAAGATAACATAAAGTCAATTATCAATTTTTTTTTTTAGTTTGAAATTTTGTCATAATTTTGTTTTTAAAAGGATTGTGAGGTAACTTCGAGCTCCAAAATAAACAATATCTCATATAGGGTGATTAAATCCAGTGATGTTATCTCACAAAATTGAAATCGGTTGTGATACCATTACAGGAAGAACACGTTATATTCCTAAGCCTTGTCTTTCTTTCTTTTTGTGATAGAGATAGAGCAGCTTTTAGAAAGTAAGGGTCTTCTTAGTGTTTAAAGGGAAGGACTATGCAAAGTGCAACCAAGGTCACTCATGCCTTATTCTAAGCTAAAGAAAATGGTTGTTAATCTTTTTCTTTTTTTCTTTTTTTTTTGTTTAAGGGTTGTGATACCCCTAAAGTATCTCTTTAATTTATTTTATTTTTTGCCCAAAAAAAAAAAACAAAATTGAAATCGGAACAATAACATTTGTAGGGATGACAAAGTGATTTTGTAGACAAACTCTTGTTTCCTTAATACTCTTGAAGTTTATTTCCAGATAAATAAATTTTACACTATTTAGGAGTCGACGTCAAAGATAATTTAAATATATTTTTATTTCTTAATTTTAAGGCATCGATGTTGAAAAATATATTAATATTTTATTTAGTGTCTTAATTTCATCATTTTTACCATCTCATTTATTCGGGCTTAATTTATGTCATTAGTTCTTAAAATTTGGTGTAAATCTATTTGTGATAGTCAATAATGAAAAACAAATTATTTTATTCTCTCAATTTAAAAAACAAAAAATGTGTGTTTAGAGTCAAAATTTAACGGAGATGTTAACTTCATGTTAAAGAGTGGACACATGTCAAATGTTGGTAATGAAATTCCACTTTTTCTCACTTTCATTACATTAATTAAAAATAAATTTTATGAAATTTAATAGATTAAAATTATATTTTTAAATTTGAAAAAATATTATTTTTAATTTGAAAATTGAAAACTCTATTTGTAATTTTAAAAACTCAAAAACATATTTTCACCAGATTTAGTTGCGATTTAAAACAGGATTACAACGGTCGAGCATAGGTACAGTCGTCCGTTGTTGTTAAATTGTTGGATGCTTACTTGAAAATTAGTTGCAGATTTTATTTATATATGTAATTCTTTTTGCAAATTTTAAATCAATTTATTTAAAATATAAAATTAAATAAAAGAAAATTATATTAAAAATAGTACATTAGTGATGAATATGTCCTTCATTCATTCATTAGTGAGTATTAAGACATTAGTTCTCACATGTGTCATTCATTAGAGACTATCATCACATTCAATAAATTAAATTAAATTTAACAATTTATCTTGTAGTTGGATCTAACAAATTCCTCACTACAATTGTGGAATATAAGTGATCTACATTTCCTTCATTCTATTGTTAAAAATGTCAATTTATTTTTTAGTATTTTACTAAAAACATTCAAAAGTTGACTATAATTAGTTTCAATTTTAAGGTCTTTTTGTATACATTGATTGAAGAATCATAACCAATCATGAAGCATAGGTTAACTTCCTCATCCTTTCTTGAAAAGCACTTGAAGAGATTTCATCATTATCCTGCCATGCAATGTAAGCTCTTCTAGTCTTACTTCCTTTCTCATATTTCTTGTCACTTAACTTGTCTTTATTTTAACTATTCAGACATTCAATTTTGACTATTCAGACCCCTCGATTCAATAAAGATTTTCATTTTGACTTTCCAAACTGATAGTTGACCCTTACAAACATTGGTGGTCTATTTATAAATGCACCTTCACCAAAAGAAAGCTTGTTCTCAACCATTTTTTTTAAAACATGACTAGATCTTAAGTAATTCTCAAGAAAGTAGCTCTTGATACCAATTGTTGGATCGATCACTTACCACCAAGCTAAAAGTGATGACTTTTTACGGCAAGTGCATCACGGTTGTCAGAAGTAATAATATGTTCCTAAAGATGGATATCGATCCCATAAGGAACAATTGACTATTCAAGTAAAAGATTCGCTAAATATAAAAATAGAATAATAAAAGTGTGTTTGATAATTGTTATGATGGCAAGAATTATCAAGAAAACAAATCAAAGAGTTGTTGCTTCAATTGGAAAAATAGGGATTAAGTTTCATCCTTTTCACTCTCTTGTATTTTTCTTTTTCACTCTCTTGTATTTTGATTAGCATGGTAACATTATGCTCTTTAATTGAACTTGATGTCATATAAAGTTCATTTATATCGATTCCTCGCATAAAAAGTTATTAAGAATGTTTCTTAAATATCGATTTCTCGCATATTTATAAAAACAACTTAGAATCAAGCTTAGACGTTAATAGCAATTAACATTTCAAGTTCATTCCTAGCACTCAAATATGTTAAGTATTATTGTTTAGGTCATAACCATAAAAATACTTTTTAGTCAAATTTACAATTCAAGATCAAGCATTAGAAACAAAACAACAATACCAATACTCAATCAAGAACAAAATATTATATCATATTTAAATATCACCTAAATACAAAAGAGATTGAGCATATTACTCCCAAATCCACAGTGTAGAATTAGCCACACATCTTCTAGCACATTCTATTTTCCCAATTGGGTTACAAGTCACTCAATGGTGTTTTTCTCTCAGTCTTGCACACTAAGGTTGAGCCACAAGTCCCTTATTTAAACTAATTTGTTAGGGTTCGATGACTTCTTGCATCACGTTGATGGGCTTGTTGATTAAAACATAAAAAGGCCCAATGTTTCTGGCGCTCTCTCGCGCAAGCGAGATATAACTCGCTTGAGCGAGATGATCTGATGCTGATTTGGGCTTTCTGGGTTTTTATGCGTTCTGGCCTTCCAACTTTCTCCTTTTAGCTTATATTATTCCTCTTTAGCCCAATCATCTTCATTCTTCCCTAAAAACATGAAATTAACACCAAATTTGGGAATAAAATGTTCTTATTCAAATAAAGATCATAACATATGTAAAAAGGTATAAATTCATAAATTAAGGATTATTTTATATATATTTTAATAATTGATACTAATAAGTGCCTATATTTTAATATGAAATATGACTGAAATTAGACACTTATCAAAAAGCTACGTAGCTTATAGTTTGGACACAACTATTTCTACTTTAGAGCGTAACAATCAAAGCATCACGGTTCAATTATGAATTATCTCACCTAATCTACGTCACGGGAAAATTGATGCATCCTACAATAATATAACCATTGTGGTAGTAGTTTGCATTTTCTTCTTAATTATCATGTAAATTGTCAAATTCTCCTTTGAATTAAGCTCAATTGCAATAATCTTCTCCATAATTATGAAAAAAATGGTTAGTGTTGTCGACCTAATTCGTTAAGTGATTCGAGTTAGAAGTAATAATTTGTCTTAAAAGACGAATATCGAACCCACAAGGAACAATTGTCTTAAAATTTTAATAATTTTAATATGTGAAACTCACAAGACATTGAAATATGTGCAATGAATTGATTAAGAGATATGAGCTTTGTTTGAATAAAATGTGCTTGTAATTTAAATAAAAAGCAGAATAAATGATTATAAGAGTTTGATTGATAGAATTGGGATTGAATTAATATTTCTCATTCATCTGTATTGTAGTAAATAAAAACATACAATATTCTTATTTATTTGATATTGAAGCAACACAAAGAGTCATTCACATTGATCCCTCAATTATTTAGAAAACTCCTTATCTTTAGGAGAAGATGTTATAAAAATTTGATATATTATAATATATTCCTAGTATTAAAACACATTAAGAATTTTCATTTAGGTCAGATCATCAGAAATACTTCTTAGTCAATTCCAAAGATCTAAATTAAGAAATAAAATTCAAGCTTTGAGCATAAAATGAAAATAACAATATCAAACAAGAAAAAAATGTTATAGATAAATACCACATTAATACATAAGAGATTGAAATGATTACATTCAATCCCAAAGGATAGGAATTAGCCACTCATGGAAGCCATTGCATGCACCAAAAGATAATGGAAAACAAAAAAAGAAGATTCATAACGTTTCTCCTTGACGACTGCTTCCTAGGGCTTCCTTCCGGAACCTTTCTCTCTCCTTTATGCCCCTTTTCAATCTAATTGGGTTTGGGCTAAGTGAAATCTCTATTCATAAAATATCTCTTTGATTCATCTCTCATTGAATTTCTAAAAATAACACAAAATTGGGATTAAATAGTTCCATTAATCTCATAACTCTAAAATATATTGTTGAATTCTAATTATTTTCAAATTAGGGTTGAGTCATAGCTTAATCAACAATTAAAATCAATAAATGTCTAACTTTTTTGCATGAAATTTTACTAAATAATGACACTTATCAACTTCCCCAACCTAGAATCTTGCTTGTCCTCAAGCAAAGTAAATAAATCCAGATAAACCAAACCATGGTTCAATTATCAAAAGAGCTTCATTCACTGGACAATAGATTAAATGACAAACATATGATGCTTCCAACTACAAATGTAGTAAGATATAAATATAAATGCAATCTATTTCCAGGATAAACAACTGTAACAATGAAATGACAATTTTAGTAAGGAATTTCTTCTCATATTCTTACATGTAAGTGTTTTTCTCAATTTTCTCTAAATCTTAGCAAATCGTAGTTGCCTTTCCTTTTTTCTTCATATCACAATCAAATCAGAAAATTGAATTTTAAGCTCTTCTGCAAGGTTGTATTGAGGTTGGGTTTCCAAAAAATATTGGTTTTCAGATAACAAAATGCATACTTAAAAGATAAAGAACATACCTACAATTTAAATACAATTTATGTTATCTAATTTCCAATTAATAGAACACCCATCTTCACCCTTTTGTTTTTTTTAACTAACACGAAAATAAAAACAACCTATTC
>Ga0123341_1005007_pt1 | contig 11728 bp, 6 predicted proteins | sample Turbeapinknodule_FD_89959 | JGI IMG/M metagenome (GOLD analysis project Ga0123341, IMG submission 89959) | Root nodule microbial communities of legume samples collected from Mexico - Turtle bean Mexico pink nodule | ecosystem: Host-associated > Plants > Roots > Nodule | place: Mexico: Nepantla... | reverse complement strand
TATTTAAAGTTATTATTTAGTATTTTTAAATATATTTTTTAAAAATGTATTATTTTAATATAATAAAACTACAAATACATGTAAAATGTGAACATGTATTGACTAGTGTTTATAATAACAATTGTCTACATATTTATTCTAGATTATTTAACAAAATTAAAAGGAGAATATTTTTACATATTTATTAATTTGAGCTTTGATCCCTCCAAATATGCATATTTACATGTGTAGGGAGAAAGTTCAAAAGTGAAGAAAAAAAGAAAGACAAGTGACGATGATGGGGCACGTGCCAAGGAGAGTGGGAACACGTGCAAGGTAGCGGAAGCTGAAGTCACCGTGGACCAATAGAAATGCAGTAACTGATCGGATCTTAAGCACCCACCTCCCATCCACGAACCTTATTTCATATCAATCTCAATACACGTGTCAGTCTTTCCGTGATACCTTTTGGTCACATTAATTAATTAAAAATAATATTATTTTTAGCGAACAAAATTATGGGCAAAATTCAAGTTGGATAGTAAAGAAGGGTCTCGAAAGGAATCCCCACTCGTGAGGTGAACAGAGCACCAACGTTTTCCTTTCTCTCTCTCTCTCTCTGTTTTCTTTCTCTTCGTCTTCCCCAATTTCTGCGATTTCTCAACAATCTTCATCTTCAGGTCAGTTTCAATTCCTCATGCTGATTTCTCCTTTTGCTAACCTTTTCCCCTTTCCTTTCTCGACTTTGCATGCTGTAGTGTTTTACTCTCATCAATACCAAAACTAACCCTCAAAAGGAAATAACTCCTCAACAGAATTTCTTCACGCTTCTCTTCTCTCCTCCTCAAAGGTTTACTTTGTAGTCATAGGATGTGAATTAAACTCTATTTTGTCCTGATTTATGATTTCTTATTGATATTATAGTTATTATTATTTTTTTGTTGTCACCTGCGCATGCCTTCTAATTTCTGTGATTTTTAGTTTTAATTTTAAGTTTGGTAGTTTGGCGTTTTTTTTTTTAATTTTAGTATAACTTTACAATTCGGTTGGGGCAATGTTTGCCAAGTAAGGAAATGGTGAAAATGATATTTCGGTTTTCTGGATATTCAAATTTTGGGGTCTCACTAGCTAGTTTTGTTTTTTGTAAACTGATTTATTCTGGATTTCTGGTATATTTGGCTGTCTAATTTTGTAGTAAGTTGCTAAATAAAATGAAATTGTATGAATTTTGAAGTTAGGAAGAGAACAACAGTGGCTGATTGACAAGTTGGCATCAGGGACTTCAGGGAATGAGATTCTGGTATAGCGAAAGTTCAACATAGGAGATAATGATTGTATAACACTAAAGAATGTCCTTAGCTCACGAGTTTTTTTGTCTAAGTGCCCTGGTTAAGGTTTTGTCAAGCCGATAAAACTTGAAGCAGGAACCATTTGGATCCCGTTTTATAATTTTGAGACCTAGTGTGAGCTGTAATGCCAGCTATGTATTTTCTGAACAAAATACAATTTTGTTGACAAATTACTTTTATATTCAAAATTTCCAAATTTTGTTTTATCATACTTGTAGTAAACACAGATAAGGGGATTGCTATTGGCAATTTGTAATGGATAGAAATAGGTGCTCATATGCTGTCTGTGTTGTGGTGGTGGTGATACAAGTACTAGCAAGCAGGCCTAGTTAATACTCACTCACAATGCTGTAGCTTGTGTGTTAGCCTAACATTAAGAATTCACTGTTGGATGCTGTAGCCTGTAGGTATTAATGGCAATCTCTATTCATAATTTTTAAGCTCGATGGATGTACAAGCCCTGATTGGCACTGATGTTGTTTCAGTGATTTTTTGAACTTATGATTTAAGAAGTTTAAGCTATGTTTTTTGTTTGGCATATTCTGTAATTGAAAAGCCACCTTTGGACTTTGATGGCAGATATAATTAAGTAGCATGATATTGGACCAACCAGTTGAATGTATCGTTAATGGTGGATAAAAAGTCTCAGCGGAATATCAAGCATATGTATGTACGAGGTATAGACTGTTATAGTTACATTCAACTCCAGTATTTGAAGTATAATATTCTTGTGCCATACTATACCGATACAGCACAATGACTTGTATTATTTTTCTCTAGTTCAATTTCCAATCTTTACATTATGCAGAATATATAGCTGGCCCTAATTCCTTTCCTTATAAGACATCAATGTCCCATATGTTTTCTTGAGTTACCTATTGAATATAGTTGTCAATCAAGTTTAAGCAAGGAAGCATTTATTGCTAACTTGTTAAGATGTTTAGGATCTGTCTCTAATCATTAAACAGCGTTTCTTTCTTAATTTCACATTATAAGATAGAAACTAACTTCACTTCTCTACTAACTAAAATAATTTACCATGATGGTCGTGCAATGTATGCTGACTTGTCTTCACTGAGCTTGAGTGCCTTTTTCTGCATTAACCAAAAGATTGCCTCCTTTTACAATCTTTATTGAGATAATCATATAGGTTAAAGACTTTTCAGCATAATTAGATACTCTTTTTCTTCTCATTGTGTCACACTGATTAAAATAAGTTAAGTTCCTGTCATTGGTCGCTCAGTGATGTCACGTCTTTGGCCATGTTCCCAATAGTTTCATTTCTTTATACATCATTCTAAGGCTATGCACTCAATATTGAACAGTTTGTTGTGAGCTGGAGGAAATATGACTAGTATGCTGTACTATAGCTAATGCTCAGTGGCATATGTATGTGATAACTGAAGAATGTTCGTATGTTACTTGTATAATGTGATCCACTCTGTAATGTTATTGATTATATCACTATTTGGACTTCATTAGATGTTTTCATTGAAGTAGTACTGTTATTTCTGATTGAATATCACTTTACATGGAAATGAACTTTTGGTCTGTATCATAATATTATTAGCAGGCTGTTGTGCAATCCAATCTCAAAACAGCTAGATAAGAAGATCTGGCTTGGTAATTATTGATATGTTTCTGAAGTGCTACCCTTGAAAAGCTAGATATTGATTGGTACAGTTAATTTGAAGTGCACAGTACTGGTTAATGGTAAATTTGAATCCCAAGTGTGTACGACATTCCTTCTACTCTTGGCCTAACTCAGCACCACTTTTTTCCTTATTTGCATAGCCCAGTATCAGGCTTGAGTTAGGCTTAGTTGAATATCAGTTTGAATCTTTGATGACAAGGTTCTTGTTTAGTAATGTGGATTTTTTTTATCAAAATTTATTCCAGAACTCTACTTGCAGGTTAAAATGATCCTGTTTATGAATAATTAAAAAAATTATGTGTTGTATCTTGTTTCCTCTTTCCTGCTGATTCCAACAGAGTGGTGGGGGTTGTACTTCTATTTATGTGCTTTAACAAATTTATATGTCTCATTCTTGTTATCTATTTGTTTCAATATGTGATGCCTAGTTATTTGAATAATTTCTTATATTGTGTCTTTGTGTTACAGCTTGAAGATAATGTGTGGGATGGATTTGGTGAATGTGATGACCATACAATACCCCATGCTGGTGACAAGCATAATAAACAGTTAACAATACAGGGAGATATCTGTAAGGATTCACTTCACGAATTACATGGTATCAGAAGTAGGGATTACACTAATATCTATGGTACCCAGGATAAGGAGAAATTGTACTTAGAAAATATAACTCAGAAAGAGAAAATGCTAGAAAAGGATTCGTGGTCTCATACACCTGAAGCTGTGTTTTCTTCTCGTGTTGGTGACTCAAGTAAAGAAGCCAAAAGGCCAACGTTAAATGACACAGGCATGTCCAATCACTGCTTCAAGAGCAGCAATTTAGATTCTGGTGGATGCGATCTTTGTGAAGACGATACTATCTTGGGAGATAAGTGTGTGGTTGAAAATGACAGTGTATGTCAATATCCAATCAATCAAATATCCCAAGCTGACAATGAACTCAGTTTTCTTGATAATGATGGGTGGCTGGATATAGGAGACTTTGAAGATGTTGACAGGATGTTGTAAGAAATTCTCCTACTTGGCAGAAATTTCCTCATCTTTTCCTTTGTTTTGAAATGCTATTCAATTCATTGCAATCATGTTATAGAATCTAAATATGACTTTTTAAATTTCAGAAGTTGTGATTTAACGTTTGGAACTGGAAGTCTGAACAATGAAGAGGACTTCTGCTGGCTTTCATCTTCTCATGGTGCTGAAGGTTCTGATGATGCATTGAAGTCTGACTTTAAGTTTTCATATGCAGAAATGAGTCCGTTGAAAAGTATATCAGATTATAAAATGGACTCTAAGAAAAATATGGTAGGTCTTTCAAATGACTCCGATGAAAGATCATCTCCTGTTGATGAAAAAAACAGTTCTCAAATGGAGGTTATTGATGATGGTGTCCCTGTTCCATTATCGATGTTCAGTGAGAATGAGTCAGATATGAAATCTGGTATTAAAGTTGACTTGCTACCCAAAGAAAAGGTTGGTTACCCATTCATTTTATTTCATTATATTTTCTCTACCTTCTAATATAGGTTCCAAATTCCCAACTTTTTAATCATGGTGTAAAAAAATGTGATGTGAATTCTTTTACCTAAATATGGGAAGTGGGGGGCGAGGGAGTGAGGATTATTTAAACAAACTCTCATAGTGGTCTTCTCAAAGGTTTGTGACATAGTAAGTTTTGACACATGCCTTTGACCTGGTAAAAATTATTAATGCCATTAAATTAAATTATTGTATATCGCAATACAAGTCTGTCCTGAGCTGCCGCAGAACTGATTATGTTTTGATATTTCAAGGATAATAATGTTGGAATACATATATTTTAGACAGATTCAGTTGATTTCTGAATATAATCATATATTCGCTCATAAAAAAAAGTTTTGTAATTTATGAAATCAAGCAAAATGTTGTCAGTATTGATTCCTAAAACTCTTAAGACGTTGAAGTAATAGAACATTAAATAATTTTAGTATATGCTTTTCATAGATAATTTTATGGTGTATTCTCAACTTATAATTTTTTATCTTGATTAGAAGGTATCCACTAACGAGTGTGCATTAAGAGAAGTCTAGTAAATAACTCTGTTTGATATAGATAATGTTTTTTCACGTTAAACTACTTTTTCTTTACTGATAAAAGATTGGGGGGAGTCCTTTATGTTATACTCAAAAAGTCAAGATCAATTCTTTCATTTCACTTTTTAAGGGTAATTTGTTGGATTTACTTGGTTTAGAATGTAAGTATAATAGCAAACTGAACTACTCTGAATCCATTTTATTAGGGTGAGCCCTTAAACTGAACTAAGTTGACTCCTAATTAGTACATCACCTATAATTTTTGTTTTACAGCCACACAGGAAGCTGCCAAAGCCATCAGTGGGAAGGCGAAAAAATGGGTACCTAGAAAATGGAGGTTCTGTTCATCCTTACGCACCTCCAGAGCAATATGCAGATACAAAGCAGCCCTTTGGAACATCTTCCAGTGTAGTTACATCTCTTGATAGCATCCAGAAACATAAGCTGAGCATAGATTCTGATTCTTTAGGCTGTATACAGACACAAATTCCTACAAGACTCCCAGACTATAGTCATGCTCCAAATCACACTTCCCTCTTTCCAACTTTGTCTGGATCAAGATCTGAGCATGATGGACATCTGTCTCCTTCTGTTAAAGAATCATCATACGCGTCAAACATGGAAAGCTCTCATGGTCATTCTTTGGAGGCTGCTGCCTTGAAAACATTTGAAAACAGAGAAAAGTCATACCAATGCTCTGATGGACCTCCGTTAAGTAGTAGTTTCAAAAATGATAATACGGCAAATCAAATACCACTTCATAGTCCAGGTTCAGCTCAGCAAGTAGGTCATCAGTTTGAAAATGAAAATGAAGGTCATAGTGAAGTCCAGGGAGTTAGCTTAGGTTTTTCACCAGAAATAGATTCTTCAGCAGTGCAGGAAAGCTCATCCATGGGCTCTGTTCTGGACCAAACCTCACTTGAAGCAACTGTGTTTTGCCACCTGCAACAGATCATGGATCAGGTATCTGAATCTTGTTCAAGTTTGATCCTGTTTGTTCTTTGTATTTTTGTTATCTTGAGAGGAAGGAGTATATTATATTTATCTTCTCAACATTGAACTCTAGACATGTATTGAAATGGGTTAGCTTTGATTTTGACCACTTATGCATAGTAAGAGAAAAAGCATGTAAGTTTATAGCTTATCAGTTGGTAATGTTTTATGTGCAAATCAAGAAGAGTTTTTTCATCCTCCCTGGCAGATTTCTTTTCTGGGGTGAAGTACTTTTTCAAGTCTAGTCAACGGTTAACTTTGGCATTGCCATCCACGTTTTTAAAACATTCTATTACATATACATCATGAAGTAGTTTCTCTTAGGGGTATTGGATCGGTTTATTAGATATATGAAGTCCTTATCTTGCATCCCCCTAATAACTAGAGCTCTCAGGGGAGGTTTGATGACAGTTTGGCACGGTTGAATATTGGGCATTGCATACAGATCCTTGAAAAAAAAAAACTTAAGACGTAATGTTTAATAATAATTACCATTTTCATAGTGATTTACACACTTCCTTATTGATTTTGGAAAATATATGAAAGGGATGTTGGAAGAATGATAGCAGCAATGATTTGGATGTACCCAAAGTGTTTGCATAGAGTAGGGTGTCAGCCTCAGTAAAAAAATTGTCTTCTTGATATGAATGAAGGTGGAAAGGTTTGGTAGCAGAGCAAGATTTCCTTGGCTGTTGTAGTTGTTCCCATTCAGTGAAAGGAATGGAAAAAAATAATACTCAGGGTTTAAGCAGCAGAAAGGAATATCAAATTTATTATTTTTAGTGTAAAATTCAAGAATTTGAGGCAATGAAGAACTAAAGATTTGTAGCTGTGATGATGCTAAGGTTTACCTGCATGTGACTCGTTACTGAAAATTTTCACTTCATTGATTACAATTGTCTATCACATTCACACCTATAATTTGCTTGATTGCAGTTGGATATTAAAACCAAACTGTGCATAAGGGACAGTCTATACCGCTTGGCTAAGAGTGCTGAGCAAAGACATAATGATTCAAATGCTAATGGTTGCATTGGAGACAATGGAGCATGCAAAACAATGATGGTGCAGGATGCAAGCAGGTATTGCTCACTTTTTCGCTTCAGATTATATTTTTCTTGACTACAAGGTATAGCATGATTTAGAATGTTAGTAGTTTTGTATGCTCCGTATCTTGCCTTTGCAGTGTTTCCGAAGATGTATTATTATTCTATTAATTTATTCGCATACTCACATAATATTTTTTGGATATATCTCAAAATACCATGTTTATGAATTAATGTTTTGGATAACACATAGTTTCATTCAGGTGTACCGGATTAATGGATATGGAAACTAACACAAATCCCATGGATCGGTCTGTAGCACACTTACTGTTTCACAGGCCCTCAGATCCATCAATGTTGCTTCCTAACGAAACTTTACCTTTCAAATCCGGTGCCACGGTATGCTTTCATGAATTTTTGGCATTTTAGTAGAAAGTTACTGTTTGGTCCAATTCTCATTTTCTAGTTTAATTGACAGATGCATCATGCATCAGCGATCAATCTGCCAGTAAAGACTGAGAAACAAATCTGTCAAGAAGATTCTTCAGCCGGATTGGAGAATAAGTTTTCAGTGGGTAACAACACCAAATGAAGGTGAAACCAGCATTTGGCACGTTTCGTTGTGCAAATTCTCTTACTTTTCCAATCATCGTCGTATGAGGATGTATAATTATTTCGGGCTTACTCGGATCCCTTCGTTAATTTGTAATTCATTTTTGCATCGAATGCCATAATACTGATGTAAATTTGTGCTAATCGTCGTCATAAGGTAGCATATACTATGATTTAGAGCAGTGCCACGCTCCCAATTATTTTCATCCGAAATGTCACCATTATCGCGCAGCTCATTAACTCATCAAATTAATCTGAAACTGGTGTCACTTCTCTGACCTTTTTCAAGTGGTAATGATAAAATTAGAGACCAGAGGTGGAACCGAAGACCTTCAATAGTAACTTTTGACTTTTTTTTAAAGGTCTACTTATTTAAGGTTCTCGTGCCTTTTATATTATTTGTGATTCTGTTATTTGTTTCCAGATTACCAATTATTGGACCCCCTAGTGCCAACTTTTAATTACAATTTTAATTGGGTTGCAACTTATAAACTCGATCAACCAATTTAATTACAAATTTTACTTTAACCTATTTAATATTTTTTTTTGTCTATTATCTTGTTCAAATAACTACGAAAGCGCTTCTCATTCTTTTCTTATAACTTCCATATTCTATTTTCTTGCATATCTCATTTTTTTTCTAACAGTATAAAATTAATATACACATGTAAGATGATAAAAAAATATAACAATAAGTTTTAAATCAACAAAATAAAATACCATGATAAAAATAAGGGATTATTGTTCTTATCTTTCCACCAGTATATATTATAAGTATTGCCTTGGTATTTTATAAATATTAAGAAATATTCAAAATATTTATTTTGATTTTTTGCAAAGGCAATGATTTATTTTAACTAGAAATGTGGCAGGTGACTTGATTTATGCTCCCATTTTGCTCACATGTTGATGCGTTATGACACATGTTGATGCGTTATGACACATGATGAAGTATTTCTCTATATTTTATTTCCTCAAAAGGTCTTGTTAAAAGCAGTTTGTTGGCCATTAGCAAATACTACTGTAACACGTGCACACTGCTACTCGCCGGAACTTGGTGTTCACAACAAGCGTAACAATGGGAATCAGTGACCCAAGGAAAAGCTTTTTGTTATGACGTTTGCACGTCTCAGTGGAGAAAACAGCAATATTAGAGCCTCAAAATGAGAAACAGAGAAAAACTTCACCTTGGGGAACATTCACAAAGGTGCTTCAACCCAATTATTCGGCTCTAGCTCAAAACATGTTTATAGTTACTCATTTTAAGTCTAGCGTGATCAAATTCCCTAACATGTGTCAGAAATAATAAAAATCAATTTTTTTATAAACCTACCTTTTCCCATCTGATAAATGTCTCTACTACAAGACGTTCTGTGTTTCAGCAATGATGCACTGTGTTGTTAAGAAGTACAACTTTCATAGATCATATTAAAAATAAATTTGAAGTATAATTTAACTTTAAAAAAACTAACTTTTAAAATAAGGTTTACATAAAATAAGAAAAAAAAGAGAAGAGGAACATACATGAGATACATTAGACCAAATAAATGCAATTTGCTGTCTAGTAAATGACAAGATATAAGTGTGTTTAACAGTTTATTATTTTGAGAGAGAAAGAAACATACATAATATTGATGTGTAACTTATTATGGATGAATGCTGTACCTTGATGTTAAAAGAAAGAGTAAGAGTGAACAAGTTCTGGTAACCTATCTTTCATCTCCAATCATAGAGGTACTGGTTGAAAGGGAGTCATCAGTTAGAGACCTATCTCCAGACACATCATCATCATCTTCAGAGATCACTGGGGCCTGTATTTTCTCCACTTCTCTCATCACCTCTCTCATCTCAGGACGCTTCTCAGGGAACCTCTCAATGCAACGCATTGCAATCTGCAACAGCCTCAGCATCCCAGGAAGTGCCCTCTTCTGGCCAGAGATTTCTTTGTCGAAGATCTCAGCCGTCCATTCTTCCCTCACAGCTCTGTGAACCCAACTGCATAGATCCACCCCATTCGTTCCCTGAGGAGCTGAGTTGATAGATACTTTGCCCGTTAGAAGCTCTATCAAAAGTGAACCATAGCTCCACACATCGGATTGCATTGTCACCTTTCTTGCGTACCCATATTCAGGTGATTTGTAAACAACCATGTGCTGAGCTGCGATTGGTTGTGCTATCAAGGAGGCAAGACCGAAGTCAGAAACAAGAACCGCATCGTTTTCATCGAATAGTACGTTTGAAGACCGCAAGTTGCCGTGTGGAACAATGTTTTGGAACTTGTGGTTGAGGTGCAGGTACACCAATGCTCGAGCCACTCCTCTTGCAACTGACAATCTTGAGTTCCAACTGAACGGAGCCCGGTTTCCATCTCTATCTGAAATGTCAGGTTTTGAGGACACAAGATGTATAAAGATGCAAATATAGTTTTATATAATTTTTTTTATGATTAATGTGAACTGTATCACGGATACACACTGATAAGACATGAATACAAAAATATGTATAATCTCTAAAATCTCTAAAATGTAAGACAAGTAACACGAATCTATATATTATATAATCATGAATTTATAAATTAACAATAAAGATTTATGTCTACAAGTATGTTTGATATTTATTTTGGAGCAGAAAGATACTTTTTGTGACTGATTTAAAAAGATTTATTCCTTATATTTATAATCATAATAAAAATTTATAAAAAAAGTTTGAATTTTTAGAAAATTAATGTATTTCTGTTTTTAAAATTGTATTAGAATCATGTTAAAATTGTCAAAAATTCAACAAATACTTTTTGAATTTGATACTTCACCGATATGTGTTCATCGATACGTGTTATACAAGTGTCGTGTGCAATACGTGTTTTCGACAAACACATAGAATATAAGAAGTGTGTCTGAGCCTGATGTAGACAATGACAAACTAAAAAAAATGGAGGAATTAGTTGATGTAAATCACCATGAAGTCGGGTGAAAAGATTTCCATTGGCTGCATAGGAGTAAAGCATGAGTTTCTCATCTCTAGAGTGGTAGTAAGCAAGCAAGGGCAACAAATTGGGGTGCTTCATATCAGCAATGGCATTTAATATCTTGGCAAATTCCTCCTTAGTGAATGGCTTCAAGTCCCTTAGCCGTTTAACCACAATGGTAGTTCCACTATTGAGCATAGCCTTGTAACTGTTTCCCAATATCCCATGACCTAGTGCCTCAGCAGAAGCTCTAAGAAGTTCACCCATTTGAAACTTTGGCTTATCACTAAAGAATATCAGTTCCTTTCTCTCTTCCACTGTCATAATCATTGTCCCCTCTCCTATCTCTATCTTCTTCTTGTCAACACTGATCTCCACGTCATCCTCTTTTTCTATGGCAGATGGAATCTGCCCCTTTGCTATTTTATTGAGCTTTGTGGATGTGTTATAGTAAAGCAGCAAGATCAATATAATGGCAAGTAGAAGAACCACATTGATGATGAATGAAATATTCATTAATGGAGGTGTATGAGAGTGGAGGTGGAGAAGTGAAGCTTATTGAGATTGAAATGTTGCAGCTATGGTGTGAGGATTTTAGGAGATGAAACCATCTCTCCAATGAGGAGCTAAACAATTCCTAGTTGCAGTGCAGACAATAACAAGAAGGGTATCTAATGATACTTATATTCTGCTGAGAATACTAAAATTGTTGTGATGTTTATGATGATGACCTTGGAGGTATCAAGTGAATTGGAATGTTGCATGTGAGCATGGCCTTCAAAAAATGCTTTTCTTCTTGTAACTCACAAACTCAGGACGGCCAATATTGTCATGCTGTCACTAATTACTACCAATATTGTCATGCTGTCACTAATTACTACCAAAGTGTCATAGTTGACAACCTTATATACATTACTACCTAAATTAATATCTTAACAAAATGCACCACATTATAACAGGAGAAATAATATTTGGTTGAAATGAATTAATTTTAAAATTGTATTACTAATCACAGTTTTATGAATTTTATTTTAGAATAAAATAGTATATTATAATAAAAT
>Ga0123341_1005006_pt1 | contig 11732 bp, 8 predicted proteins | sample Turbeapinknodule_FD_89959 | JGI IMG/M metagenome (GOLD analysis project Ga0123341, IMG submission 89959) | Root nodule microbial communities of legume samples collected from Mexico - Turtle bean Mexico pink nodule | ecosystem: Host-associated > Plants > Roots > Nodule | place: Mexico: Nepantla... | reverse complement strand
CGTTTGAGCAAATAGAAAGAGCAACAACTGCCAGTGAGGCTTGGACAATTTTGTCAACCAATTATAAAGGTGATGACAAGATCAAGAGGGTGCGTCTTCAAACCCTAAGACGCCAATATGAACTGCTGCAGATGAAACCACAAAGACTATTGATGTCTATATCAATAAAGTTCTTGTCTTAACAAATCACATTAAGATCAATGGTGAAACACATTTGGAGCAGGCAAAGGTGGAGAAGATTTTGAGATCTTTAACTCCCAAATTTGAACATGTTGTTGCCGCAAATGAAGAGGCCAACGACATTTAAAAAATGACAGTAAGGTTATTGTCTGGTTCCCTACGAGCGCATGAGCAGCGGATGAATGACAATAAGATTGAAAAACCAATTGAACAGGCTTTACAAACACAAGCCTCAATTGGTAGCTCCTATCATAAACATGGTACTTATTGTAGTAAAGGTCGTGGTGGCCAGAATCATGGGGCGTTGAGCAAAACAACACTGGTTCCAATCACAATCCAAGTTTAAATAACTCTTGGCGCAGGGAACTTGGCGCAGGGAACTCTGCCATTAGGACTAGAAGAAATTTATAATAAATCAAATGTTGAGTGTTATAATTGCCATAAACACGACCATGCAAATGAGTGCAGACCAAAAGGTGATAATCATGCTGCCAATTGTGCTCAAGAAGATAGTAATCACGAACAAAATGAAGAGGATCATGCAGTACTAATGGCAGCCACATCAAATGAAACTCCAAACAATCAGACTTGGTATTTGGATACAGGTTGCACGAATCATATGTGTGGTCAGAAGGAGCTGTTTGCATATTTGGATGACTCATTTCGCACACAAGTGAAATTTGGTGATGGCAGGTTCATTCCAGTGACTGGAAAAGGGCGAATTCTTATCACATTGAAGAACGATGATCACATGTACATCTATGATGTTTTCTATGTACCTGATATGAAAAGTAATCTATTGAGTATGGGACAACTGGCCAAAAAGAGTTACGTGATGCACATAGTTGAAAATAAATTCTCAATTTTTGATAAAAAAAAGGTAGTTTGATTCTTAAAACCTTTTTATCAAAAAACCGTATGTTTCCAGTAGATATTCATATGGGTGATTTCAAGTGCTTGAATGCAATAATGAATAATGAATCGTGGTTGTGGCATTTACGCTTTGGGCACTTAAATTTTCAGAGTTTGGAAAATCTCTCCAAACGAAATTTAGTAAATGGTTTACCCCATATTCATAACCCTGATCAATTGTGTGAGACTTGCATTTTTGGAAAAAATCACAGGATACCTTTTGTTAAGGAGCCTTGGCGTGCGAAATTTCCTTTGGAGCTTGTTCATACAGATGTTCGTGGCCCGATGAACATATCATCAGTTGGGGTAATAAGTATTTTTTAACCTTTATTGATGATTTTTCTAGGAAAACCTGGATTTATCTATTGAAAAGCAAGGACGAGGTATTCCACTGCTTTAAAATATTTAAAGCATTTGTTGAAAGACAGAGTGATAGACAAATTAAGATGGTGTGTAGTGATGGAGGAGGTGAGTACAAGTCTAATGAGTTCAAGAGGCACTGTGAAGAACTTGGGTTGCAACATAACATAACATGTCCCTACACACCTCAACACAACGGAGTTGTCGAGAGAAAGAATAGAACAATCATGGACATGGCGAGGAGCATACTTAAAGCGAAAGGTATGCCAAATTATTTTTGGGCTAAGGCCGTAATATGTGTAGTATATTTGATAAACAGATCACCCACTCGGAGTGTTGTTAACACAACTCCGATTGAGGCATGGAGCGGATTCAAACCCAATGTGCAACACTTGAAGGTATTTGAGTTAATTACTTATGTTCTTCCCCAAGGCAGCAATATCGAAGTTGGATGATAAGGTAGTGAAGACCATTTTCATTGGATATAAGCATGGGGGATACAAGCTGTACAATCCAATGTCAAAGAAGGTGATTGTTAGTCGTGATGTTACATTTGCCGAATATGAGGAATGACAATGGAATGCAACAGTTGAAATGGATTCAAAAAAATGATATATTTACGTTTTGAACGATGATGTGGAAGATGGAGTCACTCTTGAAGCACCTGCAGTTCAACCTGAAGTTGCAACTCCAATTGCAACTATGATGGAGCGACCAAGAAGGCAGCAACGACAACCTTTACACCTTCATCTTGATGATGAAGTTGATGACAATGAAGATTTAGTTCACTTTGCTTTTTTTGCAGAATTAGAACCCGTGAGACTTGCAGATGCCATTCAACACCCTAAATGGCAAGAGGCTATGAATGAAGAATTGATGGCGATTGAGAAAAACAATATCATGACTCAAATTGGTTTTAATCTAGATGTTCCAATTAAGATTTATGTTGACAATGTCTCTGCAAATAATCTTGCAAAGACTCCAGTTTTTCATCAAAGAAGTAAACACATTGATATTCGATATCACTTCCTGCGAGACCAAGTTGGGAAGAACATGATCAAATTGGAATACTGCAGATCAGAAGATTAGATTGCAGATATTTTCACTAAGCCAGTGAAGATCCATGCTTTCATCAAGTTAAGAGATCTGTTGGGACAGGAAGGTTGTTCCAAATCAGAATTAAGGGAGGATGTTGGTTATTAATTTTGATTTTATTACCCTTAAACTATTTTACCGTTATTATTGCATTAATGGTTAGTTTACAGGCCTTTTAGTATTCCTATTTTATAGCTTCCAGTAATTTTATTATATATATTATTGAAGTAAATCAAAATGAATAAGATCAACAGTTTTACAATCTTGTGCAATTACCTTCAATCAGTTTTCTACAACCTTCTGCCTTCTCTTAGTTCCTTCAATTAGTTCCTACTTAGGTATATACCTATTCATAAAGAATTTTAATAACAGACTAAATGGAAGCCTATTATACCAATGAAATGATTCTCTATGAATAAATCCTAAATTAGCCAACTTATCAACACACACATTTCTTTCACAAAAAATATGAGTAACCCTAAACCTGATTTTTGCACAGTAATTAAGAAAAAGTATTCCATCGATTACGAAGCATTCACGGAACATTAGTCCTAACAATAAACGCAAAACAAACCAAAATCACATTCAAGTTAAACATTAGTAAGTAAGCCTCATCTTTTGAGCTTCCTCTATAGCATATATAACTTCATATAACTCAACAACAATAGCAGTCTAAACTTCAAGAAACGCAGAGAAAACATCAATAAACTCCCTCATACTCCAACGAAATACAAGTACAAGACTAGGATACTCCTAACAGCCCCATCAGTATTAATTTTAACCCAACATGGTAAAGGAAACTCTCATCTAACGGGAAGAGGACGAAAAAATTTACTACTACGAGTATTAATAGCAAAAAACTTAATCACGTTGAAATCTAACATATCATTCTTCATTGAAGCTTTAAACAAATTTACCACTAACACTACAAGAAAATCATCAAATAGAAACCAATTTTTAGAGACCAAAATAATTAGTTGCAACAGTAACTAAATTAGAGACCATTTTAGAAACTAAATAAATTTTTGGTTTCTAAATTAGTTTATATTATTGTGAAATAGTTTCTAAATTGGTATCTTATTTGCAACCAATGTTTTAACTACCAATTATTTAGATTCTAAATTTGGTAGCAAAAAACTTAGTTGCTAATCAAATACCAATTTAGAAACCATTTAACAATAATAGAAACTAATTTAGAAACCAAAAATTTATTTAGTCTCTAATTATCGAAGTAGCCTTACAAACTATTTAGATTTTTAAAAAAATTATAAACATAAATATTTAGATTGAAAACGTATATTTTGGATTAAATTTTTTGGAGAATATATGTATAAGGAGTTTTTCTTTTTTTAAATATGTGATTTATGGTATTTTTAAATTAATAAAATAAATTATAGCACCCTATATTAACTAATTCTCATACTCGATGATTGCACCTCTCCCACTCCCATTAACTACATATAGAGAGAAAGAGTGTTAGCAAAAAAGACCATGAATTAATGGAATTCAACAAGTTTATCAAACTTATGAACAGCCTTTGAAAAATAACATAAAATAGAACACTGTAAAATATCTCTATAAGAGTTTAATAGAAAGAGTTAAATATTTTTTTATGAGAATTGCTGTGCTTCTTGTTATATTTTCTAGGTTGAATAAGTTGTATTTATAAATAAAAAGAAGCAAGTAATAATAAATTTAATCAAAATATGACAAGTGTGATGAGTTTACCATCCATTCGTTCATAAAAATAATGTTTAAAACATTTACTTACAAAAGGCAACATTCACCCTTAAAAGTAATAATGATATTATTTTTTTTCTTCCAAATTATACAATTACTTTCAAAAAAAGAAGTTATAGTTTTTTATTAGTTTTGAACGGTATTTATTATTATTATTATAACACTTTTTACAATTATCTGTTTTCTGTTACTTCATTTTCCTATCTCACACGAGCCTAATGAATAAAATTTGGAATATATTTATTTTAGGTTTCTTAGTTAAAACATGCGTTTGTATAATTAATAAATGACAAGTTATTTTATATGAAAAATGATTTCGACTTTTGTATTTTTATTATATGAATTTTTAGTATTAATTATGTTGGGACGTTAAGTAAAAGAAGTGTGAGCAGAGAGTGTGATAAATGAAAGGAAAGAAAAATGATTAGTTTGTGTATGAATTTAGTTTCATAAAACTCTTTATCCGCACAGTGATTACAGGTGCTTTCCCCCAAAACTGAAGAAAAGAACAAAATCTTGGGTGAAGAAAAGCAGAGCTAAAAAACTAGCACGTTGCCGCAGCCATAACATTCTCTGAAGGTGGCAACAGTCTAAGTCCAGAAACAACGTTGTGGTTATTTTTGGAGTCATAGAGAAAGCGAGCAACGACCATAGCACTAGGTTCCGCCACCACCTTCTTCCACGCCTCGTTGGCTTCTTCCCCACGCCTTCGAAACACGGGCGTGGCGTCCAACCGATGAATCTCCCATCTCTTAACGTTCCTCAGCCTGTGAATTTTCCTCAACTGTTTCATCGCAAGTTTCCACGTGTTCAATTTGATTTCCTTAATCGCATCTTCCAACAACCTCTGCTTCGTTTCCTCGTCAACAAACTCCTCCCTCCGAAAGTACTCGTCAAATTCAGGAACCCCAATGGCTCTTCTAATCCCTCTAGAGTAATCCCCGTTGGGACTGTAAAAGGGTCTCAGCTCATCAACCATTCCGTTACGGAACATGTCGTCAACCCGTTCCGCCACGTAGGACTGAAGCACGGGCATTGCGACGTCAACCCAGAGGCAGATAAAATCGTAGCGTGACCGGAAGTTGTAATCGTCGTCGTCGATCAAGGCCTCGAGATACGAGTTGGAGCCGCCAACGATTATTGGAAGCTTCTGGGCTCTGGTGATGGTGTCAATGGCCGATGATGACGTGTCAATGAAATCAGTGGGTGTGAAGTCTGTGTCGGGGTTTATTGTTCCTAGTAAGTGGTGGTGCACCCCACGTTGGTCCTCCTTTGGGATTTTGTTTGTGACTATGTCGAGACCTTGGTAGACTTGAATTTTGTCGGAGTTTATGATTTCTGATGGAAAACATTTGGCTAGGTCAATCGACAGCCTTGACTTCCCTGCCCCTGTGGCTCCCATTACAACCACTACTTTCTCTTTCTCAATTTGTCTCACATTCAGTCTTTTCCCACTGCAAGGAATGTTTATTATGGGTTGTCTTAATCTGCACATGAGCATTGAGATGGTCATCGTGACTTAACAAGATCAACTCGATTTATGAAGAAAGAATATTTCTTTAGACAAAAAGCTGAGGCAGCTAAGACAAGACAAGATGGGATTGATTATACAAGGTGAATGACACAAGGGTTTTTCCGAATTAAGCCTACACAACAACTCAAGTAGTAGTGAGTTGAGGATGAAAGAGTGTGTGTGTGGAGTATTTATAGCGTAGACAAAATGGGAAGATGTCAAAACTCTCTCTCTCTGTTTTTCTCTGTTTGTTTCTATGTTTCTGTGTTTCTGTTGTGTTGGTGAATATAAAGTAGTACAGGAATTATTGATTGTCAACTTGGTGTCGTCAAATATTCTGCTAATATTTATATACAAATGTTAATGGTCCACTGAAGGCTCAACCAAGCTCTTCAAAGTCATCTTGTTTCTGCTAAACCAATGGGCACGGTAGGTTCTATTCTTAGTGGGTTATATGGCAAGGAGCGCCAAATTGCATAAAGAATATATATCTCTATGATAAGGTCTTTCTTATTATTCCCTAATTTTTGTTTTTTTTCAATTTTGTCTCTACATGTATCTGCCTCTTTTCTGCTAATAGCTAGCTACCGTTTAGTGGTTAGAGCAGCTTTTCCACTCATCTTCTCTCACATCATAGCCTAAACTATTCTTCTCTTACTTTCCAATTCCAATCAAGATCAAATATTTTAATTTCCGACCATATTTCATGCATCATAACATTAAAACAAAGTTCTTTTAATAAATGAATTTCTACACAACTCTTGGTTCACTATATTTTAAATGGGGGCATTTGGATTAGTATATATAAATGAAATTTTATGTACAAGTTATACAAATATCGACTCCACTAACTTGACTTAACACGGGTGTTCTTTAACTTGAAAATAAAATATAAAAAAAGGTTCGAGTTCATTCATGTCGGATCGATGCGACAACCTTTCTTCATTCAAACATTCGTGTGATAAAAAGATGCATTATTTAAAACGTTAAGGTGTGTAAGAATTCAACCAAGACATGGTTACATGGTTCAAATGTATAAAAAAATTCAATAAAAAATATATTTATTCGCTTCAACTTTTGTTAGGGTTTAGTGAATATTCCTTTGAAGTCGGCACTATACAAATAACTAGCTTAACTTTACTTAGCACGATGATCACACTGGTAAATCAAATAGCACGACCACACAAAAAAAATGAGTTTCGTACTCCTTCATGTTGGACGGGAGAACATTTCCTCCCTTTAATTATTTGTGTTGGAACCAATATTTCAAAATGTCACTGTGGGTAAGAATATTTTACTGAAGATTACAAGATTCAATTGAATTAGTGGCTTCAACTTTTTTTTTCTTTAATGAATATTTGTTTGGCTCCTCCCATAATTAGCCGTCGTAAAATTTGATTATTGGATAAGAAGAGTGTAGTAACATAACGTATTTCTTCAAGTATATTCTCTATTAGTAGCCATAAAAACTTGTTTAGTTGATAATGTCTTGTTCTTGCACACATAGTGACCAAATGGTTTAGTGCCCCATATTCATCTTGCAATCTTGCATGCATATATAACATAGAAATGGTGAAGTGAAATGGGAGCATGACCTAAGCAAACTCTGCTGTTAATTTTGATGCATGAAAACGAAGGTTGGCCATGGCAATATATGGGTTCAGATTCCCACACGATAGTTGCATGGATCAGTGTTCGAATTGATCCATACAAATTAGTATGAAGCGTCATTTTCCCCTCCAAACACACTCTTTTATTCTCCAAATTCCATCTCAATATCCTTATATAATTTCTGAATCCATGATCACATAAATCCACCTATTATTTTCTCCAACACACTCATACACTACTTTTTCCTATCCAAAAACCCTAAAACAGATTCTTATTCCTTTACACCCAAGTGATTTAGGGTCGAATTATATAAATGCACGCCTTATTTTGGCTCCAGATATCAATATTCACATAAATCAAGCAATAAGGAGGACAAAGTATATTTTTGGGAATAAGAATAATATTTTTAATACTCCAAACGAGTATTTATTATACAACAATAACAAAAACACTTCATATATAACAGAAATAATATTTGAAGCAAGTGTTATATATTCTCAAATTAAAAGTTGAAAATAGCCAAAACTCTAAAATTTTCAAGTAATGCCAAGAAATGAGTTAGTTCCAGTGAGAATTGTTTGGCTTCGTGTGTGTCGTTGTTGATGTTCTTTGTCTATTAGTGCGGTACATAATTTAGGCATAGTATATATTCCATTCCCAATATTGAATGTAAGTATATATTCATTGACATTGTCTTCAAATACCGTAGTAAATAAATGTTTTTTTTTTGGAATTACTATAGATGTATTGATTAAATATTTCACTTTAATATTTTTTTAAAAGTATAATGGTTAAGAAAATCAAATAGAATTCATTTTACCAACATTACATAGTTATATTTAAAATATTATTGTTATCACTAGTAGGAAATGAACATTTTCAACGTCAGGATACTATATGTCTGTTGAGAGGGAACTGTTGCGAGAGGATAACTTAATATGTATGCTTTAACATTGATTTCTGGAGATAAATTATGCAGTGCTTTTGAATTATATATATTTTTATATTATCAGTGAAATTTACATCGGTTACTTATAGAATCGATGTAATATAGTGTGAATTTATTTTTATTCCTTCATTTCTCTGCACAATCGTTCCCTCCCAAAAACACTCTCGTTGTCCTCCGCTGCTAGCATCAGGTCCCTACCTAAAATTAAATTGGATTAAAAATAGATTGTGTAATAAATGTAAAATATTTAGTGTTTTTTAAATATTATTAAAACTAAAAATATTTTTATTGTTTCTAAAAAATTAAAATTATGTTTGTGATGTAACATTTATAATTGATACAATTATAAATAAAAGGGTAACGTTTAAACAATATTTATAAAATAATAAATAAGTACAATTTATACATTATTAGAAAATAGAAATATATGAAAAGTTGTCATCTATGATAAGTTGTGCCATATGGTGGTCTTCTTCGTTGTCTTCGTGTCCTTGTGGCTATTGTTCGGATGGAAGGATAGGAGGGGGCAGAGGTGGAATGTCATCGCCTTCAACTTCATTGTCATCACTCAGATTTCCGAACACCTGTGAAGACATTGTTGGTCGATAATACTGCATGAATGACATTGAATTGTAGGTAGATGGAGGGGGGGGGGGGTCATGGTAGATGTTGCAAAGGGATTTGATGGACCAACAAAAAATTGTTGTTGAGATGGAAATGTTGAGTAGTTAAAAGGTGGTGATGGAATGACGACGAGAATGACATGTGAGATTGATCTGTATATCGGAACAATTGGGTCGGTTGAACACCTGGTGGACGAAAAGATTGTTGTTGAAACGATTCAACTTGAGAAGAAGACCCGACATGATGTTGATAGTGAGGTTGTGTAGTCTCCTGTCGCATATCATATGTTTTGAAAATATGTGTTAATTTTGGATGAGTGAATGAAGAATAATATATAATTTTGTAATTGTATAGGCGAGATGTAGCGGATAGTATGATTGATGTACCATTGCATGTATGTTGACTTGTCATGCAAATGACCATTTTCGTTAAACTGATTTCCGTGAATTAGACGATTATGACGGTGATTCCACATAGTTATCCATGTGACATGATATTGTGGCCAATATCGATTAGTTCACCCTCTCATATCCTCTTTGTGAAGTTGATCAAGGTTGAATGAGTCACTTGGAATACTTTGTCGAAATCCAAATTGACGCATAACCCTATCAACCTGATGAAATTCAACTGTAGCTAAACATGTGGGAGGAACTACCACCCGTGCAATTGAGGAAACCTCAATAGTGATCAAACACTTAACATAATCCACTCAATATGGAGTCCAAAGAAACTGTAAATAAATGTTTGAAACATCAGTAATATGAAATTTTAAGTTAAAATGATATGTTAGTTTATATATTGGTCACAACCTCTTTAGCTTTAACGCCATCAAACATTGTTCGTATTTGTGGAACAATTTTTCCTCTTGTGTGCGTCCTATGCACCCTCCAAGTCCACCTAACGTAAGCAAAGGAATACTAAGAACTTTGTTTTCTTGTCTCGAACATACATTTTCCCGAGTGGGAAACCAACCCCTTGTTGAACTTCTTCATCGATCAATGGTTGAAGTTGTGGAGAAATGTATGTTAGGCGTTCCGATGCCCAACACTGTAAAAGCACCGTGCAACCTCCAATATTATCTTGATTAAGTCTATTCCGTGATCGAGCGCACGATACGGAGAAACCAATACATCTGACCCCCAACTATAATTCCTGACGTTGTTCAAGTCAGCCAACAATAATAGATACATTAAATGTACCTTACTACCTGAAGAATCATTAATCAATAGGCTCCCAATAAGTGTTAATATGTGGGCTCGAGCATGTTGAGCAATAACATCATTGGTTGCATGATGTGGCAGTTCCTGAAAAGTCTTGTTAAGCCAAGACAAATTAATTGCATTTCCTTTTATCGTTGTAGAGGGTGGTATAAATTTGAGCAACTGCTCACACAAGGATACTAAATCACCACTAGTAATCCCACTGACAACCTCTCCATCAACAGGTAAACCCAATACCAATTCCATATCTTCCAAAGTAACAATTGTTTCACTGAGAGAAAAATGAAAGGTATGGGTCTCTGTTCTCCACCTTTCCACTAATGATGTAAGTAGTACGTGGTTGAAGTCAATGTTCTTAAATTTTAACAAATGTCCAAAAACATAATGATCAATTAACTGTTTGACTCATTTAAAATTTGACATTTTTACATACTAAAATGTTATCCAATAATGTTTGAATGTTTTGAATGTTTAATTTATTTGTTTGTGGATCAAAGTAGTTTGAGATAACTCTTTTATATAACTAACAAAATTAATTCATTAAAATTTAATTTAATCTTTTAAAATGTTCCTCCACCTTTGACTGGATCCATTGGGATTTTAAATTCATTAAAATTATTCAAACAATTGTTGTTAATTTATTTTAATTCATTACAAATTGTTCTAATAATTTAAATGTTAAAGTATATTAATTGTACTTTAATGAAATTAATCTCTTAAAATGTGATTTTAATCAACTAAAAAACTCTTCTTGCTTTTCCTCCAATTAGAATAACATTTTAATAAGTTAAAATTATTTTTAATCCATTAAAAACATTTCCCTCTTAACCTTTAACAAATCAATCCAAAATTATTTCTCTGTATAACCTTGCATGATTAAAGACTTAAAACCATTTACACAAAATTTAACATAAAGGAAAATGTTTCGTGAGCACCTAAAATTGTTATCTACGCCTAGAGAAAGAAAAAAGATTTATAAGATATGTAATATGATAAGAGAAGAGATATAAAAAAAAAGAGTGTATTATAGATATTACTTTTCAAATATTTATGCAATATGATAAGAGAAGAGAGATAAAAAAACAAAAGGTATATTATAGATATTACCTTTTTAAATATTGTATATGTATGATTGTCCAAACACAAGATTATAACTTTAAACATAACACCAAACAACCAAATAAAATCATAATCATTTGACATGAGATGGTTGAATGCATCAAATTTAATGATTTTGAGCCAAGATGAAAGTAAATATGTATTTTAAAATTAGAGTATGTTGTCTTTTTTTATGCAATGGGTTTCTTCTAATCCACTAGGTTATGTTATTATAATTGTTATTCCGACAACAACGAATCAAAAAATTGAATTAAACTTTTGAATATTGAAAATATTATTTAATTTCTATATTATTTTTTATTTTAATAAAAAAAATTAGAATAAGAAGGTATCATTCTCATTACTATTACTTTTATGGTGTGTTGTTACTATTATTATTATTATTATTATTATTATTATTATTATTATT
>Ga0123341_1005005_pt1 | contig 11732 bp, 10 predicted proteins | sample Turbeapinknodule_FD_89959 | JGI IMG/M metagenome (GOLD analysis project Ga0123341, IMG submission 89959) | Root nodule microbial communities of legume samples collected from Mexico - Turtle bean Mexico pink nodule | ecosystem: Host-associated > Plants > Roots > Nodule | place: Mexico: Nepantla... | reverse complement strand
TTATAATTCTTTTACTTGATTTAAAAAAAATCAATATTATATGTAGAGTAGACTTTTTCAAATATTAAAACGTATAAGTAGTATTTTAAAATCTTTAAATATTCTTTATACGTATAACTATTTCTTAAATATTAAAACGAGTAATATTTATTATATAGATCAAAATCAGTTTTACAAGTTAAATATAAATAAATTTTGATATCTTAATTAACTCTACTTAATGTTATTATCTAAAAAATATTTATGTTTTAAACCTAATTACCATTTTTAATCTTTATGATATGAGATTATGATAAATAATACACTTATTAAAAAAATAAACCACCTAATTATCATTGTATTTGTTCAGCCAATTAGTTTTTTTTTCATAATATTATTTGCTTTTCGGGTGGACACTAACTAAAAAAAAATAATTCTATTGACACAATTTTTTCTATTGATTTTATAAAAACTAATTCGCCAAAGGTAAAATGTTTCTCTGAAAAGCCTAAAGTAGGATGTAAATTTATGTTGTTTTTTTTTCTTTTCTTCTTTTCATCCCAATAGCAAAAGTTTTAGAATTCAACTCATTTGCATACAACCATTTTTGTGAGTCTAGAACGGTTTCAAATGTAAATTCATGTTCTAACTAAACTGTGTCATTTTTTTAAAAAACATATTAAAACAAACTATATTTATTTTGGCCACTTATGTTAAGATAAAAAATAATATTAAACGTAAATTTTCTAATTCTTGTAGAAACTAGTTAAATCTCAATATTTCCAAAGGCTATTTATTAAACATTTTTTTATTACTACTTAAATTCTAGAATAATAATAAAAAAACATGGAAAATGCTTATTAAAAAAAAGCAAAAACTAACGAACCATTCTGCCCGTCGGCGAGAAGAATGGAGAAGAAGAAACAGAGAATTAAGAGAAAAAGGAAGGAAAAACCCTCGGCGCGTGAACTTCACCGTCCTCGTTCCTCAGATGCCAATGCCATTTTTGCTCTGTTACTCGCATCACTCTGCAGCAGACCCAACTCTGTTATCTTGATCAACAAATGCTTATTCAAACTTCGCCGTTCACTTCTTATCTCGCAGACCTCGCTGACGTCCACTTTGGCGTTGCTCCCAACCCTACTCCGCTCCACGCGGGTGGAAAACGTGTGCCTCGCGGCAGACATCATCGGCGCCGCCTCGCTCGTTTCCTTCGACGCCAACGAGGAAATCGCTTCCGATTCTGAAACCGTCAAGGGACTAATCTCGCTGTTGCACAGTCCCAAGAGAAAGGTTCTGTTATCTGCCTGCAATGCTGTTTTAGACTTTTCCACTACCATCTGCGCCCGACGACAATTGCTCAAATTTTCCGCGTTGAACAAATTGATGTAAGCATTTATGCTGTGTGTCGTTTTACTTTTGTTTTAAAGTTTATTAAAGTAAGTATGTGATGGATGACTGAACAATCGAATTGACATTACTTAGGTCTGTGTTTCTTCAGATTTTCAAGGGTTTTGAATGTGTCTGTTTATGGTCTGAGGGTGATGGAAGTTTTCGTTCTCTTAAGATTGGGATTACGGAAGATAAACTGTCATTGGTTTTTCTCACTGCAACTGTTGCTCTTATCAATGCCTGTGAAGCTGAGCAGCTACAGGGTATCCCACAAAGTCTTTCTGAGTCATTTTTGGGAATTTTGAAACAGATAAGGGTGAGAGTGAGTGATCAAGAGGTGATCAAAGGTGCTGGGAAATGGAATGAAGAAGGGAAGCTTTGTAAAAGTAGCATTACAGTTAGTAATCTTGCAGAATGCATCTTTAGGCTTTCCATTAACGCTTCTCAACTTACTGGCTCTCTGTCCTTTGAAGTGGTTCAAAGGGGTCTTTTTGGTGCGAGTGATACTAGTTTTAAAGATTTTATATCAAATTACTGGGAGGTTTCGCCTTTTCTGCTGGCGAGGACCACGAGGGATCCACATATGCATGATATGTTTGGTGCATTTGTTCAGTCTTTGAGCTGGAAAGGGAACGTTCCTTCCCTTCTTTCCTCAATTCTTCAAGGATTAGTGGCTTGTTTCCCTATTGCCTCAGATGAACAAAACATACTTAATTTTCTGAATGAGGCAAAAGATAGACTTGGTTGTCCTATAATCTACCAGCAGGATATACGTGTTGTCAAAACAGAGAGGCAATCGAGAAAAGAAATGCATTACTTCCAGGACTTTAATTCAGGCTGCATTAAGGAACCTCTCTATTTTACTTTTCATGAGATCTTAAAATGTGGGCAAGCATATAACGAGGGATATACTGTTGCTCTGCGTGGTCTGGAGTTTCGCTATCAGAGCATTTCGGCTATTGCAGATACATTAGCACTTATGTTTGGTCAACCTTCAGTTGGTGCTAACTTGTACTTAACCCCCCCTAATTCCCAGGGTTTGGCTTGTCACTTTGATGACCACTGTGTATTTGTATGCCAGATTTTTGGTTCCAAGCAGTGGACTGTATATTCTCCACCCAGTCAGTTGTTACCTCGCTTATATGATAATTTACTTGGTTCTGTTGTTGAATATGCAAAGGCTGGTAGACGAGAGTTCTTTCTCAGGGAAGGTGATATATTATATATTCCCAGAGGTTTTCCTCACAAGGCATATACACAATCTGGTGTCGGTGATGGTTCTCCTGGGTTCTCATTGCACCTTACCCTTAGTATTGAGGTTGAACCTCCTTTTGAGTAAGTAAAAGTTAACTTCAACTGAACTATTATTGTTTCAAATACAGTAATCTCTTTTTATCAAACTTCCCTTGTTCATTTGCAACTACAACTTTATTAATTTTATTATGACCCTCTATTATTTCATTTTCTGCTTTTCTTTTCTGTTCCTTTTGTCTCTGCTATTTAACATTGTGGTTATAAATTCCATTAGTTGTTGTTTTCTGCATGTAATGAAATTGACAATATTTGACTAGCTGATGTTTATGGTGGGGCCTCTACTTTTTCTTGGTCTGCCTTTACCCCTGCTGCAGCTAAAACAACATGCCCCAAATTTTGTAGCTCCAAATATGCATGTCTTCTTGTTAACCGGTAATTGATGCCGGATTAAAGTTTGGAAGACTTTTCTCAAGTGTTCAACTGGCAGGACTACTTTGGCTGTAAATGAAAATGTCATTAAAGAAAACTGAAGCAAATTTCCTCAAAAATGATCTCAACATCTTGAGCGCAAGGGATTAAAAAGTAGAAGGTGCATTCTTAAGGCCAAATTTGGTGGTATCCTAATTTAAGGCCCAACTTGGAAAAAATGGTTTCCCTTACTAATTTATCAAGTAATTCATCTATTACCGGTTTAGGGGATTTATCAGGAATGGTCATATTATTAAGAGATTTTGCAATCAATGCAAAATTACCAACTTCCATCCTTCTTTTGCACCAAAATGACAGGACTTAAGAATGCTCAGTCTAATGATTCCTGCATACTGACCAACTAGTTTCTCAATTTCAGTTTTCTGATAGTGTGGATACCTATATGGTCTCAGGTTTGGAATTGAAGCTCCTTCCTTCAAGGTAATGGCATGATTTTGTCTTGAAGGAGGCAGCCCTTGAGGCTCCTCAAACCCCCCTGCAAAGTCATGCAATAACTGCTACACAGTCTCTTGACGTGGCTCCTCTGGTTGCTTTTTTAATTCGGCCATAAAACAATTTATTGAAAACCCCTGCTGTACGTCTTTCATCATTTTTACCATTGCTTGAACTGAAACAGAAGCCTTGTAGAGAGATGGATCCCCTCTAAGCACCACTTCTTTGTGAGCTCTTTGAAGTTGTCTTTGATCTCCCCCAATTCCTCTAACCGTTCCAGCCTCAACACTATCAACTCCATGTAAGTCGAAGGAATAAAAGTTTTGCTGAATCTCCAGTCCTTGTAATTTGAGCTTCATTTCATAGCACATCCCCCTCTCCTCTCCTTATAGCCATCTCCTAAATTCACCCAATAAGTGGGGGTCTTCAAATAGGGACCCTCATGTTTTTCACTAGGTTCTGTGAGACAAACTAGTGAGTGGCACCACTGTCTATAAGGACAGTCACTTGTTGGTTACCAAGAGTTCCCCATAATTTAAGAACCCTCTTGGGTGTGAGGCCAGCCATACTTTGAAGGTCCAGGCAGCTGCACACGTCCACTTGTGTCTCCATTGTTTCTTCTAAAAGCATTGCCCCGTAATGCTTATTCTTACACATGTTCCAGTGTGAATTTCTCTCATCACAGGTAAAGCACAACCCCTTCCTTATTTTCTCATGATATTCTGCCTTTGGAAGCTGTCGAATCCTTCTACCTTTGTTTTCATAGTCCTCCGCTGCTTCAATCATGGTCCCATTGGCATGATGTGTTCCTCTGTTATTAGTGGCAACATTGTTATACTGCTGGCCAGTTTCAACCCCATTTCTCCAGGTAGTTCTTCTGGTCTCATGATTACTAAGGTTTCTTTATCCTGTACTTTTCCCTGCTAATTCCAGCAATATTTCTTCTTGGAGTTTTGGAACCCTCAAGGCTTCTTGGACAGATTGAGTTCTTTGCAACCTTAAAACCTTTTCCAAAGGACTACGAAGGCTCATAAGAATATGCTTAAGGAAATGGAATCGTCTACTGCTGCTCAAGCTAGCAATTCATCGAATTCCTCCAAATATGTCCCTAAAGAACCTGACTGATTCAATCTTAATACTCTGACAATGGGTCCTCACAATTTCTATCATCAAATCCTGCATCATATAAAATCTACTCATGCAGTGCCTCATCCATGCAAAGGCTTTTCCTTCCATAGGCATCAAGATCAGTTTTGCCTTCTGTCCCTCTGGGACATCCTCCAATATGAAATATTTGCTCGCATTTGGCTCTCCAATGACGATACCCATTTCCATAAAAAACTGGAAAAGGACTTTTTGTAGGTTTTTTTCCCTTCCAACTATGATGTTGATTCTTTCATCATTTCTTTAAATATTTCATTCCCTTCTCCATCACTTCAAACTGCTGCTTGTTAAGGTTTTGTTTCTCATCATGACTGCGCTGCATCTCCTCCATTTTTTATCCATGTTCTTTGTTTGACATCATGATGTGTCCGCTAATTTCTGAGCAACAAAGCTCCAAGAATCTGCCACAACTAACACCCACAATTCCCAGATCAACTGCTTTAAATAGCAATTGATAGAACTCTTCTTGACAAAGATAGAAGGAAAGATGATTCTTTAGTGATTATATCTCCATCGGAGAATGGCACAAGTTCTAGATATTTTGAGAGGTCTGCTCTACTCCTTACTACTTTCTAATTCTGAAGAATCCCTCGACAGTCTCTGATTAAACCCCTTTTATGGTAACAGATTTACAGTTTATAACAGAAAACTACCCTTACATGGGCCCATCCAACTGTGGCCCAACTACTTCCTCCTAAAATACACTTGCTCAAAGTTCTTGTATCATAATGTTAAATCTGTACCTGCCCCTTTCTCTCGTATTCTATTAAAGGAATGCATTTGTGGTAGGAAAAAACATATTTGAATAAAAAAAGGAAGATATATCATTTTACATGTTTCATATGGCATAGATTTTGCACAACTATGCCATAATTGCATGATGTCACGGACATTACTCGTACGTAAAACAGAACTTTAAAGCATATATTTCCAATAACAGATAAACTATAGGTACACAAACAGTTATACTTATATATTGGTTAAATCCCAGCCTCTCAGGATGTAGAGTGCAAGTACGCAAAATCAAGTTGTATAGAACTTTGATTGGGTATACTCTACCCTTCCATTTTATTGTGTGATGGCTAATGTATCCATTTAAATGTTAAAACTGTAAACAGAAAAGGTAAATAACTCACAAGTCACAAATATAAGCAAAGAATCTGAAATTTGAATGAAGGAAGAATTCCTTAGAAAAGAATTATGGATAAAACCCAAGAGAATTATTATCGGAAACATCTTGTCTTGAAGATATTTTATGGGCCCTTTTCCTAATAAATTTGATGGTCTCCATCTAAGTATTCAAGCACTTATGTGCATCCACCAGAGGAAGGAGGCCTATGCCAGGAATTAGTGGTTGGATCAAGTGGCCTGTGACCAATGGTATCTTCCACTGGCAGTGAATGGGAAACAAACACATGGTCAGTGACTGACAGTAAAAGTGAGGATGATGTTGTCAAGGATTATGAATCTGGTTGATAACTTGAATTCGTTTACAAAGTACTACTTTCCAAAATAGAAAATCATGAAAAAGAATTACTGCAAAAATAGGATAGGGAAAACATGGAGGTAATCCTTCCAAAGTTATTACAGCATCTTAGATATTTCTTTTATGCCTGTGGCAATTTCCTCTATATGGTGTGAGATTTTATATTTTCTCTTTTTCTCTGGCCACTTCATTAGTTCAATGTATTGTTTTACTATTAGAGAGTTGTTGCTAGAATCAAGCTTAGTTCATTGTATTATGTTATGATGTAACAAAATCCTGATTATCACCATGCTATATAGTCCAGTGAGTTTGGTGCTAGGAAGAAAATGGCTCACATGCAATCTCCCATGCAATCTCCCATGCCCATGGATGAATCTCATATTTGTACCGTCAAATGTAATGTAATGTGTCTATTCTGTAGATATACAAATGCAGTTAATTGATGTTTTTAATGCTTATAGTGATCAAATTATATAATACAACATATGATTTCAATAATACTTGATAATATCATTGTCAATTCTTTTTGCTCTTTTTTCAATGGGAAATTAGAAATTATGTTCTGATAGAAAAATATTATCTACATCACAACTACACTTTTAACAGTCCTGGTCCACTTTCGTTGGCAAACATGCTTGTTTGAAAAAATTCTGAATCAATAAGCCGTTATGATAGTGGTTACATCTTGATGTTATCATTCCTGTCCAGTCAAATCTGCTCTATCTTTGACTAAATGGAACCAGTAGGCCATTCAGTCCGATAACAATGGCAATAAGCATGGGCCTACATTCATGGGAAGGGGCCAGCTACTCCCCCATTAATGAATTATTTTTCTAGTTTTATTTAAATATGCAGCAAAAAGATTACTCATATTAAATATTTATACTATTTGTATTTTTAAATAAGTGTTGCTGTTTTGCTCCTGGCCTTAAGTTCGATTGGTTGGTTATCAAATTGTACAGGAGCACAGGACAACCTATTGAATATTGATTGAACCACTAAGACTGCCAGCGTTTGGTCTGTTGTAACATCACAAAATATTGCTTGCAGCAACATCATCTAACACCTCTTGTTCCTTAGCAATTAATTCTCATATTTTTCATTGATGTTAAGAATTATGAATGCATTTATTTTCTTTATTAGTTATTTTTGTTCCTTCAAGTTGAAGGTGTATATTGTTTTCTATTGAGTGATTAAAAATTATTTGATAGATGTTGTTTCTGAAGCAGAAGACTGAAGCAATGCATGTGGAATGACCCACACTAAAATCAATTATTAAAATTAGACAAGTCTGCAGGACATATGGGCAGGCTTTTTAGACACATGTCTTTGGAAAGCTGGTTCATGGACCATTTTTTCTAGTATTTTTATGTAATAATGATGCCTATGTCAATTATTACTCTATTGATAAGGATGAATATAAATTTTTTCAACCTTTCATCTTTTGGTTGGTCTGTTCTCAATACCACATGAAGATTGAAAGTGGGATTTACTATGTTTGGTTAATGTGAGATATGTTATAACTTGATCTCTTTCTTCGGGAAGATCATTTAATCATTAGGTCTTCCTATTAATTCATGATTATTTTCCTATTTTATTTCAAATTTCCTTTTCCTTTGATTGTGCGTGATTGCTTGATTGTAGGTTATATCTGTGCCCCATATTGATATTTTTACTTGGAAATGATTGAAGAGACTATAAGCACTGTGGATGACAATCCTGTCCCGTTCTCAAAGAACTGCAGTGATCCAAATCCTTATTTTAACATTCAATTATGTGATTAAAAAAAAAAAAGAAACTTGGTTCGATAAATATTGAGTTTAAATCATATTAGAAATCTTGATTTTTGTTGTCCATGGCACTGTGCACTCTGTTAATGATGCAAACTGCATCACATTACAAATGAAAGATTGCTCTTGCTACTTTAGGGTTCAAAATATTGTAGCCATGATTAAAATGTTGTTATCTTTAATGCTCTAAATATCTTAGTTAACTCATTGTGTTTTTGTCATGAAACAGGTGGGGAGGAGTAGCTCATTTTGCACTTCACCGCTGGAGTGAAAACCAGAAAAGACTGTTTTATGATGGCTCAAATTTTTTGTCTCAAAAACTTGTTCTAGTGTCTGTGAATCTGTTACATGTTGCCATTGGGATCATTAGCAATTTGGATCCTAGCTTTAGGAAAGCATGCTTGACTGCTGCAGTTTCATTGCCGCCAGTTGTTTATGATAGTCTTTTTCAGGGTCAGAGGAATACTTTTTTCTACTTAATTGATAAAATTTGTACTGAATCTAGATTCATGGAAGTCATTAGTAGCATTGAGGTTGCAGTTCAGAAAAATGAAGATCCATTCCAGCAAATCCGATGGCTTTGGGTTCTTTGTATGGAAAAAGAAACCAACAGTGAATACAACACCAATAAATCTTTCATGAGTGAAGATATACTTTCTTTGTGTGCCGAACACAAGGATAAATTAGAAGCTGTTTTTCTGAATGTCAAGTCAAGGTTTTGTAGTGAGGTGGTATTTGAAGAAGTTGTAACTAATCACAGGACGCTGCTCCAGAAATACAGAAGTACCAGAAAGCAATATATTAATGGAATGGTTTCACTTCATGATAAATTATAATACTACTGTTTTATTTGTGTTTAACTTTACTGTTTCGGCGTAGAATGTATGAGATCATTTTTATCTAGTGGAATGGCTGATAACAAAATGCAATAGTGTCTTAGCAGCTATTGTAGGCCGTGACTTACAAGTTTTGCGCAATGTATTGAGCAAACTACACAAACAATATGATAGATAATGCATCATGTAATCAGCTTAAGTATATATATAAACAATATTTTTCTCTCGCACACAAAACATTTCATTTATATATTGATAAGAACCAGAATACATATATGAATAAAATCCCATGATGCAAAACTAAAGTTGCAGACTATGGTTTGGGATGTTTAGGAGTTGGATGAGTTGTTACTCCATGGTAATCTATATGATAGACAAGATCATGGGGAGCGTAACTGTTTCCTGCATAATCTGGTATCGTGGAATCTTCGTTTACTGGGGTACTTTCCGTTGCCTTATCAACTCCCTGCATTTTATACAAGTACCAGGAATGAGAAAAGAAATGCAAGAGCATATTTTCATGAGTAGTAGTGCAAGGGAAAGGGATAAAAGTTGTAGATGAAAGCTTGGTTTATCCCCTCTAGGAATGTGTGGCATATACCTGGGTTTTGTGATCGTGGAGTGGGGCTGGCATGCTGAACTTGCGTGTTGCCGTAGCATCTAGAGAGTAGCCTGTGTGTTGGGAGAGGGAATATAAAGAGAATATGAGAAGACAGCATAGAAGGAAGATGGAAGAACTCATCATGTAATCAATCTGAAAATTGAAAATAAGGTTTGAGGACAAGTTGTTGGTCACTTAAAACATTTTATATACAAGAGCATGGAAGTGCATGTATTGTCAGAAGAAGGAAGTGATGGGGGGAGAGAGAGAAGGAGAAAGTGTATGCAATTATTGATCTGGGAGATGAGGAAACATGTTTAAACCTACGTGCCCACGGTTCTAGTGCTTATGTTGGACTACCCTCACACTCTCTCTCTCATGATATTAAAACAGTGAAAGAGGCCTATTCACTTCCTTTTGCTATATTAATTTTTTGAGAAAGGCCAATTCTCCTCCTTAGTGAAGAAAGAAGAGATGTTTAATTCACGTGTATGTCTGATGCCAAATGAAACCACACTGTAACATCATCAACTCATGTTTTGTCCTCAACAATAAAGACTGGTTGTGATATGTCATCCTTTGGCTGCTATCTTTCTATGATATCTTACCCTTTCTCAATATCTTGCAGATTTTGTAGGCATCCCAAGGCACTTGTTGGTTGCAGTAATTTAGTCAAGGCATAGCCAATCAATTCTGAATCTCCTATCATTTCGTCTCCTTCTTCTTGTACATGACCAACCTACTCCACCCACATCTTCGTTTTTTCAGCTTTGCTCATTCCTTTAGTTTCATTAAAACAAATGTAAGTCAATAACCAAATTAACCCGAGAGCTCAAGCAAATGAATGAACTTTGTCTTTAAGAAAACGTTCCCACATTATCAATTTAAGTATATAATCCATGACCATTATTATGTATCCAAAGATTGAGTTGTTGTCTAGGTTCCATTTGAACACCGAAAGCGACTGGGGTTGAGAGTCACATGTGGATCCTTGTTTGTTACATGAACCAAGGACATGTATAAGAAAACAGTTCCCACAATTTGATGAATAAAATTAAGTCTGAATCGAAAGAGCTGAACACACTTTTCCAATGAACAACATCTCCATCATCTTCTTTTTTCCCCAGAGGGATGTAACCCACAACCTATGGAACTTAAAGTTTGCAAGGCAGCCTTATAAATGAAAGTTGAAACATGGAGACATGAGTTGTACAATTTGGGTCTACACCACATGGACCAGATTAAGAGTCTATTACGTAATATTCACTCTGTCTACCAAAACATTACCTGCTTTTATAATTCCATTATTATGTATGTTTGTGTTTTCAGTGAATTTGTATCATCTAAAATGAATTTCTTAATTAGAAAGTAGATTAATCAGAAATTATGAAAATTGAAAGGTTAATTGGCATTGTGACATGCATATTTTGAATTGGTGACAGTGAGCACAACACGTTTTGATGAAAGTAGGCACCCAGCCACTTAGGCAGCACTCACCACATACAGATTTTCAACATAATCTCTGCAACACTCTTTTCCTTTCTATTTTATTATTTGAGATTATTAGATAATGATCACAACAGAGTTTATACATTTTTAATCTATACACCTTTTTCAAATACAGATTCAATTCATAAATAAAATTTTGATCCATCTTAAACTTTGAAATTATTGTCTGTTAAAATCTAGACTCTGTCATTAAAGTTATTTTTGACAAAAAGTAGTTCAAAAGCTAGCTCAAAGATATAAAATGTTGATAGCAAAACTGATAACCTAATTTATTATACTTTAAATATTACAATGAATCTAACTAAATCAAGATAATATGGCTAAGATGAAAAGAGATATACACAATGTTTATACGATGAAGCAAAAGTCTACTTCCAGTGTAGCTATATATTATATCACTAACTGAATTATAGGAACATTTAATCAATTGTGCATATCTTTTAATCAAAGTTTTCAAAAAGTATAATTTTAAAGTAGATAATTTCTTTAATCAATTCACCTCTCTTGTGATTTAAATCTTATTTTCTTTTCAATCACATCACACTCCTTAACATTGATGTTTTAGTACATACACAAAAATTATCTGGAGAAAAATTTAAAAGTTACAACCATTTTGTTGAGGGATTAAAAGTACAATTTTAAAGAAATTATAAGTTAAACCCGTATTAAAACCCATTAAGAAATTACCCAATACAAAATTTAATTACAAAAATATGCTTTGAGTACATTTTTTTAAGAAAACATGTTCTCAATTTTTTAGATTATAATATTTCCTTTTTATAATCTCTTTCCCATAATAT
>Ga0123341_1005004_pt1 | contig 11733 bp, 10 predicted proteins | sample Turbeapinknodule_FD_89959 | JGI IMG/M metagenome (GOLD analysis project Ga0123341, IMG submission 89959) | Root nodule microbial communities of legume samples collected from Mexico - Turtle bean Mexico pink nodule | ecosystem: Host-associated > Plants > Roots > Nodule | place: Mexico: Nepantla... | reverse complement strand
TATATATATATATATATATATATATATATATATATCTTTCAAGATGAAGTGATTTAGAAATAGAGGTTGATTGCATATATTTTGTAAATAACTACAATAATAACACTACTGTAATATTTAGATCAAAATGAAGCTTCAACAAAACACTTAAGTAAAGGAATAACGATATAGCACAAATGTTAGGATTAAAAGAGCTTTGCGAATCCCTTTTCTTATTGTTATTTATAAATTTTATGTTTATTCAAATGCAAGATTATCTAGAACAATAAGCCACAGTTATAGCTTATTTATGCATTAAGAAAAATAGTTCACCATAGTCTTAGCTTTGCCCTCTACACCCATTGAGTCCTATGGCTGGTTAGATAGGATTTAGATACATGAAACTGCCTTTAGATCTTATTGATGCTCCATGGACAATCAATGGTTATTCCTCACCATTGAGCATTAAGCATGCTACCAAGCCCAAAGAAATTGAATCTAAAATAAAAACAAGCAATAAAAATAACTTAAGAAATATTACATTGTTATTCAATCCTAATAGAGTAGATTTAGAAATTAGTAATAAAATGTTATTGGCTTTTTGAATGGATCATTTGAATGTTGTTGGCCAACTTAGACTTTGGATCATTTTGATCAGAGTCTTGGCTAGACTTCAACATTGAGGCTCTCTTATGATCTCTCTTTTATGCCTTTTGGTGTCTCTCTTAATCTTAATGGCTCTGTCTCTCAATTTCTCAAGACCTCTCGATGGTATGGAATGTTGTCTTGAGCTCCCTATTTATAGAATTTTAGAATGGATCTCCAAGGGATTCATGAGATTTGGTGTTCGCTCAACGCATGTCAATCCACTCAACAAATTGTCTTTCTTCATGTTGAAGTAACCTTTGGGCATCTTAGGATTCTTAGATTCATGGATCTGCTAGGGATTCACTCTAAGGTAAGCCTAGTGCTAGCCTATCTTAGCCATGAAGTAATTTTGGCTTGGGCTTGGCTACAAGAAAAATCCCTTTCTTTCTAATTTTGGTGCATGATGGCTTCAAGCCTTTCTTAAGTCAATTTGAGCTTTCTACATGGTTAAGTACTTTCTACGCTCATCCCTTTTGGATTCGCTCAGTCCTTTATACTAGGGTTATCTTTAATTCCTTTGGCCTCAATTCACTCAGGATATAATGGAAGTGCTCAACATTTTAAGTGTTTTCTTAGGGCTTGTTCTCTGGATTCAATCTGTTGAGTCTTTCTTCATGCATTAGGTGGATTGACTCTTTTTTGCTTTGTCTTATGTTTGTTGTTTTTCTGCCCTTTTCCGCAAGATTTCTGCAAAGTTCTTTTATTCCCATTCTCTGAGTACAACTAGCTTTGGAGGAAATTGACATGTTTTTTTGAACTCATTCTTATACATTTTCTATGCAAAACACATGCCTATAGTATACTATATTTTGACCCTTATCAGGGTATCACTGAAACCATATACTAGAATATCTTTGAATTATTGAAACTTTCATCTCTCAGATTTTTCACATTTAAAGCATTTTCAAAATGTTTACAAGTTAATAATAAATCAGAACATTAACGCACAGTTACATTTAACCTGGATATTAATCCACTAAATATATTTCTAAAAACTTTTTGATATAGAAAATATTCATGCTCTATTTTCCGAAGACTTAATAGTGAATTACTCTTTATTCAATTTATTTCCAAAATATTTTAATTCAATAATCTTATTTGAAAAAATATAATTCAAGAATATGAAATAAGATTCATAATTGAATAGGCAGTGTCATAAATAATTCAAATAATAAGAGTAATATAGACACTTCCCCGACACAGTGATTCGTCTGACACGTTGAATATGCTTCCATTGTCTATTGCTTGTAAACATGTGCATCTGCCTTGTATTGTCCAAGGGGTTTTTCTGATATTATCTTCTTCTAAGTTCATCAACACTTGGATTGTCTGATGTGATCTTTTATGAACTTCGTCCGATATGTCTTTTTTTCTAACGAGTGCTTTGTTTGATATGTGATGTTCATATGATTTTCTTATATGTTCAACTTCTTTGTTTCCAATGTTCTCTTTGAATATATTATTTACATAGATAATAAACATAAAGGCTAAATCGTCTGATGTTGTGAGTGTGCGTCGTTGTTTCATCTAAAATTTTTGTTGTTGTTATATCGTCTACTGAGTCTTTCTCATCTGCTCTATTGGTTTTGTTTTAACTTATATTGCACATGAGTGAGCTTTGTTATACCCTCAACACATGTTATAATGTGATGTGAGTTGATTTTAAGATTGCACATTTTTATGGGTTGTACTTTGTTTATGGTTTTTTATTTTAAGCAGAATATGGTGAAAAACCCAAATATTCTCACTGGACACGAACTTAACCAAGGGGTTAAGTAAGTGTGAAGGTTCACTTCTAGAGGAAAAAGAGAAAACACAATTATATGTTGATTATGATGAAGAGGTGCGAAATTAAAGCATATATTGGAAAGCAACAAGATGGGAAAAACCAAGAAGGAAAGGAAGAACATAAGAATATAAGAGGAATGGAAATGGCGCAAGGAAGGAAGAGATGAAGAGATAAAGGAAGCTTATGGATAATGATGGTTGTCACGCCACTTCAAGTAGTGGGAGACTCCAAGATGAGTGGTGAAGAGCCACCACTTGAAGTGAACAAACACCCAAGATAAGACCCACAAAAAAGAAAGCACTCAAGACTCACTCACCACTCTAACAGAGTTTCTTTCCTATTCAAAATTCAATCTGTTAAATACATGATGCAAGGTACTCTATTTATAGGAGAGACTGTGTTGGAAGGCAAGATAGAGGGTTAGGGTTGTCATTTGTATGAAACCTTCTAGAAGGTAGGTCACAGTGGAGTGCCTCCCAAGATAGCCTACATCTTATAGAAACTAGGTTAAAATCCCTAATCCTAGGTGCATTGTCATGAAAAGTGGGCTTTGACACTAGCCAAAAGTATACTAAGTGCACCTTATTCTAGCTTATTCTTCTATTTGGACTCATAGAGTGAGCCCAATTTATTTACATAAACTTGACTTTTAAAAAGACCAGAAGAAAGAACATATGAAGTTCTGGCCTATGTCCAATTCTTCTTTTACTGAGGTCCTTTTGAAGTTTGATGGGGCTTTGTCTTGGATGCTGAGATGACTGACTTAATTGTGAAGTGTTTGTTGTGTCGTTGGTTTTCTCCTTGTCTAATTGGAATGTATCATGATGTTTGCTATTATCAAAACATATAGATGCTCACATCATGATATTGTTTGATAGGGTATTGGCTCGTCTACTAACTTAGCAGTGTGGGTTGCACAAGATCTCCATATCATTGGTATGCAACACTATAATTAGGTGGAGTTTTGGGCAAGGTCTAATGGACCAAGCGGATGACAAGCAGGTGTGGGTGGATTTGAATCTTTTGAAACCTTTAAATAGTGGTTCCGTTAAGAAAAGTTGCAGAAGATATGAATGTAAAACGGTACCCCTTGACTTGGTTGTGATGGTAGTTACTATCCCGATGTTGGTAGGTACTCCTTAACTTGGTGAGCTTTTGGTTATGCATGGTTCTGTTGGTCCAAGTAAGTGTGATCAACAACCGTGGTATCAAATGGACTTGCTTGCAATGTTGCTGTTTTGATGAGATTTTTGGAGCTAGTTTACTATTAATGCAGGTCATCATGGCATGTGATTTTGCAATAGATATTGTACATGAACTTTGGACGTATCGACATATATCAATGTTGATATGTTGTTTTTGCTATAAAAACACTGCACTTGACTTTATTTTTTGGTTTGAGGCATATGCTTCTTTCTCTGGTCAAGCTGCTCACAATGTTTGGTAGATGCATGGTGGTATGTAGTGATGCAGGAAGCAAATGCAGCAGGGTCCGGGCATCTTTTAGTCTTTCCAACAACTTTTTGTTTTTTTGCTGGTTTTATGCATACTTAGTTTTTGGAACTGAGTATCTTTAACTAGTTTAAGTGTTTTGAGTTAAGTGGTGTGTCACTTAACTTTGCTCTGAATGTTGAATGCTTAACTATAAGTGTTTTAAGTATAAGGGTTGGAACACCCGTAAAGTGTTTCTTTTAAATTTTATTAATTCATTACTGATAAAAAAAAATCTCCATATCATTGTCAAACTTTTGTTGCATGCTAGTAATGGTGTTTTGGAAACTCATTTTATTCCTTTAGAGAATGGTTTTCATATGAGTGATATGGTATAGGGTCAACCTAGGTCGAATTCCCAAAGAAGCATCTCTTATGTTATATTTCCATTGCTTATATTGTCCTTATAGAAATTAAAGTTGGTGGAAAAGAAATGAATTACAATTAGAATGTAATGAAATAGAAAAGTAAAGTAGAATGAAGCCTATACCGTTTATACACTATCGTCGAATGGATCATCAAGTAACACTTGAGAATGTAAAGAATAAAATGTAAATGGAAAAATATTAAAAATATGAAAGTAAATTGCAGTGTGTAAACTAAAGACAAGGAAAATGAAACAAAAATAATGAATTGCAATTGTTACACCGTCTAGTCTACAATCGCTTGCTAGACCTTCTAACAGTTGTTATGTAGAAAGTAACATGAGTTGTGTAGAAGGCTTTACGTACAACTATTAAACCGTCTAGTTAGAAATTGCTAACTAGACCATGTAATGGTTTTCAAAGAGAAAGCGAGAAAGAAAGCAAGCAAGAGAGTTAAACGTAAATTGTAGAAAAGTAAATGTCAGGAAATTAAACTATGAAAAATGTAAATGACTAAAATATAAATTGCAGTAAAACTAAATTGTAGAAACATAAAATAGAGCATCGCAGGAATGTAAATTGCAATAATTAAATTGAAATTGAAATGAACAGGACTTGTACACTGAAAATGTAAAGTGCGGAAACTCTAATGAACGATAGTTGAAATGAATTGAAAACAAGAAAAGAAAAATTCAGTATTGGAATAAAAATTAGGGACAAAAATCATGGTTAGTGGTCTTCAATTTCAATTTGCAAGAGACTCAAATTTGGAATCCTTGTTACTGAAGAAAATACAACCATATGAGCTTAGAAAACTACTTAGAGTTTCGAAAATATTTTGAAGAAGAGAACACTAAAGCAAAGTATCCTCACACATAATTTTTTATTCATTATTACCCATTTCCACAACTAAATTCAACTTGAAAGATAAAGTGGATAATGTAAAAGAGTAGAGAGAAAAAAAATTGCGAGAGAAAATAGAGGTGAAAAATGAAGAACTCGCAGAGAACTAGAAACGAAAAAATTTGTTAACAAAAAATGAAACTAAACTATCTTACTATCACGTCTAAGTGTCTATTTTACTTGTTATCTAAGTCATGTTTCTCCTATCTTCTTTAGCTATCAATTTATAAAGTTTCAAAGCTAAACAAATGGATGGGCATTGGTTCCAGCCGAAATCGGGCTCACAAAATTAGTTCTAAAACTAACTAACTTAATTTCAGCTTCTTCTTTAAGCCTTTGGTTGATAGTTGACCAATGATGATTCCTATTTTGCAATTTTTTTAAAACTCAGTTTCTTCCACTCTTCATAGTATAAATGTTGTCATTCAAGCTTCTAAGATCAAAATTATAATTGATCAAAGCACCTCTTAGACAGTTGAAGCAAAATATAAGTTGATAAATGCCATTTTTATTATGTTTTTATAAAAAAAATATTATTTTATACAAAAAAAAATACAAATCTGAACCAAAAATAGAAACTAAGTACAAAAAAAATACCAAGAAAATGTAATTATCCTAGAAAAATATGAAAAAAACCAAGAGTTATCAATGAGATTTGAGAGAAGATGGGTTTATCTCACAATATGATGTTGACGTAATAGTTTGACTTTTGATGAGTACCATAAGAATTGTGGTATAGGAATAGTTTTACCGAGACCCCATGGTGGAAATCAAATGTTCTTACCGGAGATGAGTTGGAATTGTCCAAGATAGATCTCTGAGTTGTTAAGGGAGTTGACCTCTTCATGAAAGGGTTGCCAAGCTTTGTTGGATGAAGATCGAGTGATGATTCACTTGTAGAAGATTTTTCGATGCTCAAACTGTTAAGGACTTTAAGTGAGTGCATAAGATTGACTAAGATTGAGTAAATAAAATTAAGTCAATATTTTATAGAGAACAAAGTTATATTTTTAAAATTTTGATGCTAACTAATATCAAATAAGGTGATTGCCTAATATTAAATTGATTAGTTAATTATTAAATATTGAGCTAATTTCTATGGTAACAGAAATCAGTTTTAGAGTAATTCCGAATTGTTGAGATGTGGTGGTTTGAGTCAAATTGTCTCTAATAAAAATTATATTATTAATATATTATTTTATTATAAGTAGTAAACTCTCCATTATAGTTGTTGCTTTGTAGCTTTTGTCAATACTAAAAAGATACATTTTACACATCAATAAATTAATATTTTATTTATTTTTATTTTATTTTTTAATTAAAAATATTATTATATTATTATAAGTGTTTGTTAAATGTATGTTTTTTACTTATAGTGTTAAAAAACTTTTCTCTTTTTTTTTTGGCTGTGTTATTGGTTTTGTGTAAGGGGGCAGATGTTTGCATAACACATGGTGTTTCACGTCTCATCTCATTACACCTGAGTATGATTGATATTACATTACTGAATGATAGAGCTAGGGTCACTCCCTTGGATTCGAGGTCAAGGGAAGAAATCTCCAGAAAACATATAAGAGAGAAGATAGGAAATAATTCTTTTCTTATCCTCATTCATTTCATCATAGTAGTATTTAAACAAATTATCTAACGCTAATAATTGGCAACCCGCAATACTAGGAAACAACAAAACAGAATTGGATTACGTATCTACCCCTATGACTCAGCAAAAAAACAGAATTGTATATGACTCAACATAATTCTCCTTCACACATAGTCACTTAGGTAAGTGGGTTTTCAGGTCATCCTAATGGGTCTGGACGAGTGGGCCTCTGCATTCCTATCATCACCTTCCTTTGGGAGAACCACCTTGCCCTCAAGGTGAAACTTGTGTTGAAGATCATCCCATTTTTCCCAGCTTGTGTCTTCCGGAGCCAAACCAAGCCACTGCACCAATACCGAGAGAGAAGGTGGCGAAGTAAAAGTGTCCCATTTGCGGTCCAAAATAGCCAAAGGTTGAACCAAGGGATGGTTATCGTGGGTATTCGGTGGTAATGGATCAGTATTGTGAATGAGAGGACCTTTGTGAAGTTTCAGCAAAGAGCAATGAAACACGGTGTATCATTGAACCAGAGGGTAAATTCAAACGATAAGCAATATGTTCTTTGATTTGAAAAAGACCATAAAACCTTTTAGATAATTTATGATATGTCAAATTAGAAATAGAACTCTAGCGGTAAGGCTTCAATTTGACATAAACCCAGTCTCCTATATTATATGATATATCTCTCCTTTTGCTGTCAGCTTGTAGTTTCATGGTAGCTTGAACCTTGAGCAAACGGTTCCTTAATTTGAGCAACAGTTCTTGTCTAGAAGCCAACAAATTGTCAACAACTTCAATGGAAGATGAGCCAAGAAAATAGTGAGGTATGGATGGAGGACTTTTGCCATACATAAGCTCGAAAGGTGTGACTCCAATAGAGGAATGGACAGCAGTATTGTAAGACCATTCTTCTAGAGAAAGAAATTTGTACCAGCTGGAAGATTTAGCATAAATAAAAGGAACGCAAATACTGCTCAAGTACTCGATTAAGGACCTCTGTTTGACCATCAGTTTCGGGATGGTATGAAGTGCTCATGCGCAATTTTGCACCACATAATTTAAACAACTCGCGCCAGAATTGACTGATGAAAATGGGGTCACGGTTTGAGACTAGGCTACGAGGGAAGCCATGGTGTTTGCAAACCATGTCCAAAAAAACAGAAACCACCTTGAAAGCCCCATATTTTGGGTGAAGTGCACCAAAGTGAGCACCCTTATAAAAACAGTCCACCACAACAATAATAGCAGTATGGCCCTAGGATGGTGGTAAGCCGGTGATAAAATCCAAGGAAAGGTATTCACAAATAGCTGTTGGGATTGGCAGTGGCTGAAGTAAGCCTGCCGGTTTCTTGGTCTCATACTTGACTTGTTGGCAAATGCTACAATGAGAAATGAAGTGCTGAACATCCTTGCCAATGTCAGTCTAGTAAAAAATTTCGTGCAACCTATGTAAGGACTTTGCTACCCCCATATGGCCTCCCAAAGAAGTCTTGTGGTATTCCTCCATCAGTAGCTGTTTAAAGTGATTAGTAGGGTCGAGCCAGATCTTTCCTTTGAAGAAAATGAGACCATTCTGAATTTTATAATTTGTAAAAGAGGCGGGGTTGTGTTGTATTTGTGTGACTAATTTCTGGAAATCGAGGCTATCAATGAAGGACTTGTGCAGGTCCTCAAAGAAGGTGAAATTAGGCATGGAAAGCATGAAAAATTGACCTTCATTGTGCTAAAAGATGCGAGATAAGGCATCTGCGGCAATATTGCTTTTCCTCACTTTATATTGGATGGAATAATCGTAGCCCAGAAGTTTGGAGAGATAAACTTGTTGCTCAGGTGTTTGGATTACTTGAGACATCAATTCCTTCAAGCTCTTATGATCTATTAGAATGACAAATGGGTGACCCAACAATATTGGCGCCACTTGCGCACAGCCGTGGTGATCACATGCAGGTCCCTAACATATGTAGAAGCTCGTTGTAATCTAGGACAAAAAGGTTTGCTAAAGAAAGCAATGGGATGTGAATGTTGCATGAGAACAACCCCCATGGCCAGACCTGACGCATCGGTTTCCAAAACAAAGGGAACAGTGAAGTCAGTAAGAGCAAGAACCAGGCCTCTGTCATAGCCTTCTTGAGGTGTTCAAATGCTAATTATGCGTTCGGATTCCACATAAAACAATCCCTGTGCAGCAAAGCAGTTAAAGGTGAAGTAATAACTGCATATCCCTTAATCAGTTTGCGGTAAAAACCTATGAGTCCAAGAAATCCTCGCAAGGACTTAATGGTGGTGGGAACGGGCCAATCCAACATGGCTTGTATTTTTTATGGCTCAGGTGCCACACCCTTTTGGGATACTATGTGGCCGAGATACTCCAATTGACGTTTACCAAAGAGGCACTTGGAATCTTTGAGAAAGAATTGCCCATCTCGCAGTGCCTGAAAAACACACTCCAAGTGGGAAAGGTGTGCTTCGAATGAGATGCTATATATAAGAATGTCATCGAAGAACAAAGCTGCAAACTTGCGAAGGAATGGTTTGAGAAGCTCGTTCATGGTTGCCTGAAAAGTGGAAGGGGGGTTACAAAGCCCAAATGGCATGACCTTATATTCGTAATGGCCTTGGTGGGTGCGAAAAGCTGTCTTAGGGATGTCGTGTTCATCCATAAGGATCTGGTGAAAACCTTGCCTCAAATCAAGTTTAGAAAACCAAGAGGCATTGGCCAATTCATCTAAAATTTCATCAATGGTCGGCATTGGAAAGCGATCCTTTTATGGTGATCGAGTTTAAAACCCGGTAGTCAACGCAAAAATGCCAACTCCCGTCCTTTTTCTTAACTAGCAAAATAGGGGAAGAAAATGGGTTGTGGCTGAGTTGAATCATACCCGAGGATAGTATTTCATCGACCTGTTGCTCTATTTCTCCCTTTTGGAAGTGGGGGTAGCGATATGGTCGCACATTTACGGGGTTAGAATTGGGTAGTAAGTGTATTTTGTGGGTAATATTGCGGGACGGAGGGAGTTGAGTAGGTGTCTGAAAAATGGTGTGGTATGTAGTCACGAGGGAAGCTATTTCTAGGATATGTTGGTGTGGGGTAGGGTTAATGCTTAGGGATTTGGTTTCAGTGATGGAAATGTGAAAAAATGCAGATGCGACATTGGTTTGAAGGAACCGTTTGACCTGTAGTGCAGAGGCGTCCACAGGCTTGGTAGGACCATCTGCACGAAATCGGACGAGCTCCCCGTGTTTGATAAATTGCATGGTCATTGTATCATAATCCATAATGAGGGGACCCAAACGTTTGAGCCACTGAATCCCTAATACAATATCCGCACCACTAATAGGGAGTACATGCAAGTCCACATCAAAAGTGCACCCTTGAAAAGACACAGTAGTGTGAAGACACATGTTTAAACAATCGAGTACTGTTCCATTTCCTACCGTGACCTTTAGCCCGTGTGTAACTTTTGTGGGTAGTGCGAGGAATTTAGCTACCCGAGTTTCCACAAAGTTGTGCGTGCTACCACCATCGATGAGGATAGTAACACGGGATTGACCAATTTGTCCATATAAACAAAATGCTTCAGGTGCCGAGGAACCCGATAGAGCGTTGAAGTTGATTTGGGCGTCTGTGTGGTCAGGGTCTGTGTGGTCAGCGTATGAAGGGAGGGATTCAATGACGGGAGGAGGTGGGGGGTCGGGGTCAGGATATTAGCTAATGGAACTTGTGATATTAAATTCATTGGCACTGAATTTCAATTGGTTGATCTCTTTACTAAACCTCTTACTAAAGATAGGTTTTACTTTTTCTAAACGAATTGGGTATCATTAGCTTAAATTTTCCCCTGCAGTAACAATTTCAATCTATTATTTTATGCTTTAACATGTTCTTTTTCTGTTTCAGAATCACAATTGTGACTAGGAAAGAGAAATAGTTATCTTTTTCTCTCTCCTTGACCATTGACTGCTTTTATGGTTATTGACCAGCAGGTTTATGACATTCATGTGTGGATATCCTAACTGATTTGATATCTTGATTGTGCAACATATTTGATTTGTTAAGCTGAAATATGTTTCCAATATATTCTTACATCATTCAAAACTGCACCTGTTGTACTAAATAAATAATCAAATCTGTACTACAATGTGTTGAAGATGGATGAAGCTTCTTCTCTACCTAGTCTTAGTGTGTTTGATGTAGAAAATAACTAGTTTGGTTTGAAGATTGTAATGGGTTTAGATGATCCTGTATTTAGGTTTGTGTATGTGTAAGGTTGCCTTTTGCTGCATGACCTGTCCTAGATGCCTAGTCAAGGTTAGATCAAGCATTTGAAGTGGTTAAAAGTTTTTCAAAAAGCCTTTTAGAGTTTTCTAAAAAATTAGGATACTGCACAAAAAATAAATTTGTTTCTCTGTAAAAGAATAGGTTTATTTTTGGTTTGCTGAAAGGCTTTTCGAAAGTTGGTTAGGGTACCAAAGGTACAACTCAGTCGGTTATTTCAATTAGCTGAGTTGGTAGTTTTCCCAAAATAAATCTGTTTGTTTAAAACTGAATCTGTTGTTTTCATAACAGCTTTTCAACTGGTTTTTGAAAAGTAGTTAGAAACTGTTTTCTATATAAAGAAAAGCTTCTCTCACATGAATGGTTGTTCAACAATCACGATTTTGACAGAGATTAAACACTTTCTGTATGAGAAGAAGGATTAAATTGAGTTTTGGAAAGGTTTTCCAAAGTGATCTTCAAGTGTGCTTGTTCTAGGAGAACCTTGATTTTGGTGAGGGTGCTGGTGTAGTTCTGCAGCAATTGAACTACTAGTTTTGAGTTCTTGCATCTTCTATTTAGGTGTTATCTTTCCTTTATTCTTGTTTGTAAAGGTGTAAGTGTTAGTCACTCTTTGATAGGGTTTCTTGGAGTGCAAGGTGTGCTGAAATAGGGTTTTTCAGCTTTGTTGGTATTGTTCTTG
>Ga0123341_1005003_pt1 | contig 11736 bp, 10 predicted proteins | sample Turbeapinknodule_FD_89959 | JGI IMG/M metagenome (GOLD analysis project Ga0123341, IMG submission 89959) | Root nodule microbial communities of legume samples collected from Mexico - Turtle bean Mexico pink nodule | ecosystem: Host-associated > Plants > Roots > Nodule | place: Mexico: Nepantla... | reverse complement strand
TTGTTATAGTGACTAAATTAGATACCATCTTAGAAACTAAAAAAAATTGGTTTCTAAATTAGTTTCTATTATTGTTAAATAGTTTCTAAATTGATATTTAATTAGCTACCAAAGTTTTAACTACCAATTATTTAGATTCTAAATTTGGTAGCAAAAACATTGGTAGTTAATAAGATAACAATTTAGAAACTATTTAACAATAATATAAACTAATTTAGAAACCAAAAGTTTTTTTAGTTTTTAAAATGGTCTCTAATTTAGTCATTATAGCAACTAACTATTTTTTTTTCTCTAAAATTGGTTTCTATTTCATGATTTTCTTGTAGTGTTAGAATAACTTATTTTAATAATTTTTATAGTACAAAGATTTAAGTAGTCTGAAATTTTAACTAAAGACTAAAATCAATTTCTAGTGAAAATATAGAGATGGAAAAACACACAAACATACACACATATATGTATTATTAAAAGAAGAAAAAAAGAAAGAAAATACAAAAATATGGGGGACTAAACCAAAACTCATATGCTAACAAAAACGATACATAGGTACACTATACCTATTCAAAAAGAATTCTAAGAATATACTAGACGGAAGCCTATTATACTAATAAAATGGTTCTCTAAAAATAAATCATAAATTAGCCAACTTATCAGCACATGCATTTCCTTTACGAAAAATATGAGTAACCCTAAACCTGATTTTCCCACAGTAATTAAGACAAGTATTCCATCGATTATGAAGTATCCACGGAACATTAGTCCTAGAAGTAAATACGACACAAACCAAGGCAAAATCACATTCAAGCCAGACATTAGTAAGCCCCATCTTTTGAGCTTCCTACATAGCATGTATAACTCCATAAAACTCAACAACCATAACAGTATGAACTTCAAGAAACGTACAGAAAACACCAATAAACTTCCCCATACTCCCACGGAAAATACCTCCACAAGTAATAAGACCGGGATACCCCCTAACAGCCTCATCAGTGTTCATTTTAACCAAGCTTGGTGAGGGAAATTCCTATCTAACGGGAAGAGTACGAAGAACTTTACCACTACGAGTATTGATACCAAAAAACTTAATCACATTGAAATCCAACATATCATTCTTCATTAAAGCTTTAGACGAATTTCTCACTAGACAAGCTAAATCTTTAATCACCAAAATATCCCTATAAACCTCAATCTTATCCTGAAATCTAGCATAATTCCTCATACATCATATCATCCAAATACAAAAAGTTATCACAACAAGCTTAATCAATTTAACCAAAGGACTACCATCACTCTTAATAAAATAAAGAAGATCATCCTTATTAGAGAAATGAGAAGTAAGAAAAATTTGTCGAACACAACTCCAAATATGCAAAGCATTAGAACATTCAAAAAATAAATGTTGAATAGATTCCTCATGCTTTACACAAAGCGTACACATAGAACATATATGAAAACCTTTATTCTAAATATGTTGATTTGTAGGAAGCCACCCATGAAAAAATTTCCAAAGTACTAGAGTTTTGGAAGGCGGAATAGATGAAGACCAAATGAATTTACCCCCAACCACATGGAACTCCTGGTTCCAAGAAAAAATTCTAGCCGATTTAAGAGTGAAACAACCAGACTCATCTAGAATCCAATTAGGAATATCATGTTCGTCCCTAACCATGATATGATTAAAAAATGAGGCATTTGCTGTAAAGACAAGGGAATATTCCAATCACAACTTGTCCAAAACTGAGAATCTGTATCCGAAATGCTAGCACCATCAGAAAACCCTGCAATATTTGCTAAAGAAGTAGTAGAACACCATTTATCATTCCAGAAATTAATAAAAGTACTTGTACCAACAGTCCAAGAAGTATAATCAAGTATAGTAGAATAAAATTGCTTAATTCCAGGCCAAAGAGATGAGGTTCTATAAACCATTCTAAACTCGTATTTGGATTTAAGAACCTTGGCTTTCAGGAGAAAAGACCAAGGCCTGCTGCTATAAGCAAAGTTCCAAGCAAACTTAAGAAGATATGTATTATTTTCATGACGAAAATTAATAATATTCAAACCTCCATTTTCGAAAGGAGAACAAATCGTATTCTAATTCACGGTAATTATGCCTTTTTTCAGAATATCACCAGTCCAAATAAAATTTCGACACCACTACTCAATTTGGTTAAGAAGTGAAATAGGTCATTTATACATATTAAAGCTATAAGCTAGAAATCCAATAATCACCGTATTGACCAACTGAATCCGACCCATCATGCTAAGAGATTTACCTTTCCAAGATGCTAGCTTTAATTTGACTTTATCAACCAAAGGTTGAAGAAATCGAAACTTTGGAGCACCAACAAAGATTGACACTCCTAAATAATTGAAAGGCAAACAACCATGACTACAAGAAAGAATACATTGAATTTTGGTGAAAAATCTTGCAGAATTATCCATGGTGAAAAAACTACTTTTAGAGTTATTAACATATTGACCAGAAAAATCATCATATGTTTTAAGAAAAATACTCAAATTTCTAAGAGACTTAATATCCCCCATACAAAAAACAAATATGTCATCAGCATATAAAATAGGAGAGGGAGTGAGATAACCTTGCGGACAAGCCATATGTAAAATTTTCTTATCATTCACAAGCTTAGAGATACCTCTACTAAGAACTTTCTCTGCAAGATAGAAAATTAAAGGAGACAAAAGATCACCTTGTCTGACACTTCTATTCCAAGGAAAAAAAGCCATCGAACTGCCATTTATTAAGATAGAAAACATAGTTGAATGGAGAATTGTACTAATCCAACCGACAAACAAGAGGTGAAAATCAAAGTGTGTCAAAACTAATAATAAAAGCCTCCAACTCGGAGTGTCAAAGACTTTATGAATATCAACTTTGTAAGTTACCTTACCTCCTCAATGTGTTAATTCAAATATAAGATTAAATAAACTAGATTATACTTTTTCAGTTTTTTAATACTATAAGTAACCAAATTTGTTTGGATGTTATTTAACATTTTTTCTCCTTGTGTATATTATACATTGCATTAATGATGTATATGATAATCTTTATTAACGAGTGTTTTCATTTTAATGATATAAAAATATAAATATGGATCATACAATATTTAAAAAAAACATAACTATGTGAAAACCATACTAAAGTCACTTGATATAATTTTAATATCTATAAAATAACTCAAACTAAATATTATATTTGACCATTGTCTTACCTTTTCAATTACTTTCTTTACCTTGTTTTGCCGACGCAACATATACTGAATATAAGAATTAAAAGATCAAACGTCAAAATCAAATAAGTTAACCATCAAATTTTGGTAGAGTAGCTTGGTTCAATCCACTCAAAAGCATCCAAAATGGCAAACACATAAACTGCATGACTGTTTCATGCTTACCTACACTTATATTTAATATCCTCATAGATTATTTTTTGTGATTTCACATTATCACGTTTATTATAAATCAAATAATATACATGTTCGGTTTGAGTTTGATTTCCTCGTTCCAGTATGATCTTTCACTCTTTTTCTAATATTTCTTTTTTTTCTCTCCTCCTTTTCCCCCCCAACTTGGCTTTGTTCCTTTTTCTCTTTCCTCCTCTCTTTTTATTCTCTCCCTCATGCCCATTATCCTTTCCATGCTTTTCCCCCTCTCCATATTTTCTCCCCACGTCCTTCTTGAAATGTCTTCGTGCACCTTCTAACACGGTTAGTGACCTAACCTTGATTAGCCAACCCGACGTGTCTTGCCAGACTAGCATTTTGACTACTCAGTCCAACATGGGTGGCCAGGTCAGTTTCCGAATCCCATACCTTATTTGATCATCCAGATCAACCCTTTTGACCAACTTGACTCAAGATTAGGAATAACACAACCCCTAACCTCTAGCAGAGCCAAGCCGAGCTAGACGAAGAGGTTATTGCCTATGAAAGGAGTTATGTTTGAAATGAATATGTTGCATGCTCTCGACCCGATTAAGTTGTTCGAACAGTAAATGCCTCTGTGCATGTGTCCAATCGAGGTAAACCTTTTTTGAAAAAACGTTTACGTTTCTCAAGAGAGGATAAAATCACTTCGACAAGACGCGTCCTTCCTTCCTGACCGCACGATTGTGTCCCGTGTAGCTTACGTGTCACTTGACTAACAATCCTTGATGCAAACGTTTGGGCTTCCTCCATGGCTCAACAAATTCTCTCTTTCCCCTTCATTCTCGCATTTCTAAAACCTTACTCAAAAGCTTTTGTACTCGTGCTCTTCACCATCGTAGTTCAGGTGGCTCAAGATTCTGGCTGCCATCACACCCTTCACTCTACGGTGATTTCCTTTTAGCTTTCCTCTCTTAGATACGCATTCGCCATTGTTGCTCGTGTATGCTCTGGTTTAATTATAGGTTGTTTGGTTTGTTTATCTGCACCTATTCTCGCGGTTTAAGTCCTCTTCTAGAATAGTCTGTTCTTGCTAGTTTTCTCTTTTCTTTCCCTATGGATTACGCTGCAGCCTACCCTTGGGCTAAGAAAGATTTGCTTAGGGAAACTTCCATATATATTACTCGTGAAAAAATTAGGGATTTTCGTTAGTCATGGTGTCTAAGCAGGATCGACGAGAACTTGGTTAGAGTTGTTTCTTGTGAACCTGATGAACCGATTTGTAAGGATGAGTCTTGCAACTCCTCTGGTCCTTTTTGCTTCTTCTATGATATCGTCTTCATAAAGTTGCGTCTTTCCCTTCCCTTAATTGTTTTCGAAAAGTGATCCTAACCAAACTAAATGCTTCCCCAGCCCAACAACATCCAAACAGTTGGGCCTTTATCCGAGCTTTTGCCATTCTTTGCTCCAGTTTGGAATATCTCCAACTTTGAACGTATTTTTCTATTTTTTTTAATTCAAAAACTCCAACAAACAATTTTAGTCTTCCCTCAATAATTGTGGGGAAGAGGCTTGCTTTCCCTATATTAGTCTCCGTCCAAGAATTTTAAAGGATGTTTTGTAGAAGTCTGACTTTTCCATAAGAGTCCAACTATAATGAACGGATTTCCCTTATACAGGTCTTGCCAACCCCGTTTTCAAAGTACTCGCCAGCTTACCCAACACAATCTAATGGAGCGAGGTGTATGCGAGTTTTTGGAAAATTTACAAGTTATTTTCAACACCTCCACCATCTTGAAGCAGGAAAATCACCCTTTTTTTTATCAGCAGCATGAAAATCACCCTGAACCGCTAAAAACCTACATCGATATATTGCCTTCTTTGATCCCTCTACCTGACTTTTAAATGTACTTCTTCCTTATATACATGTGTAATGGTCTTTATCTTTTTTGTAGACAAAATGTTATCTTCAATCAGCAAAGCCAAACTGGCTAATCGGATGAAATGCATGCGGCCTCTAAGGTTGCCTCAAGGGCGAACTCTACTAATCCCGATGGTGTCCAAGTCAAATCCAATCATGATGAACAAACTTTATAAGGTTTCAAAAGGAAACGGTCGGAAGGCCCAATTGCTTCCCAACACTCTTGCTCAGAGGCTAAGGGTCCCGAGGTGGAAATCATAGGGGTTACCGGACCAAGTATTGGTAATCGTGAGAAAGAGAAACCTAGTTTATGGGATGCATATTTTCACATGTCAACCCACACCTAGTACCTGCCGGAGAAAGACATTTCGATGTTAAAGAGCTCTAAAGCCAAATTCCTTTGCAAGGATGCCAAAAATCTGCTTGGTCGCCTTGGTATGCATGGCAAGTGTCAAAATTGCTGAGGATGCACTGGAAGCGAAGAAAAGGCTTTGTCAAGTAGCCGATCTCCAAAAGGAGGTCAACCGACTACAAGAGGAAACCAAAGAAATGGAACGACTTCGTTCCAAAATGGTGCGATTTCGTTCTGAAAATGAGCGACTCAAGTCGGCATAGTCGGAACTTGAAAACCAGGTTTGCCGAGCGAAAAATGAGAACGAAGGAAACCGGAAAAGACTGAGTCAGCATGAGAGTAGAATTGAACTCCTTAAGGACGATGTGGCCAACTCTTATTTGGAACAGGTAGTCGTTGTTTACCCATATATGGATCTTTCCTTAATGGACCCTTGCAAAGATGTGGTGAATGGGAAATTGATGTGAATCGTCTTAAAGGATTTCCTTATACCGCTTTTCTAAGTCTTTTATTTTTTATTCAACGTGTTCGAAATATCTTTATGTGTGTGCGATTTTGACAAACACTGCGTTTTGTATGTAACTCATCTAAACTTATTTTTGTCTATGCATTTATGACTTATTCCCTAAACCCTGATGTTCACGAGGAAAAAACCCTCTGCAACCATGATTAGACGATTAAAAGCTCCCAAACTTCTATCCCCTAAGATGTTAACATATAATTGTGTTTAACTGATCTGTTTTACTCATAACACCCGGATAAGGGGCTTGGTCTTGGAACTTCCGAAGCCAGAACCCAAGCATGGCCACACGATGAGGAATTCTTTTTTGTCCAATCATAGGAAGCGTTGAAATGGCCATTTGGTCCAATTATGGAGATTCTGTTAATGGTTTTTACCCGTCGAAAACGTAAAGAACATTAAAACACCAATTTGGTCTGATCATTGAGGTTCGGTGAATGGCTTTTACTCGTCGAAATCGTAGAGAACGTCTAAACACCAATTCAGTCCGATCATGGAGATTCGGCGAATGGTTTAACTCGTCGAAACCGTAAAGAACGTCAAAACACCAATTCAGTCTAATCATGGAGGTTTGACGAATGGTTTAACTCGTTAAAATCGTAGAGAACGTCGAAACACGAATTCCTTGCGATCATGGAGGTTCAACGAATGCTTTAAGTCGTCAAAATCGTAGAGAACGTCGAAACACCAATTTGATCCAATCATAGAGGTTTGGCGAATGGTTTTCCTCGTCGAAATCGTAAAGAATGTCGAAACAAGAGTAACAAAATTTTCAAAGGAGGTCGACCTCATTAAAAACCCCTTTTTGGGAAAAAAAGAGTATTGTCGCACCTGTTTATTTATTAAATAAACCAAACTTGTTCCATACAACATACTTTACTGAAAAGAAAAAACAACAAGTAAAAATGCAAATAGAAAATGAAAGGAAAAACATAATCTAACTGAAATAAAACTTAAGGCTTGTGGAATTCCACGTTTAAGGGATCAGTCCGCCGTCGAGAGTCTCTAAGCGATAAGTGTCATTACCGAGTACCTTCACAACTCGGTAGGGACCCGTCCACTTGGGAGACAATTTGTGTTCCATCTGATAAGGGTGGGCTTTCCTTAACACCAAATCGGCTACCTTGAAGTGTTGGGGATTGACCTTGGACTTGTAGCCCTTTTCCACTCTTCGCTTGAGTGCTTCAGAATTTATCCGAGCATTGTCTTGGATTTCCTCCAGCAAATCCAGATTTACATGTCTCTCCTAGTCAGATTCTTTGACCAAAAAAATAAGTACCCGATGTGACTTCTTTATTGTTTCCAATGGAATCATTAGGTATGTCCCATACACAAAAAAGAGTCTCACTCGTTGTTGATTGAGGGGTAGTGTGGTACGACCACAGGATTCAGGGAATCTCTTCAGGCCACCTCCCTTTAGCTTTCTCCAACCTCCTCTTCAATTCGTGTAACAATACCTTATTAGTTGACTCAACCTATCTGTTGGTTTGTGGATGTTCAACAGATGCAAAAAATTTGTTTGATCCTCAGTTCAACGTACAACTCTTTTAGTTGTCTACTAGCAAACTGCGTTCCTTTGTTTAGAATAATTTTCCTGGGAACGCCAAAATGGCACACCACGTTCTTTCAGACAAAGTTACGAACCTTGTGGGTTGTTATAACTGCGACAGGTTCTGTTTCAATCCAGTTAGTAAAGTATTCTATAGCCACGATCAGATACTTTACCTATCGGGCTGCTAGGGGAAACAGGCCGAGAATGTCAATTCCCTATGTATGGAAAGGCCATTGACTATGTATTGACCGTAGCTGCTACAACGGTGCTTGATGCTAGTGTGCATGGTTTTAACATTGCTCGCACTTTTTGGTATAGTTCATACTGTCTTCCCTTATCGTCAGCCAGTGATACCTAGCCCGAATCACTTTCAACACTAGTGTTCGTTCCCCAACATGACTACCACAAATTACCTCATGGAGTTCGGTCAATATTCCTGCTTGGTCATGACTTACCCAAGTGAGCAATGGATGAGCAAACCCATGTCTGAATAGGTGTCCATCTATCATAACATACCGGCTTATGTTCTTCTTTATCAGTTTGGCTTCATCTTGGTTTGGCGGAAGCAATGTATTGGCTATATATCGGATGTAGGGGGTCATCCAGGTGTCCCTGGCCACAACCTGTAGAACCTCCACTTGTAACTCTCCCTCTTTCGGGTTGAACTGTGCGGTTGTCCTAAGTGACCTCAAGGTATCCTGTATCACCGTTCTATGGGCTCCTCCCTTTCCCTAACTGGCCAACTTCGATAAGAGGTCGACATGGGAATTTTGTTCCCTTGGCACATGTATTAACTCAAAAGTAGAAAAAACCTTTTTCAGAATATTCACATACCTAAGATATGATGCTAGTTGGGGATCTTTAGCTTAGTAAGATCCACTTACTGTCCTATGATGAGTAGCGAGTCACTCTTAGCTAGCAATCTCACCACACCCAATTTCTTTCTGATTCTTACTATGTGAGCTATCCTTGTATCTTCCCTGCTTCTACAATTCATTGTTTCTTTTTCTTCTCATAATCTCTTTTTCTTCAATATGAACAGCTCCCCTTTCCCGAATTTTTTCCATTGACTCGGCCCGATGTCGAATTAATGAATCACTGTTCAAACTTGCTCGAAGGCCCTTCACAAATGCATCCACCACCATCTTCTCATTCAGGTTTCAAAGTCGTACTGACACCATGCAAAAACGGTTTATATATTCCTTGTAGGACTCCCCCTCTCTTTGTCATACATCAAATAGATCGGCAAGATGAGGCAGTTCGATCTTGTTGGCCGAGAATTGCTCTTTAAACATATTGGAGAACTCCTAAAATGATGTTATGCTACCATTTGGGATTCTGTTGAACCATTGAAGTGCAGTCCCCATGAGTGTCCCAACAAACATCTTGCACCGTACAGTACCAAATCCTTCAGATATGATCATTTTGGCTCAAAAAGCCTTCAGATGCCCCTCAGGGTCCTTTGTCCCTGTGAAGGGCGTTATCTTAGGAGTAATAAAATGAGGCGGGACTAACTCCTCCATAATGAGTAGCTCTTCATTTGCTCTGCGCAAATCTTCATTAATTTGGACTGAATCCTCTACTGCCTTCCTGGAACGATCAATCTCCTCCTGTAGCCTGGGTTTCTTCTAGCAATCGGTCTCACTCCTCCCGAACTTCCCTAGCTTGTCGTTTTACTTCTTCATTGTCGTGTTGTAGCGCCAACATTGGCTCCATGATTTGTTGTAGGGTGGGTGTTTCGTCCACCCTTCGTGTCATTTGGCATGTGTCACCCATGCTTCCTGGTTGATTCCCTCTGTGCGGTACTTTTTGAATCGGCAGGATCGATTTTACTGGTCCCACGCCGAGCGCCAGATGTTCTGTTCGAATTCGATTTCCTCACTCCAATATGATCTTTCACTCTTCCTCCCCTATTTCTCTCATTTTTTTTCTCTCTCCTTTTTTCCCCCAACTTGGCTATGCCCCTTTTTCTCTTTTCTCCTCTCCTTTTATGCTCTCCCTCACGCCCATTATCCTTTCCACGCTCTTCCCCCTCTTCGCCTTTTCTCCCCATGTTCTTTTTGAAATGTCTTTGTGTACCTTCTAACACGGTTAGTGACCTAACCTTGATTGGTCAATCCGACGTGGCTTGTCAAAACCATCATTTTGACTGGTCAATCTGACGTTGATGGCCAGGTCAGTTTCCGAATTCCAAACCTTATTTGGTTATGTAGATCGACCCTTTTGACCGACTTGACTCAAGATCAGGAATAACTCTCCTTGGATGACTTTGACTTACCTGGACAGTACAATACATATAAATTTTTTATTAAATTCACAACAGCTTCATTTCCAAAGGCATCATATAATATTATTTTTTCGTTTTATACCGCGACGGATCGACGAGGAGTCTTGGCTCCTTAAATCTTGATGTCTATTGTTTCCAAAGGCATCATATTGATATCTGAAATAGGGATTAGTGTAATTGGTAATTAGGAAATATATTATATGTGTGAGAAGAAGAAAAGTTCACATCTACACAATCTTATAAAGTACGGAAAATAAATTTTAATAATTTTGCATGAGATTAGAAATTAAAATTATGTTTAATTTGATATATAAATTTAACCCAAAATTATTGGTGAAGCTTTTATGGATTGAAAAGCCACTTATTAAAACTTTGAGCTTTAAGATTTACATTACTTACATTGAAATTTCCCTTTTTATTAACAAAATGAGGTGGGCATGATCGAATTATAAGCTGCTATTTTCTAGGATTATTTATATGTTGTAATATGAACCAACTATTCTTAAAGTTAAATTTTATTATTAAGCAAAATGACGTTTTATGTATATATGATAAGTGACTATTTCATTTGATGGTATGTTTTGGTACTTTTTTTCTAAATACTCTTAATTTGTTTTTGGAAGGGAAGATATTTGGTTCGAGTTTTGTTACCTATATGATGGTATGTAGGTGTAATATGTAGGGTTGTTAGAATTATTTTGTATAAGGATAGAATAAAAAAAATTAAGCCAAATGAGGTGAATAATAATTTTATCATAAAATGAAGTAAGTGTCGTTTGCAAGAGAAACCTATTTTCTTTATTTCATTTTTGCATGTGCAATATCGTAAAAGCAAAATTGTCTAAAGCAAAATCGTGTCCACGTCATCTCAAGTTGGATGCATGGAAAAAGAAGATGATAAAAATAAAATAAAGAAAGAGGATGAAAGTTGAAAAGCTGCAATAAATAAAGAAAAGGTTATTCAGAGAATAAAAAACACTTGTGGGAGTTCCAAAGTTTCAAAGTGAGAGGATTTTGGTGCGAAGTGTTTCTTCGTGACGAAAAATAGAAATGATAGTAACGAAGAATATCTGTGAGACAATGACTATGCAATGCCACCACACAAATTAGGCCCTTGTCTTATTCTTATGGACTCAATTCAATACCATCATCATTAATTAATATATATATATATATATATATATATATATATATTATAAACTCGTGGTATTATAACTACTGTTAATAGATGAATTTTAACACACATTAAAAATTAAATACAGATTTTTTATTTTATAGATTTATTTATAACATGCAAGCAAAAAATATAGATATTTAAAAATAAGAGAAAGTTTGTTTAAAAATACACTTTGGTTGGGGAGAGAAGTAAGGGCATGAGAAACTGTACGTTGGAGAGGATATTAGTCCCTAGAAGAACCATATTTTTTTAATGTCTTGCATATTTGAAAAATATACATTGTTCATTCTTCTTTCACTATCATTTATCCTAAGTTTCTAATTTAATTTTTATTAACTGATAAAAGTTATTGATGACTTGAAAAATTCTGATTAATGAAACTTTATGATCAATGAGATAATTAAATGAATTGTACTAAGGGAAGTCATAAAATTGATATTGTTAAAAAACATCAATTTTGATGTCAGGTTCTACATTAAAAAAAATTATTAAATGATAATTAATTTTATAAACTAAAAATAATTAGTTATTATATATATATTAC
>Ga0123341_1005001_pt1 | contig 11737 bp, 7 predicted proteins | sample Turbeapinknodule_FD_89959 | JGI IMG/M metagenome (GOLD analysis project Ga0123341, IMG submission 89959) | Root nodule microbial communities of legume samples collected from Mexico - Turtle bean Mexico pink nodule | ecosystem: Host-associated > Plants > Roots > Nodule | place: Mexico: Nepantla... | reverse complement strand
TGTGATATATGCAAAAGGCACTTCGACTTTCAAGTCAGCATAGCAAAGGGCGTTCGACACTCGGTTGTCAAAGCACCGTAAATAATGACGTACCTGGTTTCTTGAAAGATGTGCTATTTATATTGCTACCATGGGTTTTACCTTATTAAATCAGATTAGGGAGTTAGACCGTGATTAGGGTTGCATTATCTAACTCCTAACGTTGAGTTAACCTTGATGATCTTACTTTAGCGTAAATGGATTCATGAGGTCGGTCGATCTTACAAAATTGGGTTGTAAAGACTCAATCGGTCTACGATGGAGTCCGAGACATGCTAGCGATAGTGCAAACTGTAAAAAGTACAGTTTGAGTTGTTATGTTTTTTATATAGGAATAAAACATTTTTATTTCATAATTTTTTTTTTAATTCTTAGATATCACTTTTATTATTACTTGTTATTATAGATATCAAGTGATTGTCGTTATTATTTTGCCAGTGACTTTGGTGTATGAAGAGTCACTACATGGTGACATGTGTAAAAAATTACTTTGCTTATTAAAAAATATGCATTTGATTTTGAAAAATGAAAATCGAATTAAATCCCAGTTGTTCTTCGTAAATTTGTTATTATTCATAAAAACGATATTTTATCTAGTTCAATGGAAATATTGCGGAAAATTCTCCAGTATAAATTTCAACTAATATTAATACATTAAAAGAAAAACACTACTGATGATAACATCATAGAGGTAAAACAAATTTAACTTCTCAATAATAATTTAATTATGCTGAAGGATAAGAGAAAATTTGTGCATCAAATAAAATTTGAAAAAATATTTATGATCTAGGTCAATAGAAAAATATTTATAAAAATACTAGAAATTTAATAATTGAAAAATGTTCGATTAGATAGTATCTGAAATATTAATAATAAACATTTTTCTTCGTTTTATCATCAAAAAGCAATGTCAAATGAAAAAAATATGCTCACATCTGTATTTTTTTTTGTATCCTTGTATTTGTTTATTACCTTCCATCAATTTTATTATTTTCTATCATTGTTTTAGAATTTTTTTTATGATATAACATACTATTTTGAAGACCTCATTCAGAGCTAAGAACATTATCTTCTTGTTTGTTACTTTTGATACTGTATTTCTGTTATTAAAATCGTTTTTTAATAAAATAAATGTGAAATGTTCTTCAAGTGTCACATGAAGTCTAAAGTGAAGGAAGAACTCTCCAACAAAAGTTATTCCAAGAGTATATATATATATATATATATATATATATATACACTGTGATTTAGCTGATAAAAATAGTAGAGAAAGTAAGAAGAAAGAGTAAGTAGTAAATGTTTGTGATTTATATATGGTGAATGAAATAATCCTTATATTGCATATATAGTATGATCTCGAGTGAAGAAGTTTGAAATCTGATATCAGAGAGCAGTAACTGATAACTTCAAGTTTGAAATGTGATATCAGAGAGCAGTAACTGATAACTTCAAGCCACCCTGACATTGACCAGGAAGAGAAGAAATGAAGAAAGAAGGTCCTTTGGGTAACTGGATGTAATCATGGCCTGTCTGATACGTTTTTGATCCTGCTGAAGCACTGCATGAATTGTATCCTCCTTCATCCACCACCACCACGTTGTGTTGCGTAGCATTGTAGTAGAACACTGCATGCATGCAAATACAATAACTCTGATAAATTATGCAGATAATAAACTTTTTAGTTTCTGATTTGATACTTACACAATGTATCACCAGCCTTATAAACCTTTCCATTCCAAGCAGTCATGTCTCCAGACCAACCAGTTCTACCACCTACCACATAGGTGCTTGCATGAGCCATCTCTGAGTACAACACCAACATGCACAACAACACAACTATTGCACTCATGCTTCTTCCTTCACCCATCTTTTCCTCACCAATTCAGATATATCATTCAAATATGATTATGATTCAAATACAAACCTAATCACAAGCTTTTATAGCTGAGGATTTCATGGTCTTGCTCTTTGTTATAATACTCCTTAAACTCTTTTTTTTTTAATTTTAATCTCTCTAATCTAACCTATCTATTTGTTTATTTTAACCCTAATAAAGTATAATTTTTACGGTTCAAAAAGGTATGATATAAAGGATATAACGTGTATTAACTGCTAATTTTTATTTTTATTTTTTGAATAATACTTTAATTATAAGATCTATAATAAAAGCTATTCTTTAAATTATAAACAATGTCTTTTTATATTGTTATGCAACAAATATTGCAAAAAATATATCAAATTAATGTAGGTAATAATTATTGCAGTTACTCACGTACACTAAAAAAGTTGACAGTATAATAAACAGTTGACACTAAAAAAATTTAGTCAATACATTTTTAAATATTTTAAAAATAATATATATATATATATATATAAATAAATAAACTAATGATGCTTTCTGTAAAAAAAATAATTTTATATATTTTCTTATTTTTTTTATAACTAAACAAATCAACAACTTCCACTTATTCAATCAAAATGATAATATTCAGGTTTCAGTTTAAGTACAAAATAGTCATTTGCTCACTAATTGCATATCTCTACAGTCAACCAGTTTGTATTAATTAATTCAATTGAAAATTAACTAATAGTTTTAAAATAAAAAAAAAAGATAAAATTTAGATAATATTCTTTTAATATTTTTTTTCATGTTATTGTATTGTTGAATTAGAATACTTTATGCATCGATATGTATTTACTATTTGTTTATCAAAACTCTTAAAATACTTATTTTAAAATAATATGTTTTGGATCATGTATTATATATACGTGGTATTATTTTTGCTTTTATTTGTGAATATATTTGTGTGTCCTGTATTAGTTTTATAAGTTTGTCTTGGTTTATTCATTATATAATCATTTTATATCTTTGGTAAAAAATAATTTTTACAAAAGCTTTTAAAAAAGTGTTTAAGAATGCAATTATAGATTAGGTAAAAATATAAATTAATTATTTTGTTATAATGGATGATTATGAGTGGAACAATTAATAGATTTAGGCTATGTTGTAATGAATGATTATGAGTGGAAATTAATTATCTTAAATAATAATTGATTATTCAAAACTTAATAAAAACATAAAATTAGAAATTAATTAATTAAAATTTAAAATAATTACAAATTTAATTAAGAATAAAATAATAAATCACTAATTAAAATAATACATTACTTTATTTCTAATTTTTTTTATAAAAAATACTCTTTTTGAGATAAATAAATAAATAAATATATTACATGTGGTTCATATTTCCATGGATGATCATATTAATTATGATTTTTTTTTATCAATATTCCCTTATTGAAAATCAAACTCAGATTTCAGATATGAAATCTAAAACGAGTATCTCAGATAATCTTGTGAATATCTTATAATTATTATTACTGGTGGAAAGATGTGTATGTATATCAAATTTTTTTTCATGATAACTAATGTTAAATAATTAATTCTTATAAAATATTATTATTGAATTTGCTCTTCTGACTACAAGAATTCATTTTTCCTATGGTAGTTGACCTTTATATTCATAGAATATAATTATAAAATAAATAAATAAACTTTTTAATTTTATAATATGTAATTTTTTACTGTAGTTAGTTAACTGATTTTTAAACAATTACAAAAGTTAAAAGATAAATAATAAATAAAATATATTGATGAAATTAAAATCGGTAATAAATTGTGTACACTAGTTATGAACTAATTATGAAGAAGGATCTCCTTTATTAACAGTTATACTCTTATTATAATAATAATTATTATCATTATTATTATTATTATTATTATTATTATTATTAGGTAGAATAAGAATAACAACATTTTTAATAATTTTAATATACAACTTCAACACAAATTTTTACTAACTTCTTAATGTTCTTGAATAAAATTTGAAATTATATCTTATTAGCCTGTGGAAATTCATTACCTGAATTATTGAATTGGAGTTTGGCTTTCATAACAGAACACCAAAAACACGTAAAGTATAGGCAGTTTCTTCCTGCACCCTACGTTTTTCTTCTTGTACCCCCACAATATTTAATATTATGCAAAGAAAAAAATAAACCTATTATTTTTTAAAAACGCCAAAATGCATATAAGACCCACACTACTCTTTTTTCTTCCTTTACCCAGAGACTGCACACAGATTTCATTTTTCTCTGAATAACGACGACGCTGCTCCATCTCTTAGCACAGAAAGGTGTTTCTTTTGATGATGGTTGATAATATCTTGGATTATCGTTTCCGTAGTTTATATCTAATATTTCAAATAATGTAGTTCGATAATTTTACAGAATTAGGAATTCACATTGATTTTTCACATTCCGGATTCATAACATAAATTAGGCTTCCAGATTCAGTAATTCGAAAATAGGCAATTTATTAACATTTTGCTTCTGGAACACATCCTCATCCAAAAACAACATGATTCACTTCGAGATTGATAAATTCGTAGCACACTCCAACACCGTGCCCTTTTTCAAATAAAAAGTCAAGACCAATATCGGGACTTTTAAAATTGTGGGGTGCAGGAAGAAAAATGTTGGGTGCAGGAAGAAGAAACCTAAAGTATAAACTTTAACCAATTTGAAATCGTCCTGCAAGACATTTCTGTTAATCCTTTTGATTTACTAATTAAACAAAAAAACAATTTTTTTTCTGAGATATAAAATGTGTTTACCTTTCTATTATATACCGCATATAAAATATAAGGTAGAGGGATTAATATAATTAAGAAAATGTAATAATACTACTCTTTAAAAAACTTTCAGTAACAATTTTTACATTTCATGTTGAAATACACTTAAATTTATTGTTTAAGAGGGAAATTAGTGTTTAGTTACATTGGGTTTTAAAAGGTCATCATAACATTAAATATTATCTTTTCAATTACACTCTTATCTTTATACTACTTATCATGAAAGTTGAACCATTATCTTTTCCATTGCACTCTTATCTTTGTCTTATTACTTACTATCAGTGAAGAGAAATGACTTACTTGTGCATTTAATAAAACTATTATCTACCCATATGTATGTTTTCCATCCTAAACTCCAACATATTCAACGCTGACAAATCCCAAGATGAAACTGGTGACAAAATACCATGAATAAAATGAAACTGGTGAATCTTGGAACATTTCAATCGCATTCAATATCTCAATTCAAACCCAGCTCTTCCTTGAGGTGCTTAATTGCCTCTGATACGCCATCCTGGAGGAAGAAGAATGATCAAAATGTATAGTTTTTAGAACCATTAAGCTTACGGTTTTCAGATCAAATCTAAAACAAACTTCATAAGAGGTCCTAACAAATCTAAGACTTGTTTAATTACTAGAAAAAGTTTAAAGTCTTATAACACATGGCAATTTATTCCTCAATGACAATATAAAAAACTTTTACAGTGGCAATACCTTCTAATCAAATTCAATAACGAAGCATCTCATTATTCATATGGAAATCTAGTTCTAAATAGTGTTCTAGACAAAAAAAAACATACAAATTTAAGAATAGTTGTTACCTCAAGCAATATCCGTTCGGCAACTTCTGCAGCCCGTGCTTTGACTGTTGATGATAATGCATGGTGGATTGCCAGCGATAGTAGACGAGCAGCTTCCTGGATATTTGTGTCATCATTTTTATCAGGAAGCAAATGATTTCTGCAGAGTGGTTCAGGTGAAACGCCAAGCCAATGCATTCTCTCCGCCCAATAAAACTGATCTAGCATGAAAGGGCATACTACCTGCAAGTTGGTTCCACCATATCAACCACATCTGACCATAAATTACCATTATACATTAGCTTCAAGAGAGTTTTGCTGAATTGGGAAGTAGTTTAATCTAGCATGGTCTTAATAATGGCTTTTATGGTTTTTATAATGCTGACATAAATCTTGTTATAGTTTAATCAAGCAAGGAATGAAGTGCCAACCTGTGGTGTTCCTGCCTGTAATGCAGCAGCAGTAGTTCCACTAATTTAGAGATAGACATTCCATACAAAAAATATACATTAGTAAGCATGCCTCTTGAATGCTTCAATTTAGTGTTAATACCAAAACAGCTTGGGATCAAATTATCCTACCTGCCACCATGGTGAATTACAGCAGCACATTTTGGGAAAAGCCAACCGTATGGTACGGAACTATTCACATTATGTAAAAACCATGTCACTCTTCTAGCTTTCTTTCTTTCATTTAAAGAAATTTGGAGAGGGAACATTAACTTTTGTTTTATTATCAGAGGTGATAAGATGGAAAGAAAACATAATTTCAATTTCAAGTGACACTGCACTATATCAGAAATCCAAATTTAATTAAATCTAAAAAGTTGGATGTCAAATCCAAGTTATTCTATTTAAAGGGCAGTCCCCTCCAATTGTTTTTTGTAGTAAAATAGCCAAGGAAAACTCACCCAGAAAAACACAAGAGTTTCCCATTACAAAGAGGAACACAATCGTCACTCCAATTTTTCGGCTCAAACGAGGCTTCAGTGGCAATGGTACGAACGATTGATTCTAAGGGTTCATATCCAGCTGTAAATAGAATAAATCTGTAATTTGTGGTGCTCAGGACTGTCTGAAGAACGCATATAAATGCATAAGGGTCTTTTAAGAAACCCATGCTGCAAATAAATGCATAAAATCAGTCAAAAATATACATATAATGACTAAGGTGAATTTGAATCACCATTCCTTCACGTTGAACACCAATACAATGTGAGAGGAGGCTAGAGTTTAACATGAATTGGAATGTGGGATTTAGCTAAAGCAAATGCACCCTAAATCAACAGCTCTACTACGTTACAAGACTGAATACAAACTTGAAGCAAATGGTACCTTCCAATAGAACTGAGTCCAATAAAAATTGGTGTAGTCTTTATAAAGTTTTGCAGCTCTAAATGACTGGGACACAAGTCATCTTTAGCATATCGATGCCCTGATGAATCATGTACTGAAATATCTCTACACTTCTTACACGTAAACTGCCATTCAATAGGGAGGAACCAGAAACCACAAACCAGAACTTTTGAAGGCCAATATGCTGTCAGTGCACTAAATTTAATCAGGTGATTAAACCAAAAATCTAAAGACAGGTGCAGTAGAGAAATAACATACTCCAAGGAAAATAAAGTTTTGCTAAAAGCATCCAACAGTAAAACATAATGTTTAAGGCGTCATTCATACTTCATAAATAGTGAAAGAGACTTAGATACACCACACTAACCATGACTTCATAAAGCTTTCTTGCTAGAAGATCAAAAGCAAAGAAAATTTATCATAACTAATTAATCACATTTTTTTCAACCCAAAAAGTCACAGTTCACACATAGGCTCTGATTTCTGAACAAATTTATACTTGATGTGTTACCAAGTGCTTGATTGGAACAAAAATTTACAAGATAGATACAATACAAGTCCAATATCTTAATACCTCCTCTATTTTTCATTCCTTCATAAGAGATGCCGAAAAGGACATTTGAATGTGACAAAATAATTTGAGAAGCGTTTAATTGGAGCACTACCCTTCACCCCTTAGTACGTTACCACAACTGTCACGTGACATCCCAATTTTATGGTTTAATATCAGGAGGATAGGACCTCCAAATGGATAGGAGAAAAAAGGGAATAAATGATAAATGGATTAAAACAAAAAGCAAGCAACTTAAACTCTAAACAGCTAACATCACGGAGATAGATATGAAAACAATTATATTAAAGAGAAGAACAAACATACCAGGACATTCAACTACTTCTTTACTAAAACCATACCTGTTGAACAATACACAGAATCAGAGATGAAAATCAAAAGTAATATTCCATAAGAATTAAAAAGATCATGTAAATTTATAATCACTTGCCCTTTTGTGGGATTTATCCAGCTGTTACAAGTCACGCACAAAGAGAAAAACAAGTATTTTTTATACAAAACAAATCCTAAAACCCTCAGTAACTGGTAGGGATTAAAATATATCATTTCAAAATTCCATGCAACTTCTATCCAGCTTAGGACAACAACATAGTGAATATTCAAGCAACAATGCCAAAAGAACAACAATACGAAGTTTAATCCAGTGAGTTCTGTAAGAGAGTCACACCAAAAAAAAAATATTGAAAGCAACTTTTGCATTTTGAGTCCGTTACTTACATCAGAAGAGGAGATTGTGGTCTATCATGCCAAGTAGGCATGCCTGTTACAGGATCCTGAAATCATAAAAAAAGGGTGACTGAGTGAATCTAAAGGAATGAGGACGTCCCATACTTTTCAGCAAGGGCACTTATCTCTAACAACCTAACTCAGGCAGAATAAACATTTTTTAAACAAGACTAGAAGGCATACAAATAACTTTTTTAAGGCAGAAAAATAAAATAATTATAGGAAGCACTAACAGTAAAAGGACATGGACTAAGATGCAAGACATCATTTCTCCATGATCCCCAATTTTCTGTGAAAAGAGGCCACATCCAATGAATCACGTCCTTCCAACAGACCTATTGGAAATCAAGATGATTCAAAAATGACAAATCAATATATAAGTGCTATTTCTCCATATAAGATATACAGTTGTTAGTAGTGAGCTTGGGTTTGTACCAGTCTTGACCTAATTAGTAGTATAGATAAGGGAATTAGAGTATTGTATTTGTGTGTAGCATTCTAACATCAATGTTAGCCATAGTTCTTTGTCTTCCCCTTTCCTTCCCTAAACCCTAAAGTTTCAAAAGTTCCTGATCCTATTATAACTGCAGTGGCAGAGACTAGAACTTTTTCATCTTCTTTACAACACCATGCTGTGGTTAGTAGTAAGTAGGAAAATAAACAAATCACTTGAAACAGTCTCTTTCCAAACTGAAAACATTAGATTATAAAAAAATAAAGAAATACCTTACCAGAAGGAGCATCAATGAGGTATCTATACAAAAGAGGAAGTTCTATTTGGAATTTGCTTTCAAATGTTGAAGGTGCACTGCACAATAAATCAATGATTGAATGATCAACATCAGTTGTATTGTAGCTTCCTAAACTATATAGGCAATCATCAACTAGATATAACATTTTATATTCAATTATCTTGAGAGAATAATTTTTTTAGGAAAAAGTGTTGTATTTCTTACCTGAAAAAATAGACATTATTGAACAACTTATACTCCAAGTGATGCAATGCAAGCAACTTGCAACATGCAAGTGTTTTTCATTTGAACATTATGGTTTAGTTTTCTTAACCTACAAAGTAGAGTTGTATATTCTGTGCCTATACTAGCACTCTAAATAAAATTTAAAATTTTGTGCTTATTCTAGAACTGTAAAAATACTATCAGGTTATATTTTCTTAATTTCAAAATTTACATGTTATGTTATTATGGAACTTCAATTATCTGAGTTCTAAATGTTAGAAGTTCATGATCATTGATGCTCTTACAAAACTGTAATTGCTCACCAAAAAAACAATCATATATGTATCCAAATTCCAGAATGTTTGATATCATATATGTTGGGGATGAACTTGTTAAGTACCTGTATGGAACAACATAAGGAGCAGCCACAATGCAACGGACGCAAAAGCTTTCTGCAAGGCTCCATCCTTCCTGAACCATCACAAAAATCTCCTCAATTAGCAAATCGCTATTAGAACATGACAGTTGATTGATTCTACTTTTTATTCCAGTGGCATTAAATGTCTCTTTGTGTCCTTGGACACTAATAGTTTTATACAAATTATTCCATATTCCCCATGCAGTAATGAGCAATAAGAACATTTTTTTATAAATCAATTGACATTAACAAGTCTAACTCAATTAATTCCCTCTCCCCTAATTATGTCAGAAACTTGTTCAAATTCAAAAGGGTTTCTCATGATACAGTTTTCAACTTAGAATTAGAATACCAAAGCAAAAAAATTTATCATAATAAGATCACCGTCCAAGCTTGGGCCATCTCCAAATATCCTTTCAATTAATGCATAGCATTCTTGCCTATGATCTCTTGTAACTTTCCTTTTGTGCAAGAAAAACGATGACTCTACTTTCCCTGATAAAATAGAAGACCCCTTAGAAATTTATATTCTCTCCTTATAATAGCAGTTCATATTTTATAGTTAGAACCAAATTTATTGCTCAAACCTTCAGTGTCAGTCTGATCAGCACAAACAACTGGAAGCGATGAAACTGGGCAAAATTGAACATGTTTCTGAGCCAACTGAGTACTTAAGCTCTAAAAGGAAACATTTTGTTCAAGTGTCAGAAATTAACAGTAACAAAAGCAAACAAAATGAAGTTGAAATACAAAATGTTAACCGCAGTGCCGAAACAATAAAAAGTCATTTCTTTGTATTGCTTAAAATTTTCTGGAGAACTTACTGACAAATAGTTTAGCAAACCATCGCAACTACCTAAGTAAGAGGATTGCAGTGATTGGTGAATGAGAAAAATCACAAACACAAGAATCCATCCAAAAAGGATGTTCCAACTAGTACTAAAGTCAACGAAAGAGTGATTCAAAAACTAACATAATGATCTTTTAGACTTTAGGTAAATGTTTAAAATGCAAACCTCGTGTGCTGAATGAGTTATTAACATCACATCATATTGGTTCTGGTCACACGCAAAAGCTGCAGCAATGGCCTGCAATCAACAACAATGCAAGGAAGACTTTTCAAGAGAATCTAACCATGAAATAACCACATAAATGCATATACAAGCTGATAAGATAATTGTTTCAGTAGTCAGGAATTCATTTCATAAACAATTCATTGAGAAATCCAATACAATTATACACCCAGTTGTAAGCATTACCCTTATGTCGTGTACACAGAGCAGCAGAAAAAAAGAAACTTTGGGAAACAAATAGAGAAAAAGAATTTAGAAAGAAGAAGAAAAACTGACAGCAAGAGGGTAGACATCGCCTTTAGTACCGAAGGCCATGAACACTGCTTTGGGCTTCCTTCTCTCCATTTTCCTCTCTTCCCAAAGATACCTCACTTCCCCCAACTGCTTCTTCCTAGGTTCTTTTTATCTATTTTTTCATGGAAAATGATAGTTTGAAGCATAACTTATATATGTTATTAATGAATTTAAAAATAAATATATAATAAAAAATTAATTTAAAATTAAATAATATTAAAAAAAATATTAAGAATTATAATGTGATTATATAAAAAATGTAAATTTTTAATGTATTGTTTTTTTCATATAAAAAAGTATTAATTTATTAGAATGTTAGATATATGTTTTTACTATATGGTATTAATGTATCACCATCCTTTTCATATACATAACCATGTTTAGATGTTCTTTAGAAGAATAAAATATTGTTTTAAAAATAATTAGATTGTTATAAAACAGTAAAGTGAGATCCGATTAAGTATCTCAAAAACATTATTAATTTTGATAAAAAAAATTATTGCGATATAAAGACTAATTATTTTTATGAATAACACCAATTCCTTTTCATTTGTATGTATTAGCATCTATTAAATTTAAATACTCATTAAGTTATTTTATGTATGAATAATTTTTTAAGAAAAAAATTATTCAATTATCAATTTAACTCTAACTAATCCTGATCAGTTCAAGAAAAGGGATTTATAATATTTTTAAAGTTTAAAATTCCTAAAACTTACTTCTAATGATTTTTAAATAAGTAAAACCAGTAAGTATAATTTCAACTATTGCCGGAATAAAAGATATAGTTTTAAATTTTATTAAAAAAATA
>Ga0123341_1005000_pt1 | contig 11740 bp, 11 predicted proteins | sample Turbeapinknodule_FD_89959 | JGI IMG/M metagenome (GOLD analysis project Ga0123341, IMG submission 89959) | Root nodule microbial communities of legume samples collected from Mexico - Turtle bean Mexico pink nodule | ecosystem: Host-associated > Plants > Roots > Nodule | place: Mexico: Nepantla... | reverse complement strand
TAGACTTAATTACAGGAATATAATCACTATTAATGAGTCTATAATTAGACTTAATTATAGGAATATAATCACTATTAATGGGTCTATAATTAGTCTTAATTACAGATGTTATGTGAGAAAAAGCATCTGTACGGTTCTGTACGGTTCTGATGCTATGGCTATATATATGTATCATTGCTATAGATGAGAGACAGATTGAATAAAACAGAGAATATTCTTTCAAGCTTCAATACAAAAAAACTCATAGTAAAACAACCTAACTTTGAAAACCAATTATAATAATATAATAACATTTTATATTATAAAACAAAATAAATATAATTAAAAAATAATAATTTAATGGGATGTGAAATATGGAGAGTTTTCAAGTACCACCACCCTGTTTCTATTTCTTCATTGTTTGCTTTCCACTGTTACTGTCATTCTCATAATACTTTTTTGTTGGGTATGAAGTCAAGACCAATTGGGTTGGACTGACAAGACACCATGTACACAGTTGAAGCGCAGGTGAACATTGTTTCGTGACTTCAAGTGGGAGATTGTTGGGTATGAAGCCAGAATCAATTAGGTTGGGCTGTCTACTCATGTTTTAGTGAGTGGGCTTAATCATTGTGTCCCTTTATTATCTCTATTTATCTCTATTTAAAGAGATTATTGTACTTGTAATTGGTGTGCAACAGGATATAATAAAAACCTAATAGTTGCCCGTGTGGATGTAGGTTGCAGTTGGCGACCAAACCACGTTAAATCTTGTGTCATTTATTTTTCTGCAGTTGATTCGTGATTGTGTGTGTTGTTTCCGCGTGCGTTTTTTCCCATCAAGTGGTATCAAGAGCCTTGGTTCGTTTACACACTAGAGATCCAATTAGCAGAATATAATCGACAAGATGTGAAAATTGCGGTTGCAGTAGCGTCCCAAAGTTAGGGTTTCGCAGAGGCGGCAACAGTGTCCCAAAGTTAGGGTTTCGCAGAGGCGGCAACAACATCCCAAAGCTAGGGTTTTGCAGGGGCTGCAGCAGCATCCTAAGGCTTAGGGTTTCCCAGATCTACTTCACAACAGCGGTGACCAGCGACGGTGGTGGTGCGGAGCGCCAGTGCAGTGGGGACTACGACTAGGTCTGTTGGTGAGTGATTTTGGGTGGTGCAATTTTTGTGATCTTCATTTAAAAATAAAAAAGGATTGCCAAGATCTAAAATTAATTGTACCGAGTATCTCGACTAGTCGTTTGAGATGGCAGAAGACGGGAAGTTCCGAATTACAAATTCAATGGTACAAATTTCAGTTGGTAGAAAATGCAAATTGAGGATTTGCGAGTTCAGTTATTGAGCACATCAATATGATCTTAGCCAGACTTATGTCAGTGGGCATTAAGTTCGATGATGAAGTTCAAGCTTTACTATTGCTATTGTCTTTGCCTGATAGTTGGTCCGGAACGGGTACAACACGTTACCAGTTCAGCGGGATCCGATGGATTCACTTTTGAGAAGATTCGTGATCTCATTCTTGGCGAGGATGCCCGAAGAAGGAGTTATGGGGAATTATCTAGTGAATCGCTATATGTCATAAGAGGTAAGAGAAATATCAAAGATAGTGAGAGCAAGAACAAAAGAAGGAGTCATTCAAAGACTCGGGATTGCTCAAGTGTAACATGTTGGAACTGCAAGGAGGTGGGGCATTTAAGGAATCGATGCCCAAATGATAAATAAGTCAACATTGCAGGAGACTTCGCGGACGAGGACCTTTTAGTCTGTTGCGCGGATAGCAATGTGGATTCCTGGGTCATGGATTCTGAAGCATTGTAAAATCTAGTTATTGGAGACTTTGGAAAAGTAAGACTAATGGACAACAGAACTCTTGATGTTACGGGCATGGGTGACATAGTGTTGAAGACACCAGTTGGTTTCCGGACTTTGAAGGATGTCAGAGTTGTTCCAAGCTTGACGAAAAGTTTGATTTCTGTTAGGCAGCTGGACGAACAGGGACATGAAGTGAAGTTTGGAAATCAGCAGTGAAAGGTCGTCAAGGGAAATCTTGTCATAGCCTGCGAAAGAAAGAGAGGTTCGTTGTATATAGTCGGATTACCGTGTCTGAGGGAGTGACCATCCCAGTTCAGAAGATAAACAAAGTCCAGTTCACAGAATCTCGTGGGCAGAAGAGGGTTGTCTTTACAAGAGAGAAACCCAGAGCCACAGGTCAGATTCAGGATGCACGAGCATGGAAAGGTTCAGGTAGACCAGTCAGAGGTACTTGTGGCAGTGGGAACACGAGTTGTGCTTCAGCTGAGGTTCCTAGACGACAGTGGGTTAGGATAACTAGTATTCCAGTGCTTGAAACTTCTCCAGAAAATTTCTTGTTGAATATGGAGAGTGTTTGTTCTCAGGTTGTTCCGACAGTTCCTGTAAGTGGGAGTCGGTAGGAACAGAGAATGGGTCAGTGACTGACGTGTTGAAACTCAGGGGAGTTTTAACGAAGTCTTCAAAATGATTAAGAAGGTTGGTGGCAACTGGATGTGGAACATTGAGTTCCGTCGACAGATTACAGAAGTACATGTACACAGTTGAAGCGCAGGTGAACATTGTTCCGTGACTTCAAGTGGGAGATTATTGTTGGGTATGAAGCCAGGACTAATTGGGTTGGGCTGAGTAGACACCATGTTTTAGTGAGTGGACTTAATCATTGTATCCCTTTATTATCTCTATTTAACTCTATTTAAAGAGATCATTGTACTTGTAATTGGTATGCAACAGGATATAATGAAAACCTAATAGTTGTACGTGTAGATGTAGGTTGCAGTTGGCGACCGAACCACGTTAAATCTTGTGTCATTTATTTTTCTGCAGTTGATTCGTGATTGTGTGTTGTTTCCGCGTGCGTTTTTTCCCATCACTTTTCTCTCTCTCAAAACTTTTGCTTTCTCTAATGGCTTCTAACGCCATCATCCAATACACCTCTTCTTCTTCATCTCTTCCAACTCACATCTACGACGTCTTTGTTAGCTTCCGCGGTGAAGACACGCGCAACAACTTCACTGGTTTTCTCTTTCATGCTCTCCGTACAAAAGCCATCCATGTCTTCAAAGATGATCAAGATCTCAAAAAGGGTGAATCCATTGCACCCGAGCTGCTGCAAGCCATTCGAGCCTCTCGACTTTTCATTGTTGTCTTCTCACAGAACCATGCTTCCTCCACCTGGTGTTTGCGTGAACTGACGGAGATATGTAACTGCTATGAAACTTCGCCAAGACATGTTATTATACCTATTTTTTATGATGTTGATCCTTCGATGGTGCGCAAATAGAGTGGATGTTACGAGAAAGCATTTGCAGAACACGAAAAGAGATTCAGAGAAGATGAAGTGAAGATGGAGGAAGTTCAGAGATGGAGACAAGCTCTCACACAAGTGGTCGATCTCTCTGGTTGGGATATCCGAAACAAGGGAGTAATCGTTTCTCGTTTCTCATTTCAAGATTCATCACAGTTATATATTTATGATGCAGTGAGTTATATACCCCTCAATTTATTTAATCGAAACCAAATGTATACTTGTTAATGCAAATAATATTTTCAAAGTTAGAATCTTTACGTTATTATTATTTTCTTGTAAATGTTAAGTTTTCAGGTCACAGTGTGAATAGATTGAAGATTTGTTCAAACCATAATAAATATTTTGGGTCCCCAAATGTCAAGACTTCTAAACTGGTTAGGATTGAGTGTCGGGTTGAAGAATTAACAAATCTTCTAAATTTGGGTTCAATAAATGATGTTTGAGTTGTTAGAATTAGTGGGATGATGAGTGGCATTGGAAAGACAACTCTTGCTCGGGTTTTATATGAAAGAATCTATCATCAATATGATTTACGTTGTTTTATTGATGATTTGAGCAAAACTTATCGAGATTCTAGATCATTAGGTGTACAAAAGCAGCTAATTTCTCAGTCTCTGAATGAGAAAAATCATAGAAATTTGTAATGCTATTGATGGAACATATTGGGTGTGGACTAGGTTGCACAATGCAAGAACACTTCTAGTTCTTGACAATGTTGATCAAGGTGAACAACTTAAGTTGTTCACGGAGAACAGAGATATACGTAGATGTGTAGGTGGAGGGAGCAAAATCATCATAATTTGAAGGGATGAACATATATTGAAGACACATAGAGTGGATGATGTTTATCAAGTCCAGTTGTTGTGGGAAGAAAATGCTATGCAGTTGTTTTGTAAAAATGTTTTCAAAGTTAATTATATATTGGGTGATTATGTAAACTTGGCATGTGACGTACTTTTTCATGCTCAAGGCCATTCCTTGTCAATTGAAGTAATTAAGTCATCTTTGTTTGGTCGAAATGTCTCACAATGGAAAAGTGCATTGGATAGGCTAAGACATAACAAGGATAGAAATATTGTGGATGTTTTACGTATAAGTTTTGATCACCTGGAAGAAGACAAAAAAGAAATATTTCTAGATATTGCATGCTTCATTGCTGATAATATTCATGGTAAGGGTGATGTGGAGAAATTCTTAAGCTTTCGTGGATTTGATTACGCAAATGGCATACCAGCTCTAATTGAGAAATCTCTGATAACATGTGAATATGGGGATATTCGTATGCATAGGTTGTTGATGGATTTGGAGAAGAGTATTGTTAGAGAAAAATCACCTAAGAAGCCTCTAAAGTGGAGTAGGTTGTGGGATTACAAAGATTTTGAGAAAGCTATGTTAGAGAATCAGGTAAAATTAATTGAGTCAGTATAAATCTTACATTGCCATTTTTTCTAGAATATGAAAACTCTTCGAAAAGTATTATAATGTTATTCTTTCTCTGTAATGTTGTAGGAAACTGAAAATCTTGAAGTCATATATATTGAAAAGTATTGGCATGAAGAGAGTGTGAGGGCAGATGGTCTATAAAAAATTAGACACCTTAACTTGCTTCATCTTAGGGATGTGAAATTTTCAGGAAGTCTCAATCATCTTTGGAATGAACTAGCATATTTTAATTGGAGTGAATATCCTTTTAAATGTTTGCCTCAAAGTTTTCAACCAGAAAAACTAGTCGAGTTACACCTTTTTGGGAGCAGTATCAAACAACTATGGAAAGGCATAAAGGTAATGTGTATTAATTTTTCTATTTTTTTAAATAAACCAAATAAATGACAAACAATGTCTTTTAGTTTCCTTTTTTCTTTAACTAATTAAAGAAAATCCAAATTTCATTATTAATTTTGTCTTATATTTGCTAATCACTGTAGCCATTGCACAATTTAAAGCTTTTGAATCTCTCTTTCAACAACTATCTAGTTGAGATGTCGGATGTTAGAGAGGCCCTAAATCTTGAAAGGATATATCTTGAAGGATGCATAAAGCTCGAAAAACTAAATCCATCAATCGGTCTTTTGAGAAATCTTGCTATTTTGAATTTGAGAAACTGCAAAAACTTTGTAAGCTTATCCAATACCATATTGGGACTGGATTCTCTTGAATATTTGAATGTCTCTGGATGTTCAAAACTGTATAATAATGAGTTATTAGATGAACAAAGGAACACAAGGCATTTGAAGAAGCTTTGTTTAGCAGAAGCTCCTATTCTTTCCTAGTCAACATCCTCTTTCATAAACAAAATGTTGTTGCGGCCTTCAAATTTATTGTTGCCTTCCATTCCTACTTTCCCTTGTTTGCTCACTTGTTTGCGTGAACTCGATCTAAGCTTCTGTAACTTAATTCGAATCCCTGATGCCATTGGGAAGTTAAGGTGCCTTGAACGGCTAAATTTGAAGGGAAACAATTTTACTACACTTCCTAACCTGCATAACCTTTTCAGATTGTATCATTTAAACTTACAACATTGCAAACAATTCACACACTTGCCCGTTCTCCCTTTGCAAACCAAATGTTCCTCAGAATTTTTCAAGCTTCCACTCTCATATTACAAAGATGAAGATCTAGTAGGATTAATGATTTACAACTGACCAAAATTAGTTGAGAGGGAACACTGTACTAGCTTTATTTTTTCGTGGATGATTCAAATTTTTCAGGTGTGCATGCTCCTTCCTTCCTCTTCCCTTCTTTTAATTTTTTTTTTTCAAAAACAGATACTGACGCTTAAGTCTGTAGTCTTTTGAGGCGAGGTGCTTCGAAAATAGGCAATTTAATTTCAGGAATCCATGTGTTGGAAGTGTTATCCTAGGAAATGAAATACCGAGGTGGTTCGACAATTAGTTTGTGGTGAGCATGGACAATTCAATAAGGATTGATGCCTCTCCTCTTATGCATGATAATAATTGTATCGGTGTTATCTGTTGTGCAATATTCCACATTGACTTTGGCGGGAGTTCTGATAAAGTTATATATCATAAAGCTAAAATTCCTCTAGTCGATTTGAGAGGAGATCTAGTCATTGACCAGTCATATCATTTGTGGCTATTTTATTTGTCTCGTCAAGAGTTTTTTTGCAGAACATTCTAATTGGAGATGGTACTCATTTCATAATGGTGTTATTGGTGTGGAATTTAGGGAATTGATCAGGGATTGGAGCCAAATCGGCTCGATAGAAAAGCAATATGTTAAGGCCTATATAAATAAATATGGGTATCGGTGGGTATATGAGAAAGATCGACAGCTACCAAACTCAGGTACTTATTATTACTACATAGATTCGTTTTATTTTTGTTTTCTTCTATCGTGTCTTACAATGCATTTGAGATTTGGATCCACAAAGTTATTGTCCTGTGCTGCAACATGTGAGGGAGTTACTAACTTCACTATTTAATAAGAGCTCAAATAACAACAAAGTCTATTTCAGTAATAAGATTATAAAGAAAATGAACCAAAAATACTCTTTAAGATCATCATACTTGCTCCATGCTGAGTGTGGAGCCTTTTCATGTCTGTTTTTCCTGGCTTCCTAGATTAATCAACATGCTACAAAAATCGTTGATGAAGGTACGTGAGGTATTATCATTATGTCATGAGAGACCAAATCTTACCTTTTCAATTACTCGAGTACAAAGGACTTATAACATTGCAGAGGAATGCCTCATTATCCCTTGTTTTGTAAAATTCATTGTTTTAGTTAGTGCAGTGAGATAATCTGAAATGAACAAAGGTTAAGGAAAAAAGGTGTCTGTTGTGATTTTTATACTAGTTTATCTCATACACTAGTGCAAATTGGCGAATGACGATGGTTAATAATTATAGTTTTTGGTTAATCACCGTAAAAGAAGATGTCTTGGTAGAGTGGTGAATAAATCAAAGTTTCAACAACGATTTTAATCTAAATCGTTGCTAAAAATGGTGAAATAAATTAAACAAAGACAATTTTTGAATGGATTGTCGATGAAAAACAAAAAAGGTAATGACTTTTAGATGATCAATTTCTAACAAGTTCGTTTAACTACAAATGGAATGAATTCGTTTGATAATTTTTGTACTAATCACAATTCGCAGTCTGTTTTCAATCACCAATTTACTAGTTATTTATAACTTACTTCCTATATTGAACACCTTGGTCGTGTGCATATTGTAGAATCAAGGGTGGACTTCCCACAATTCTTTGGAACATCTTGACACGAGTACTCTTCTAAGGCATTTAGCCAAGAAGCTAATTTAAAATCGAGGTAGTAGATCACGTAGGAGTTAACATGGGAGGTTACTCAAGAGGTGAGGCAAGAGTTTATGTAGCACCTAGAGACCTTAAGTCTTTCACAACAGAACTCTTGCACAGAAGACCTTTGTGCCTCCCACAATTACAGTTAGCACAAAGATGTTGAACAAGGTGCTTTGATGTCTCCATATCCAAGAGGAATGCTTGAAGACCTTGTTGCTGGTTGTGTGTGTGTCTAGAAGTCTTTGAATTTTTTAATCCACTCTTTAAGATGATCCAAGGTTAATTAAATCTTATTCCTTTTTAAAAAGATGAGTTTTCTAAAGAGTGTGAAATTTCAACCTGTTGAAATGTCGATTCAACCTGTTATTTGACGCTTAGTGGATTTTGAAGAGAGTTTGAAAAGCTTGGCTTTGTTTGATTTTGCTGTCAAACTAATTCAACTGGTTGTTTTTCTGAAAACCGTAACAGATTTCTGTTAAGTTGTACCAATATGTTTTAAATGATTCAAACTGCTTTTGGTTCTTGAATTAAATTCTTTGACCATATGATTGGAGTAAGGTTGTTTTATGCTCCTGGTCATTAACTCAAAAAGAGAGATAAATCAAAATCAATTTTCAAGATTTCAAAGAGCTTTTGGATCATCTCAAGTGTGGAATAGGATTGTCTTGTAATTCTGAATTGTAATCTTTGATTTACCCAGGTATATTCTATTCCCTTCTTCCTTAAACATTGTATTTGCAAGTGTTTTGGTGTGGTGCAGTTTCAAAAAGTGTGTTATGGTAACTGTGTGGTTTGCCAAGAGTGGTGTGTTCTTGAAGGGTTCAAGATTATCATTCTTGGTGTGTTGTTTGTAATCTAGGGTTTATTACATAGTGAATTCTCACTGGTTAGCTAAGAACTGGATGTAGATTTTGGTAAAAAGTGAACCAGTATAAACATCTTGTGTGAATCTCTCTATCCTTACACTCATTAAACTACTTTAGCTTTGATTTTCTAAACTGCTGATATAAACAACCGGTTGTTTCGTAAAAACAACTCATTGATTTTCTGGAATCAAACTAAAAACTTCTTTTTGGTTGAACAATTTTCTAATTGGTTGATTCTTCATAGTCTTTCACTCTACCTTCAATACTTGCAAAAATATTTCAAAAATAATTCATCCCCCTCTTGTTAAAGGCCTTTAATTCTAACAATTGGCATTAGGAGCTGAGTTCTTGAAAGTTACTCAAGTTTCAATCCTAAAACCTTTTTAAAATGGCTGAAAAACTACCCTTTGGGAAGGGTGCTTCTGTTAACAGGCCACCTCTGTTTTGTGGATTGAATTATCAGTTTTGGAAGGTTAGAATGAAAATCTTTGTTGAATCAATTGATAGAGGAATCTGGGATGCTATTATAAATGATCCTTTTGTACCTAAGCATGAAAAGATGATGTTTTCATTGGAAAACCTTGGTTCCAATGGATTGAGCTTGAAAATAAAAAGGCTCAATATGATTGCATTGCCAAGAACATCACCTCTGTCTTAAATTCTTATGAGTTTTTCAGGGTATCACAATGTGCTTCTACAAAAGAGATGTGGGACATCCTTGAGGTTACCCATGAAGGCACCACTGATGTGAAGAGGGCAAGGAAGCATGCCTTGACCCAAGAATATGAAATGTCAGAATGTTAAAGGGGGAAACCATCTCAGATGTGCAGAAAAGATTCACCCACATTGTGAATCTTCTCATCAGCCTTGGCAGGATCTTTGAAAGGGAGGAGCTGAACATCAAGATCCTCAAATGCTTGGATAGATCATGGCAACCAAAGGTCACTGCAATTTCTGAATCAAAGGATTTGACAACCTTGACCACAACCTCCTTTTTTGGTAAGCTAAGAGAGCACGAACTTGAGATGAACTGACTGAATGACCAAGAACATGAAGAAAATCATGTGAGAAGCATTGCTTTAAGAGTTGCTGGTCATAAAGATTGTCAAGACTGAAGTGAGGACAATGATGGTGAGACCCCCAACTTGCTCACCAGAAAGTTTAGCAAATTCTTTAAAAAGAACAATCGGGACAAGAACCAATCTTCAAACATGTATAATAGTAAGAAAGTGAATGAATTCAATTCTACAGACTATACTTGTTTTGGATGTGGTAAACAGGGTCATATCAAAGCCATTTTTCCAAATATTGAGAGTAAGGAGAGAGGGGCAAGCAAGAAGATTGAAAGGAAGGGCAAAGCAAAAAGAGCCTACCTGGCTTCGCAATATAATGATGATTCTTCCTCAAGCTCATCATTAAAGGAAGATGAACAGGAAAATTTGTGTTTTATGGCAAAGGAAGAATAAAAAAACAAGTAGTGTTATAAGTGTGACTCTAGCTTTAAATGATTTTGAAAGACTTAAATAATTGGTTGGAAAACATAGTCAAGACCTTGGAAGAAGAGTTGAGAAATTCAAAAACTGATTTTGAAAACCTTTAAATGATTTACAAGAACTCTTCTTATAAGTGTGACTCTAGCTTTTGTAAAAATGGTATAAAATATCCTTTTTGAAATAGTGTAGTGCATCAATTGCAATTATTTTTAAAAAAATAAATCAATCAGTTATAAATTAATCAAATTTATATGAATTCTTATTAAAAAAAATTGATTTTTTTTCATGAAGAATGGGTGGTCATAAACGTCACATAAGTAACCACTTACATATACGAGTAACCAGTTTTGCATGCGTCACATAAGTAACTACTTACAAACACACGAGTAACCAGTTTTGTGTGTGTTACAGGTCATTTGTTTTTTTTATCAGCAATGAATTAATAAAATGAAATGAGACACTTAAGGGGTGTCACAACCCTTATACATACCATTCTCTAGATTAAGGGCTCAACAAAACAAAATTTTAAGCGCAGCAAGAACTTTAATTACCAGAGACCCCCTCATCCCTTACAAACTCAAAGGGAAAAAACACATTAAACCAGCCCTAACAGAATTGCTTACTAAAGCTATAACCACATAAAAGAATGCTTCCTTCACCCTATGCATAAGATGCATAGGATTGAGTTGCCTATGACTAGTTTACCGCTGACCTTCAGATTACAAGCACACAAAATTAGGATTTAATGCAACAAAACAGCAAGCCAAGTGCTTAAACTACTATAGCACGTCACATTTAGGTTCACTTTCTATTTTCACATGTGTGTTCATATATTATAATATAGAGTCGGTGTCATATCCTCTCTAAATATCACGTCTGCAATGTCAATTAATATTACGCAAACGATGTCAAGTGTGTATTAGTAACATAAGATATTAATAAAACATATTTTTTTATTTAACCAATAATATTGAAAAAATAAATTTGGAGATGAGAGATTTGAGGAAATGATAAAGAGTTTGAAGAACACTGAGAATTTGGAAAGATAAAGAAAAATAAAGTTTCTGAACGTAATTTTAAATGTTATAAAGAATTTTTATTTTATTAAATCACTATGTGTCCGTTAAGGAGACACAATAATCCTATTCACCATTACATCCTAAAAATTAACTACATTAAAAATTATTTGTTTGGGTCGGTCTATCAGACGCATAAATATGACGTCTTTTAACGTATGTCCAGCCTTTCTTGTTGAACTTGCGTTTCTTTAGCTCCCGTAAATAGAGTCGATTTTTTTGAACAATCCTAATTTATTGCATCTAATTGTTTATGTTATTGTAGTAGTATTCTTTCGATCTATTTAGGGTGGAAATGCACCATGCATCTTTAGGCTTTTTTTTTCTAATTTTTCTAAGATAAATTTAAGAATAATAACAAGTATAGAAAACATAAAATGTTGATCAAATAATCAAGTCACACAAACACACATAAGAAAAGAAAAGAACATAGAAGATAAGAAATAGATAAATTAATAAATTATAAATTAATTAAGTTTATATGAATTGACTAGACTTAGAAGTAACGAAGAATTCATAAATTTTGATTAAAATAAATTAGAACTTTTTTCTGTATTTTAGAAGCTTTTTTATAAATTATTTAAAATGTTTCAAATACAAATTATGTTTACTTTTATAAAGAAAATGAAATTTATATTCTCATATAAGCGAAAAGTCATATTTTTATCAGTAAAATAATGCGTTTAGTATAAATATTTATC